>Ga0194045_1000090_pt1 | contig 26268 bp, 38 predicted proteins | sample JunL6211m_MetaG_FD_161686 | JGI IMG/M metagenome (GOLD analysis project Ga0194045, IMG submission 161686) | Anoxic zone freshwater microbial communities from boreal shield lake in IISD Experimental Lakes Area, Ontario, Canada - Jun2016-L626-11m | ecosystem: Environmental > Aquatic > Freshwater >...
GGAGACCTCGGCGATCTCGTAGGTTTTCTTTTCGGCCGCCTTGCTGCCGTGAATCTTCTGGAGGTAGTCGACCAGGACAAGCTTGACGCCCCACTTCCTGACAGCCCGGCGGATCACCGCGGTGATGGTGGCGATGCCGGACACACCGGAACCGGACACGAAGTAGATCGGGCTGCCGGCCACCTTAGCGGAGGCACTGGCCATGGCCTTCATTCCTCCTTCATCGAGGTCGCCGGTCTTGATGTGCTGCATGGGAATGGATCCTACGGTCGAGACCATTCTCCGCACGATAGACTCGTCGGACATTTCCAGCGATATAAACAGGGTCGGCACCCGGTGTTCGATGGCTGCTGCCCGGGCTATTGCGATGGCGATGGCCGTCTTTCCGATGCTTGGCCTGGCCGCAATGATGGCCAGCTCGCCGAACTGGAAGCCGTCGGTCATTGCGTCCAGGCGCCGGAAGCCGGAGGTGATGCCGGATAGGTGTCCCTTCCTGGCAAATCGCTCCTGGGTAGAGTCGATGAACCGGCTGACTACCGACTTGCAGGGTTGCACCTCTTCCTTGGAGGCCTCAACGGTGAGCCCTGCTTCGGCATTGGCGACGATTTGATCCACAGACAGGGTGGTGACAGCGGAATCACGAATCAGACGGTCACCGGCGAATCGTAACTGCCGGCGGTGATGGGCCTCGAGGACGGCCTTGGAGAACTCGGGATGGTTGGACGGGCTGGCGCAGATCTCGTCGCAGCGGTTCAGCACATCGAAAGGCACCGGAGTCCCAGGCATCGAGCGTTTCCATTCCTTGACCAGGCTCTGGAGGTTGACCGGCTCCGTCTTGGCGACCAGGCCTTTGGTCACCTCGTAGATCTGGCGCAGGCTGTCGTTCTGGATAGCCTCGGTGGTGATCCTGGAGAACACCTCGTAGCAGACATCGGAGCCACCGGATAGGCAGGCGCCCAGGAGGCCGAACTCGTCGTCCTCGGCGAAGTAGGGGTCGCTCATTGGTAGGCCTCGATGTTGGCGCTGGCGGCGCCTGGATTGTTGTTAGTACCGGATGCAAGAAATCCTCGAGGAGCAAAGATCCCTTGGTAGTTGTTCGCGATGGAATGCGAAACGGCTGCCGGGAATGTCTCAGCGGTAAATTCCTTTGCCCATGCCTTTAGAGCTTCTGACAGGCCGATGCGCTTGTAGCCCTGTTTACGCTCGGCTTTGTAGGCAAGCCAGGTCTCGACCGTAGCAAGGCATTCGGAAGTCTGGAGCTTCTCGGGTAGGATAAGGCCGAACTTAACTTCCCAAGGCGACTTCGGAGCCAGTGTCTTTTCTGTCTTCTCTTCTCTATCTTCTCTATCGGTTACCCCATGGGTTATCTGTGGGTTAACCTGATTCGGTTCTGGGTTAACCTGTGGGTAACCCGTGGGTAACCCATGGGTTTTCTGTGGGTTACCTGTGGGTTTTTTAGGGCGCCCTCCTTTGCCTCCGTTTGACCAGGAGGCTATCAGGCCGGCGTTCACCTCGTCCCATTGGTGGGCTACTAGGTGGCCATCCTCGACTCGGCAGAAGGTTTGCAGCATGGCCGACCAGAACAGATCGGCATTACCAGGCCATCGGCAGACTGATGAGAGAATGACTGGGCTCCACTCTGGGAAGATGTTGGTCTTCCTTGTTTGGCAGTGTGACCACAGCCGGATGACGTAATTAGGCGCTGAGTCGGTTTCCAGAAGCCTCATCAATAGACGGGTCTTCCAGTGATCTAGGAAGTCGGGTTCGATTATCATGATTCAAAAGAAAATCCCCACCAGGCACAGGGTAGGAGATCGCAGGAAGGAGCTGCGAATGCCTGTGATGGTGGGGATAAAATTTGTCATGCCTTCGGTTGGTTCGACGCTCACCTCCTACAGCTCACGTCAATGGGTACTCACTAGCCTACAACCTGCGTTGTGTCCAGCCCTCAGTAAGCCGGCATCAGTATGTCGGCCACCGCCTGGGTGAGCTTCACGTCCTGGGTGCAGTAGTTGATCGCCGCCTGTCGGTCGGTATTCCACAGCAGGGAGAAGTCAGCGCCGTTTCCGCTCTTCTCACCTAGTCCCAGGTGCCTCGAGATGGACGCAAGGCTGCCGTGGGCCCGATTGTCCCCGAGCTGCCACACCTCCCGAAGGTCGACCACCAGCTCCGACCAGTAGCGGCCGTTCCTCAACCAGTAGGGCGGCATAATCTTGTGGCGCCAGGAGCGTTTGATCAGGAAGGGCAGGTCGAAGGCTTTGACGTTGAACCCGATGAGCTGAGGCTGGCGCTCGTAGTAATTGAGAAGCGCCCACCATTGTCGCAGCAGGTGGGCCTCACCATCGGCATCGGCGCACAGGATGTTCTGCTCTTGGTAATCGACCCGGTAGCCGATGCACAGCACCTGGCCCGACAAGGCATCCAGGGCGGCATTGCGGATGTAGTCCGTTGTGTGGCTCTCCTCTGCCTTCTGGATGCGCTCGGCGATCAGGTCGGGGTTCTTGATGTTGCCGAGCTTCACGTCGGCTGGGTTAAAGGCTGGAATGTTGAGTTCTGCGAGCGGTAGAGGCCCGGTCTCGATGTCGAAGTAAATGTTTGGATTGGCTGGCATTTGTCAGAGTTGTTTAGAGTTGATGCGCGTTTGTCGGCCGATGCGCGCCCCCGGCACTACGAGTCCCCGACAGCAACAGGCTGCCGGAAGGTAATCAGATCTTTTTGCCGCAATGTGGGCAGACGAGGAAGTTAATTGGCTCCCGGGTCGTCGGTACATTTAGCCACTCGCAGATTTCATGATAGGAGACCCACCCAAAGCCTCGAACAGCGCCCGGTCGCAGGTGTCCGCTGTTGTAGAGGTCGAGGGCCTGCTCACGGCTCTTGATGCACAGGCGCTCCAATGTATTGAACGTCCGCACAGAGAATGGGAATCCCCATAGTTGCAGGATCTCCTCGTGCATCTCGGCTGCCTGCTCGATCTGGTTGATGCGCTGGCGAGAGAGTCCAAAGTGCTGCCCGATCTGCTCGAGGGTCATTCCCTCGGATCGCATACGAACCACCTCAGGCACCTTATCGACCAGCTTAATGTAGGGCTTCCTGGTTTTCATGTTAGAAGGGCACGTCGTCGAAGTCTGGTTGGTTCTTGGCGTTGATCTGCTCCAGGCGCTCATTGATGGCAGCGATGAGCTGGATGTCCTCTTGGGTCTTGCCCGGGCTGATCTTGGCCTTAGGCAGCCAGCGCTCGGCCAGGCCTTGCACGGCGTCGTCAGTAAGCTCAGAGATGGCCACGCCCTTGAACTTCCCGACGTGAACCTTCACATCGGCGATCTTGACCGGCGCCGCGGTGGCCGGAACCACCGTCTTCACCTGGTCATCTTCCTTCGGCGGCCTGTCCTCCATGCGGATCCACAGGCCCGACGGCTTGAGTGGCTCGCCGTTCTTGTGAGCCATGATCAATTTGATGTTCGAGAACGTCTTGGTGCCGTCCTGGCTCTGCTCATGGACGATCACCACGGTAGCCGGTCGGCCGATGAGGCTGTCCAGGTCGAGGCTGGTGGTCTCCTCGGCGGTAAGGGCCCGACCGTGCCAATCTCGGAGGAACTTGGTCAGGCCGGCCTTCTCATGCAGGCTGGCAGTCATCGGCGCCGTCATAACCACCCAGGGCTGCACCGGGGTGCGTGTCTTGTCGATCATGTCCAGCTCGAACGCGATCTTGAACTTTTGCTTGGGCCCATACTCGGTCTCGTAGGTCTTTAGCGGTGTGATGTCGACGCACACCGCGCGGCCGGTGTACTCGGGGCACGGCGTGAAGGTGCCGCCTGTTTGTTTTGTTGATACTGTGATTCCCATGTTGTTGCTGTGTTGTGTTGTTGTTTACTTGGAGGATTGCTTTTCAACCTCCGAAAGCTGTTTCGCCATGCGGTCGTATTGCGACCAGTAGTCAGGCCAGGTGGCCTTGATCTTCGCCAGATTCTCTTGGTCTGCCACCAGCGCCGCGGCACCGAGTTTGCGAACGAATGACCCGCCATATTCGATCATCGTGAATGCTACATCAAAGTCTCTCATTGGATGATGAAGTCGAAGTTGGTTTTCCAAGAGTCGCCCAGGCGATTGTAGGTGTCGTGCTTGATCTTCCAGAGTCGAGGATTGCGAGTCGTCCCGGTGTGACGGCAGCGGATCCTGACATCAATGTCCTGGATGGCGACGTTCCTTAGTCGGTGGTCGGCAGGTAGGTCGTGAAGGTATTGTGGGCTCATTTTAACAAGTCCTTGATGTATTGCGTGCGTTGCCGGGTCGATGCTGTGAGGATATTCTCAAGGCAGACGTGGGCGTTGACTGTTGCGACGTGCTTCCACTCTGGTCTGCCGTCGACCTTTCGAGCTGTATCCAGACTTTCCACTCGGATAGCTCCGTTGGTTTTGTGAACGTAGATGAAGGCGAAGCTGTCTTTCATTTGACCTCCTTATCATTCCACAGCAACAAGTCCGCTCTCAGTGCATCGTTCTCGGCTTCTAGCTGGTCGATGTAAGCCTGTCTCCCGGCTGCGAATCGCTCAAACCGCCGGCACAGCATACCGAGGTCTGCTACGTTGTGAGGTGTACCGTCGGTAATGGGCGTGTCGCTGATCATTTTCGTGACTTCAGGAATATGATCGCTGCTCACTTCACGCCCTCCGCAATAAGAGCGTGTTCCAACAGAAGCACCGCATCCGCTGTCTTGAGTGTGATGTGGAGTGAAGGCTGCCGTTGCTGCGCCAGGCCCTTTAGATGGCCCTTCCAGCGCGTTCCGTGAGTCTTGCTGGTGCCAGTGCCCAAAGTCTTCTGCCAGCGCTGTGGGGGCACCTCGATGCACCTGGTGTTCATGCTTGCGATGAGGCCATGCAGGAAGCCGACATTGCGCCCGAAGTTGAACATGGCGCTGCCTGGTGCCCCTTTTCCGCCGATGTAGCCTCCGACCTTCTCGATGTAGCAGACATCCGACTGCGACAGGTAGTTGACCAGGACATCTCGGATGTCCCTGTCGGTCGTCGGCATGGGCTCCAGGGTGACCCGGTTGCCGGCGTAGTGCGCCAAGCCGCCGGACATCCCTGGGTCGATTGCTAAAATCCGTTTCACTTGGCGGCCTTTCGCAACCAGGCCTGAATCGCATGGTCGGCCACCGCTTGCATCTTAAGGCCAGCCTGTAGGCAGTAGGCTCGAAGGGTTTTGTGAGTTTCGGCTTTCACGTTGATTGTCTTTGGTTTTGTCATTTGAGATTGCGTTGAACTTTAAGCCAGTAAGCCACCGTGGCAGCCTTGCGGTCCCCAGTCGGGCCCCCATTCCATCTCCTGGCCAACTGCTCGGTGGTGGCGCCGCGGCCGTAGTGGGTCAGGTAGGCCTGGCAGACTGCTCGGGCCTGCGCCCGGTTTGTCATGTCCTGGTGCCGGTAATGGCTGCCGGTGATTCGGTTGACGTCCAGGACAACGGCCTTGTGGATCTGGAGGCATCCAATGGCTCGGCCTTGATCACCGATGGCCAGGTTGTTATTGCTGCTTTCTACGATCATCAGGGCTGAGATTAAGCTGTTGAGGTTCATTGCTGTGCATTGCTGTGGTTTGCGCGTTGGCCAGTCGCGCCCCTGGGCGTGGTTTAGGCCCCACCCGGGGCTAAAGTCTTGGTTAGGCTGTCTGTCGGGTTTCAGCGATGACATCCAGCCAGAATGAGATGTCAGTGCTCACACAAGATAGATCCTTGGACAGCTTGCGAGCGTCTCGCTTGTCGTTCCCGGTGATCCACAAGCGGATCAGCTTTCGGACTTCGGGAGTGGTCTTTGATTCGGTGTTGTTTGCGTTGCTCATGTTTTGCTTTGATTTGCTGTTGTTGCCTTCGACGTGATCAAGATGGGCGATGCCAAGCATTCCGTCTACAGAGAAAACTGTTTTTCTGTAGATTTGAGATAAAACCCAATGTTTGCAGGGGCCAAACAAGGATCAACTTTTAGGAATCGGAGCAAACTTAGCCAGAAACTCTGCCTTAGATCGAACGTAAATCCGGCCATTATCCACCCGTCGGTAAACCACCGAAAGCCAGCGGTTCTCACCTACTCGAAACTCTGCCTCAGGGTACAGGATTTCAACGATGAGACTGGGTTTGGCTAGGTTTTGATAACGCATCGGTAATGTGGTACTGGGTAAGATTGTCGCATGGGCATAGAAATGCGAAATCGCTTGTGTTCCATGATGCCAGCCTTAACGGCAATGCTCAACATTCGAGCTGTTTGGGCGCGTTGGAGTCCCCACTCGGTTCCCCATTGAACGACCGTTTTCCATTCCTCGGTTGGGCTCTGGATTGTGAGTTTGATCTCGTCGCGAATGAGTCTTAGAAGCTCGGAAGATTCCATGTTTTTTCTCCCTGGTGCCACTGATGAACGTAGAGTTGCGCTGAGTCCTCGGTGTACTCGCCAAAAACGATGCCATGAGACCATGCTAGCGTGTTGCGTCGTCGCAGCGCATAATCCATGCAAGGAGCGTCGGCAAGTGTCCCGGGCGACAAACACACCGGATGATCGCTACGGCGCCCTGTTGCCATGCCTGCGCGATGTGCATGAGCCACCACGGTGTTTCCCCAAGTCTCGGCGGTGTCTCGCAGGAAGTTCTCCGAGTAAAGCAGGCCATGGCCCCAGGAATAGCCGCCCAATTTATACCAGCTCCTGGGCAGCACGTCGTGATGTTTGATGAACACCCGGGCATGGCGCTCGATGGGCTCACGCATCTTGTCCCAAATAGCCTCAGCAAAACCACGCACCACGGTGTTGTGGTGGTGTAGATATTTGAGCGCTCGTTGGTCGTGGTTTCCGAGTATGAACACCGTAGGTCTAAGAGCATTTAAGAACTCTCGACCGGACTCAATGTCGTCGAGATAGTCGTCTGCATGATCCGAGTCGTCAGGGTTGGCCAAAGATCCTGCACGCAGGCTGGCAAGGTCGTAGGCGTCACCCAGGTGGATCACCTCGTCGGGTTGGAACTGCTCCCTAAACAGCAGCACCGCGGCCAAGGCATCTTTGTTTGCCCGGTTACCATGGCTACATCCGATAGCCATCACACGTTTCCGGCCTTGGACAGTTGTCACAGATGATTGCAAGCATTATTTAAAGTGAAACTCAAGCACTATGGCTGCGCGTTTGATTTAAACAGCATGATGCAGCTTTGTTGTCACAATGTTTGCATGGGTCACTTTTCGAGATGTAGGGCTCGCCAATATGCTCCTGGGCGTGCTTCGAAGAGGCTGCATCAAGCAACATCGAGGTCAACGTAGCGGATTCTGCGGTATTGTTCACCGCTTACTGCATCTGTGTAACTAGCCCCGTCTGTAGTCTCTCCAAAACCGTAAGATCTCATTTTTGACCATGCTGTAGCTGGGGTAATGATTGCACCGCTTGCAGAGATCACCTGATTGATACAGTCGAAGTTGTAAGATCTAAATCCTTTTGATCCGCAATAAGTTGCGACATCCATTTGAGTTACAATCCAATAATATTGAGATAAGCTTGTATCATACAATTTTTTAGCCTGTATTCCATTTGCGATAAAAGAGTTGTATTGGTTTTCGTCAATGAAGAAAGACGGACCCCATTGAAGATCTGAACAAGTTGTTGTTGTGTCTTTTGGTATTAAATTTCCCAACGTATCCGACTGCAAATTGCCTCCAGCATCAAAACTATGAATTGGACACCAGATTTCACCGTGAGCCAATGGAACAGAACGGTTCCATGATCCAACTTGAGATTCCAACAAGTTCCAAAGAAATGCCGATTTTGGAATCTTATGATAGAACTGACCAATTCCATCGTAATCAACAGCGTTAGCCGTTGAACTATACGGAAGATTGAAATAGGTGGACGCAGTCCATCGTATATCAGCAATGTAAGCTTGCTCGGTGGCAGTTACAGAAATTTGAGTGTACCAAGGGGCCAAACAAGCCATTGTAGGATTGTTTCTATCTTTAAATACATCGTCAGCAACACCAGCGCTTTGAACTGTTTGATTTGGCCTTCCGAGTATCCTAACAGATGCATCAACACCTTCTTTGCCGCCCCACTTGTTAATCCAAAAATCAGCTCCAAATACATTGGTTACTGCTGGAACAAGCGGATCTGTTGTGAATACTCGTTGAAGGTTGTAATCGTAAACACTGCTTGAGAATCCCCACGGTCCACCAGCAGGAATATATGAGCAATTTATAGCAGGATAATAACTTGATGCTCCAATTGCTGTTCCAATCTGCGGAAAAACATAACCATACATTCCGATGTAATTGCTCGGTTGAGCAATTATGTAAGTTTTCTTTGCGTATATATATGGGCCGTTAGTATATCCAATTGCTGGACTAAATCCTTTTGACCTCCAATCTGTTCGCAACTCCATTATATTTGAAGTGCGCTCATAGCTTGGTAAATCGCTGAAAGCAAGCGCGTCAAAATTTTGTATTCCTACAGCAGTGGATACAGCTACTTGTAATCCAATTGAAGTTAATCTAACGATTCCAACCTTCTCTTCAGAGATATCAGCTACATCGTCATAATTGTTAAGAAATCCCTCTTCGACTGCAATACGTCTTCGGAGATCACGCATTGTCTCCATCCACGTTGGGACGTTTCCAGCTAGCCATTGAGTTGCTGCGTTAGGTGAAGCTACATTCTGCGTGTAATAATATTCGGGATAAGCAATTGAAATATATGTTGTTGTTGGATTTATCTGCCAATACGGATCAGATGCTCCAAAGAACACGTTGCAATCAATAGGGTAGATCCTAATAATTGCATTTGGTCTTTTGCTGGTCATTACCAATATGTCACCAGAAATCTGAACATTGATTCCAACCCTATTGAGTTGTTCTAAAAACAGCGTCGTGCCAGTAAAAAACCTAATGTAATCTTCAAACACTTCTCCAGTTAGACTGCTGTAAATTTGAACTCTAGCGCGTCCCCAAGTGAAGATTGCATCACCAATTTTAGTGTTAGCATCGGTTGGGTCTGCGTATTCTGGATACAATGCGCGAAGGTCATACATGTACCGAGCATCCACCCAAGCGCCCATTGCTCGCATCCACTGGAGAGCAATGAATGGATTGGCAATGTTGTTGGCTTTAGCGGATCGCTCTACACAAACGGACAGCGATTCTGTTTGTCCGTACATTGGCGGACCTCCGGCAAAGTAAGGAACGTCTCCGCTGAAATAAGGGAAGAAATAGACACATGCAGTGCCATCTCTCCAGGTGGCCGCCCATGTTCCGTCAGCGCGTCTCCTGAACGATCTGCAACTCATTGCCGGAACTGTGCGAACATTTGCCGATCCATCTGGCAATTGAAGCAGCACTTTCATGTCTCTGCTGCTGCAATTATGAACCCTCCAGCAATCAAACCTCTTATAGGAGTTTAGAATTTTGAAGGTAGCAATTCCTTCAACCCTAATCTCAGCAACAGCGATTTTGTGATTGTGAATTCTTCCTGGAGGAAGCGAAGGAATAGAACTAACTGACGAAAAGTATGATCTAACGTAAGATAGATAACCAGAATTCCAATCGTCCCAACCTAAATGGACATCATATTCAATACCATCAACAGTCCGTTTGTGTAACTCAAAAGACTTTTGAATCGCTTCAATGTTGCAATATGTAGAGTTGAAAGAATTAACATAGTGATCAACGTAAACTTGACCACCACCAACATCTAAGTGTTTGCTTTCTAATTTTGAAAGCTCAATGGCAATCTGAGTTTGTGTGAGTGTGTTTCCAGTTATATAAAAGCTAGTGTCTGGATCCCTGGAATAATCATACTGAACTCCAAATGGTATTTTAGAGTTAAGACCAACCACAAACGGAGTCTTGCCGTCTAAAGTTCTGACGCACTTATTGTCGAAACGAGAGTACAGATCATTGAGATTACTGGCACTCCACATCTTGTCTTTTCTATCAATTGCCAATGGCATATCAGTAGAACCAGGACTCCTCGGAAGTCTGTACCGTGCTCGACATCACCGGGGTCTTCAACACCGTGCCGTTGGCATTCTGCTCGACCCGTTGGCCAGGCCCGGCGACGAGCTGGACCCGTCGCACGGCCTCGATAAGTTGATTGATGGCTCGGGCATGGTCTGCCTTAAAGCCAGTCTCGGCCAGTTTTGCAGGCAGTTGAATTGCCATGGCTGGTTAGATCTCGCAGAACTGCGCGAAGATCTTCACGGGGCTGTTGGAGGCCTTGACATACATCGTCGCATCAACCCAAGGGATCAGGATGAACTGCCCGGCCGGGATCTGGAACGAGTAGGGTGATGAAGGTCCGATTGAGACCGCATTGACTAGGTCCAGATTAACCACCAGGAGCCGATAGGGCGTCCCAAGGTCAGCGGTCAGGTCTAGAGCCTCGTCGGTCGTACCGACCACCTGGGTCTGCTGTCCCATGTCGGTGCCGGTCATGTTGGCCACCGTGCTGTAGGACAGTGAGTTGATAACGGCTCCGCCTTTGGAGGCGTAAAGCCGCGCGGACATCTCGACTTCGTTGGCCATAGTGTTGGTGCGTTAAATCTCGCAGAATGTGGCTTGGATCGTCACATCAGACGTGTCTGCTCGGATGTAAATGGTCGCGCTCACATATGGAATCAAGAGTGTTTCACCCGCTGGGATACGCATCGTATAGGTTCCCGATACAAAACCAAGCTGGACGAAGTTGGTAGCGTCTAGGTTGCTTATCAACAGCTTGTAAGGAGATGACACATCTGTCGGCACGTTCAGCGATTCGACAGCAGCATATCCGATGATTTGAGTCTGGCTGCCCATGTCGGTGCCGACCATGGTGGCGCTCTTGGTGTAGGTTACGCTGGGAAGGTATGCGCCGTTTTTAGAGGCGTACAACCGAGCCGTCATTTGGATTTCGTCTGCCATAGTGTTAGTGGGTAGGTGTTAAATGAATGGGTAAATATCGGTGTCGTAAGGAGCGAAGGTCCAGGAGATGTTCTGCTCAACCATGTTCGTCTTGGTTATCAGGGTCGAAGAATAGTTCGTCTGTTTCCAACCCCAGATTGTTCCACTAGGAGCCATCACTTTGCCGGTCCTTAAGTCGATAGGAACATTAGGAAGCATTGTGTAGACCGAGAACGGAAGGGCCCATGATGTTATAAAGCTCGAAGGTAAATAGACAGGCGGAATGCCCTGTGGGACTTGCGGTAGTCCTAATGTTCCCGAGAACGTGGCCACGCGGCTGAGGCTAATTCTGGCCAGTGGAAAAGAGTCTTCTCCTCGGCATAGTTTCTGGAATACTTTTCTGGCTATTGGAAGATTACCAAGTGGAGACACATCGGTCAGTTTAAGGCCATTGCTTACGGTCTCTTCAAGTGTCTTCTTGTAGAAGGCAGGGTCACCGATGGATTCAGCCTCGGCAGCCACAGCAGGTAAAGCGAATAGCGATACGTCTAGGTAATCTGTTCTGAACTCATAGCGTATGTCAGGAGCCTCTTGGCCAGCTACCGGAATGTATGATGTTCCTAATGGATCACCTGCATCAATGTAATTTGGTCCTGAGAAAATAACACTTGCTGACGAATAAGGACCATCTTCTACAACGTTGTATTTTGCTCCTACTCTTGACCAAAAATTAGTGGCATCTCTAATGGCCTGCTTTGTTCCTCTATATTCAAACGTCCATACTGGTCCGGTTCCAGAACCGGATTGATCGAACCGGCGATTAACCTCGATGTATCCCGGGAAGTTGGACAGCGCGGTTGATTGATGAATCGTTGCCATTTTATTGAGAAACGGCATCGGCCGTCTTCTTGGTGTTTTTAGATATGTCTCTAATATCCAATGCCTGCGTTCTTACATTTCCGAAATATTTATCCATGTTGGATTGAAAAGCAGTGAATCCACCTGTCCTTGCGAGCTGGTCTCCGGTAGAAGCAGAGACTGCAACGGTTTTAACATTCGTCTGTTCCAAAATCTGAGTTTTTTTCCGTAGTTCTTCGCGCCGCTGCCGCTCGATCCTCTTATCTTCTACTTCGGCGTCCATTTCGTCCATTGCAGTCCTTCGAGATTGAGAGAATTGCTGGAACCAGTTTTCAATCTGGAAGCCTGCACGTCCTGGATCAAACATAGCACCAAAGAATCCTTGGATGCCGGCGCCCAGGGCATCCAGTTGTCGCAGGAGAGGTGCTCCTAGGTCGGCGATCAAGGTTCCGATACCGACCTCAAGCCCTTTCTTCATGGTGTCGACTCGGTCGTTGAACTCGTCCAAAGATGCGACAACTTCGTTGGACATGATCAGGCCGAGGTTTCGAGCTTGTTCAGCCGCCTTGCTTAACCCTTCAGACATTGCGGGAATCAGTGATCCGGCTCCTTTGCCGGCCAATTCGCGGAAAGGCCCGACCAGTTTTTGTGGATCAATTCCTGATTCAAATTTTTTGCCTAGGGCTTGAAAAAGTCCTTCGCCACCGAGTTCTTTAATCTGCTTCATCGACACACCCATAGCTGCAAAGTTGTCGATGGTAGCCTGGTCGCCTGCCAAGGCTTTCATTCTGGCGATTGATATTTTCTCAATAGCTCCGGCCACGTCTTCAAGGCTTCCTCCTGATTGCTCGGCCGCATATTGCATCTCCTGTAGGAACTCGACAGACACACCAAGTCGGGTCGAAAGGTCGTTAAGCTTGCCGGCGGTCTCAATAGCCTTCGCTCCAAACTCGACAAGCTTGTTGACGGCAAACATTCCAGCCAAGGCTCCCGAAATCTCCTGACCGATGCCTTTGGCCATCGATTGCGATTTCTTTAATCCGGTCTCGAAGGCTGTTCCGTCTAGGCCGAGTTTTGCGATTAGCGAGAAAATAGCCATGGCGTCAGTTCTTGATTGGTTCCTGCTGTTTCATCCACCGCCATAAAGCCTCGTCCTTGGGGTTCCACAGCTCTATGTCGCCGTGAGTCTCAGCACGCGCCAAAACAAGGCGCTCGGCGTCACCGATAGGCATGGCCAGGACAGTGTCCTCTTGGAGACCGATCTCTAGGCAGCACGCCAGCATCCTCTCAGGCCACGGCATTGCGAGCTGCTTCAATACGCCTGGTTTGCTAAGGATCTCTGGGGCGGTTGATTGGTCAGACATCCATTCGTTCCACTTGTCCATCTCGGACTCGAAAGACAGGCGCCTCACTTTCCAGGTCCAGGCCTTCAAAGCTAGGTTGCGAAACGGTGAATACATGGCAGCCATCGAATCTTTAATAGGCTGCGAGCATACCAGCACCGCGGTCATAAGATCCGCGCGGCCTACATGACCACCGACAACCATAGGCGAACCGATGCGATGGAGCACCAGGGAATGCCCCACCGAATACGGCACCAATCGGAGCCCCATTACAATCGGACAGGGCTTTGACGTAGCAGTCAGGATGGCGGCTAGGCTGCTCACAGGTTGGTCGCGGCGCCGGATGCTGCGATGCTGGGATATTTCTTCAACGTAATCGTTCCGGTCGATTTTCCGCTCTGAGTAGTCTTGATCGAACCGCCGCCTGCGTAGATCCAACGGTTGGATGTATCGGCGTTGATGGCATTGGTAAATCCACCCATGACGATGACAGGTGCCCCGGTGATGATTGCGGTGCCGTTGACGTTGGGAAGGCTGGCGGACAGCAGAGCGTTAGCGGTTGATGTCCCAGAAGGGATGAAGTTGACGGTCAACGTAATCCGGTTGTTGTATCCGATGTGACCGACCACCTCGCCGGAGCTGTCGCGAACCTCCTCGGTATCAGCCTCATGGCTGATATCGTAGGACTCAAGGTCTGGTGATATCACTGCGGCCATGATTTCGGCGCCGGCTGCATTGTAGAGATTTAGGGTAGCCGGTGATCCGAAAATGTATTTCCTGCCTTGCGTGTTAGCCATGTGTGTTTTGGTTTAGAGGGTTGCGGAACAGTAGAGGGTGAATGTCCTGGTGAACGTCCTAGACCGATTAGAGATTGAGGATGCACCAAAGTCCAGAGGGGCGGCGAATTGCGCCGTAAATGGGCCGCTGGCGTCGTTTGCTGCGGCATCGAGGGCAGAAGCCCCGGTGTCGTCGAAGAGCGGCAGGATCCGATTGTCGAGCACCTGGACGGTGGTCAGCATTGCCGACTCGTCGGTGTCGTCGGCAGATAGCTGTAGCTCGACGGCGATCTCGATCTCACAGGTCAGATCGGTGCGCTGCATTGGCCTGGCTGAATTGGTCGAGACAATCAGGCGCGGGAAGTTGGGCATGACGTCCTGGTCGTCGGGGTCGTCGTAGAGGCCGCGGCTGTAGGACGTCAGGCAGGTGGGCGTGCCGGCGCCGGATGCCGACCAGTCGGCGGCCGCCAGGTAGTCAGCGACTGCAAGTTCTGCTCTTAGGGCTACGGCGTTCATTTAATTGAGATCCCGTTATCTTCGAGAACCTTACCGTTGGCCAGGAGGGCCTCGGTCATGTGATTGACCATCTCAGTCGTCTCGTCGTCGAAAGCTTTCTGCATGGCCGTGTTGTAGATGCCGGCCACCCGGTTGTATTGGCTGTCGGCCACACCGGCAGTCATGACTACCGAGGCTGTCGGGTTAAAGCCTGGGACAGCCTGAAATCCTCGGGCCTTAGTGCCCTTGTGCGTGGCGACGTTCTCCTCGTTGAGGCCGTACTGATTGGCAAGTGAGACCAGGGCGGCGTTGGTCTGCTTCGGCGCCTTGTAGCCGGAAGGCTTCGAAAGCGGCTTCCACTTGGCGCTCTGAAACTGGCTGAAGCCCTGGTTGTAGACTCGGATCATCTTCACCACACCGGATCGGAGGTAGCCGACCGATCCAATAGCCTTCCGCATCAGGGCCGAGGCTGCTGCCTTCATCTCTTCGCCATAGAGGCCGCGGCGACCGCCCTTAGCTTCCTTCGACTGAGCGATGAGATGCACCCGGCGAAGGATGCGAGATTTACCGACCCGCTTGCCGGTCTTCTTAGACTTCCGGTTGATGTCACCGACGGGCGTCCCTAGGTAGTCGGAGATCCGGCGCCGCTCCTGGCCTGGGCTCTTAGGCGGCACCAAGACGAACAGCCGAACCATCAAATAAAAGAACCGGCTATTGATCGCCTTATGAAGGTCTCGAGAAGTGCTCAATAGATACTGCTTCATGGCAGCGTCGAAGTTGCTCGAGTCGACCGTCATGTTGACGACAGGTCTCACTTGGTCTTGGCCCCCAGCTCGAGATTGTAGTAGGCGCCGGAGGCATCCACACGGCAGGACAGGATGCGGAGGGTGCGGCCTTGATAGACCAGAGTCCTACCGACCACCGGCTTTGGCTTGCAGAAGGTTAGGGCGATGCGGTCGGTGTTCTCTAGGAGAACGAAGCCGGCGTCCTCACGTTGCAGCCTTGAGAATCTGGTCCCCTGGTCGAGCGTGTAGAGTGTGCTGTCCATTGAGACCAGCGTGCTGTCGCAGGTCTTCCAGTCGCTGAACATGACCAGGATCCTCGAGGTCACGTTGTCCTGGAACCCACCGGAGATGGGCACGTTGGCATCGTTGACGGCTGCCGGGATGCACCGGATCGACGTCCCCTGCCAGATGAACATCGGCGCCCCTAGCATCTGCTGGAGCACCGCCATGCCCTGCTGGAGACTGGATCCGATGGTGGTCATCAGGTGGTGAAGTAGGTGCCGGAGACTATCAGCCGGCTGGTGGCCTGAAGATGGTCGGCCAGGCTAGTGGCGGCTCCGGTCTCGAAGTGCGACAGCTCGAGGTAGCTGGTGCCGGCGATTAGGCGAGCGATGATGGTGGTCTTGGCTTGGTTGGTGGCATTGGTCAGCCATACCGCGGCGGCGGCCTCGTAGGTCACGGCGTCGGGCAGCGACAGCCGGAGGTTGCCCGTAGCGGATCCGGTCACCGAGTTGACGGTGATGTCCGCGGTGAAGGTGGTCACGAATCCGATGGACGTGTGACGGGCCGTGTTGGTGGTGATGGCGAAGGTGCGGCCACCGCCGGAGTCGGTTAGTGTAGGCGCCCAGGTCGTCGGTGTGACCAACGGCAGGGCGGCATATAGCTCGTCGAAGTTGTCGTTAATCTTCTCACCGGCGCCCCGGAGTGTGTCCCCGGTGTTGTCGTTGCTGATGGTGCCGATGTTGATCGTTTGTTGAGCCATATTATTTCTTGGGTAGGACGTACCAGCCGGCCGGGAGGGTTACCCGGGATGGCCCGACCAGTTTCTTGTCGGCATCGAAAGCATAGACGCTGGCCTTTACCGGCTGGGCCAGCATCACCGGATCACCGGAAGGGACCAGGACCACCTTGGTCATCTGGCAACCCAGGCAGGTCAGCAATGCGGCCATCCAGATCGCTCTTGAGGGCCTCGGGAGCTTTGCCATGTTGCACATCGGTAGGTGGTGTTTCTCGGAACCAGTCGAGCAGAGCCTTGAGGATCTGGTAGATCCAGTTCACGGCTTAGTTTCGATGACCAGAGGCTTTTCGTTGGCGTCTTTAGCCATGATCAAACCAATGCCAGCGGTCACCGCGGCGATGGTCGAGGCGATGTCGATGTTGGTGCTTGCGTCACCGTCAAAGGCAGCCCGTAGGGCACCACCAACAGCGACGAGAATGGCACCTACACCGGCGAGAGTTGTTTTCGTGTTTTTCATTTTGAGCGGAATAATCGATATGCGGCATAGATGGCGCAGGCCAAGCCAATCAGCGCGGTGATAAGCCGAACCCAGTCGGTCAGTACCGGAAGAAACGAAACAGCGGTGGCACCTGCCGCTGCTGCTAGGCTGAGTCCAGGGCTGGTGCTGCTGTTCGTTGGTTCCATTACTCGTTAGGCTGGACGGCTTCAACCACCGGATTCGCCGCTTTGTAAGCAGCGACAACCGCCGGAGTCCACAGCGCGTTGGCAATATTCACAACCTCAACCGGCTGTCCTTCCAGCGAGTCACCGGGGTTCAGCGTATACTGCGAGGTAATCTCAGACCCGACAATCGTCCCGCTGTTGTCGTAATCCGTTCCGGTCGTGACGAACAACGAGTTGTTCTGGTTGCACTGCACTGCTACGATATTGACTGGTACGATCATTGGATGGTGGGGCTAGGGGTTTGGCTTGCGGCGTAGGCTGCGACAGCGGCAGGAGTCCAGACCGCATTTGCAATCGCTACAACCTGCTCGGGCTGACCCGTAAGGTCTGAGCCGGGAGGCAAGCAGTAGCGGCGGAAGGTGGAAGCCTTCACGGCTTCTCCATCGACGATCTGGTCCGCAAGACGGACCTGAAGCGTCGCGTTAGGAAGAACCTCGCAGAGCGAGAAAATGGTGCGTTCGGTGAGCATATTATTAGGCTACGGTGTAGTTCAATGAAACCCAAAGGTCTTGGGTAATTCCTGCATTGAAATTAACAGAAGCATAGCTTGCTGCTGAATTAGATGAAAACATAATAATGGTTGTATCACTTGCAGCAAGACTTGCGAAAGGAGAACCGGTAAATGTTGCCATACTGTTGAATGCAACAGTTCCAACTGATGTAATGGAAGAATTGTTTGTAAAAGGAAGGCCAGTAATCTGAATTCGTCCAGAAGCACCAGTTGTAATTACACTTGAGAAAAACGCTGAAATGCTAACAATACGCCCGATCTTTGTATATCGGCCAGTGGTTGTTACTGGAATGGTTGGATTAGCAACAGTACCAGTCAACGTAGCGGTAAACGTCCCCTCCTCGTAATCGTTCAATAGCTCGGAGGTCATCGTTCCGCTGCTGTTCGCAGTCGCGGAAAAGTCGATGCCTTTGCCGGAGGTTCCTATTACGAGGTTACTGTTTGAGAGAGTTAACCCCGTAGTGTTCAGCGTAGCAATCAGAGTAGCTAGAGTGCTGTTATAAAATTGATGCTCGGCTGCCGCATAAAACGTATAAGCAGGAACACCGGATCGAGTCCCTCCGTTTAGATAAATAGATGCAGCGTTAGTCCCTCCAGCCTGTAACAATCCGTAAGTAGTCGTTGATCCAAGCGTAACGGTAGGAGTGCCAGAGGTGCTTAGATTGACCGCACCGTTTAAGTTTGCCGCTCCAGTTACCGTAGCCGCGCCGGTGATGGTGGCGGAGCCAGCGGTAACGAGTCCGGTGACGGTCAGTGCTCCACTTGCGGTTGGAGAGGATGAGAGGATGTTGTTTACGCTGATCTTCTTCGTCGTACCAGATGCCGCCATTGTCGTGTCAGAGACATCGACGACAGGAAACATATCGTTGACTGGATCAGCAGCCGTTAAGGCTGTTAGTGCTGTAATCTTTGAGTCTGCCATAGGTCAGTTTGATTGGATTGCGAGTTTAAAGAGGTCTTCCTGTTGCAGAAAACCAGCGTCTTCACGCAACAGAGAGTCGAAAGTGCCAAGTGTAATAACAAGCTTTGAGGTTCCATCTTCCTGCCACAGGAAGCCCTCGTCTTCCCGCAGAACGTCGCGGCGTAGCACCGGCGCATCAGTGCCACCGGCTTGACCGGAGAACAACCGATTGAGTGCTATGCCGAGTGAGATCATTAGGCTCGAGCTAAAAATGCTACGACGCTACCAGACAAGATCTGGAATCCAGTGATGTTTCCCACCAGAGGAAATCCAGCCGGAATTGTCTTTGATGTCCAAGTGCCGGATATTCCAAATCCCGTAATGGAAGTGAACACCGTCGGCTCGGTCGGAATCAATCCAGACCAGTTGCCGGTCTGAGCGGCGGTTGTAGTCACCAGCGCGAAGCCTTCGCGGCCCATGCTGTACTCAGTCGAAATGTCTGCTTGAACGGCCATAAAATTGTTTTTCGGTTAAAGGGGAGGCTGTCAGCGTGTCCAACAGCCTCCCCAGTTTTGGTTGTTTAACCTTTGCGGATCTTCGGTGCCAGACTGCCCTGTATCCACAGGATGAGCTTGCCTCCCTCGGGAATAGTCGCGGTGTTGAAGGCGGTGCGCTGGAGTGACGCATCGACTTCGGGGCCGGCGACAATCTTAGCCTTGTCGTTTCGGTCCACCGATATGGTTGTGGCGATTCTCATTGGTCAGCCTTAGGCGGTGATCAACACTTCGGCCTGAGTCGTATCCGCGGCCGCAGCGCCGAACATGATGTCGTAGGACGCCATGTGAGAGCGCGTCGCGCGGCTGTACCAGACGGAGAGCAGGCAGCTCAGGCCGTTGGCGGTGGTGACGGCGCGTTGCTCGAGGAACTCGCCAGCGATCATGCCGACCGGCAGGCCGGAGGCGATGGCGATGGCATCAGGGCCGCACACGAAGCCGGCGGTGTTGGCCTCGGCAGAGGTCCAGCGATTGTTCTCGGCGATGACGTCGAATCCGAACCGGCCATTTGCCAGCATTTCTAGGCGGCTATCAGGGAATGTGCTGGTGGCAGCAGAGAACTGGAGGCGAGCGATGTGGCCACCGTCCAGGATGAGGTTCTTGCTGCGGTAATTTTTAGCCGCCGCCAGGATCGCAGGTAGATCAGACGTGTCGAAGTTGGCAGCGGTGCCAATAGTGATCGCAGTTCCGTAGTTTGCGACAGTCATCAGGGCGGTCAGCACGTCGCTGATGCCGTAGGCAAACAGGTCAGCAGAACCGGCAGCCAGGTCGGACAGCATAAAGCCCTGATTAAGTTCCTGCTGAGTGACCGTGAAGTTCTTGCTGATCTGGTTCACGGTGACCGCGGTGGCGGCCAGAGTGCTGTCGTTGTTGGTTTCCCAGGACGTCGGGTTGGTCTGGGCAGCGGTGCCGGTGGTGTACTTCTTGACCTGCACGGACGCGCGGGGCCGGAGGTTATCCAGGCCGACGTTGCGGCTGAAAGCGGAGACCAGGGCCAAACGAGTGGCGGCCACGGTGATCACTGCATCGGCGAGATAATCGACAACCAAGCCCGAGGCGAACGTGTTGGCGTTCTGGGGGGCGTGGATGGCGCTCTGGCGCAACAGCTCGGAATGATTGGCCACCAGGAACTTGCGGCGGTCATTGCCGGCCTGAAAGCCCTTGTGCTTCTCGAGCAGTGCATTGCCGAGGTTCTCGATGCGAACCGGGGCGACGGGCTCCGGTGCAGGGGCGGCGGTGAAGGCCTTGGCGCTGAAGGCAGCGGCAACGGCCTTGGCCACGATGGCGTCGATGTCGAGGGCGGACGGCGCACTAGAAGCGGCCGCCACCACGGTGTTGGATTCAGTCATGTTGTGTGGTGTCTGCTGTGATGTCGGCGCGGTTGTCGCGCCATCTTCGGCAGCGGGAGTGCTGGCCGTAGAAAGTTTGTCGGAAGGTTCTTCCGTCTGTTGTGTTTGGATATACAGGGCACGGAACCAGTCCCGGCCTGCTGCACCTCCGTAAAGGTTGGTTTCGACGTTCTTGGTGCTGTTTTCTGGAGCATCCAAGAAGGCCTCGTTGTCTCCCCACCAGTCGACGATCTCTTCGACCAGATCGTCATCGGGTATCTCACCGTTGGCGATAGGTTGCACTTTGGAGATGGTTTCTCCGGTGATCACATCGGCGCCGTATCCAGCATTGAACTGTGCGATGCCTTTATTAATTGCATCACGGACAGCCTGCGGCGCTTTAGGGCTAACAGCTCGAGGATGCCAGCAGGCAGCCATTGCGAGCTGCTCGGTGGTCTTGTCGGCCAGGCCAAACTGGATTGCCTCCTGGGCGGTGAACCACGTTTCAGCGGTCATTGCCGCGCGGATCTGGGCCGAGGTCTTGCCGGTGCGTTTGGTGTAGATGCCAGCCAGGATCTCGGCGTGCTGATCGAGGGCATTGGCCATCTTCCGCATATCCTCTGAGGTGCCTGCAACCATTCCAGACGGATCATGGATCATGAATAGAGAAGCGTCGGCCATCTCGATGCTGTCACCTGCCAGGGCTATAACTGAAGCAATCGAGGCAGCGATGCCGACCACCCGTGTGGTCACCGGCGCCTGCCGGCCTCGAAGCATATTGTAGATGGCCAGGCCGTCCCAGACGTTACCGCCGGGGCTGTTGATCTCGACCACTAGGGGGCCTGGGCCGACAGACTGGAGAGCGTCCGAGAAAGCCTTGGCTGAAATACCGGAACCGCCAAACCAGTCTTCACCGATCTGGTCGAAAATTTGGAGCACCGCCGGATCATTAGCTGATGCTCTTGGGCTGTAGGAAAGCCAGTTGGTTACTTTAGTCATTCGGTTTTCTTGGCTCTGGTTTTCCGTTTTTTGGGCTCAAGCACCGCAACCACCTCTTGGATGGGCTCGGCCGGAATAGGCTCGGGCATATCTTCGGAAGGAGGCTGCTCGAGAGCGGCCGAGGCTGGCTCCGGTGCTATCGGCTGCTTCTGAGCGGTCGAGATCTGTGAGACGTCCAGGCCGTACTTGACTGCCAGGTCTTGGATGTACCGGGCCTGCTGGGCCTTGGCCTCCAGGGCGGATCGCCAGTCGATGCCTCGGGCGCCGTAAATCTCGTCGTAGGTGGTAATGCCTGCACCAAGCTCGTTTAGCTGGGCGGCTGAGTTGCGTCCGACGTCGACGTTAGGGGCTCGCGGCGCCTGGATGGCTACCTCGTACCAGTCGTCGGGACTGTCCCTGAGAGTCGGATCGGTGCGGATGGCGTATTCCATCACATATTCCCAGATCCTACGGGCGGCCGAGGCCATCACCTGATGACGGCTACGGAACCACACCGATGACATATCGAGTGAGCCCCGGTAGACGGTGCCCTGCATCGATTCTGGAAACACCAGGACGTAAGGAATACCGACGCCGGCGCACACCTTCTCGGTCAGGCTGCGCCAGTACTCGCGCATATTAACATTCGGGCGGTCAGCGCTGAACTGCTCGAACTCGTCGCCAGTCTTCATGACCTTGACCGAGGCGCCGAAAATATTTTCGTAGTAGTTCTGTGCGGTCCCCTGGGATCCAGCAACACCGGATCGCAGGCTGGTTGCCTGGACCTCGCCGGAGCTGGTCTTGATCACCTGGGCCACGCTGGAGGCGAGCTTGCAGGACTCCATCTCGAGCTTCTGAAGATCGTCCAGGTCGTGAAGGTCGTTGATCACACAGGCGACAAAAGGCAGGCCGCGGAGCTGGCCGGCACGTTGGGCCTCGTAGATGTGGACCACCGAGTCGGAAGAAATTGATCGGATGTCGGTAAGTTGTCCCTGCTGCTGCTCCTGGCCGCAGAAGAAGGAGATGGCCCGACCTGTCTTGGGGTCGAATCGCACACCATCGAACACATCAGGAAGACCCTCCTGGCCATTGGGCGTGGAGACTTGCTGCGGCTCAATGAGCTGCAATCGGGGCCGGCCGGTCTCGCCCTTGGTCAGGAGGATAAAGGATTCCCCGTCGTAGAACCAGCCACGGGCGGCCAGCGACATCAGGGTGCCGAAAGACTGCCGGGATCCGATGTCAGGGTAGCGGCTCCAGGTGTCCCACCATTTTTTGGCTCGGAGATTCCAGTCGGGATTTGAGCTGGCCGGTTGAACGGAGAAATTGCTGCCGACGGTGTAGTTCTCGAACAGGTCGCCCAGGCGATTCATCACCGCGTTGTTCTGCTCAAAGAATCGGGACTTTCGGACGATCTGCTGCCGGGTAGAGGCAGTCACATCGAACCGCACCGATGTGTAGCTGGTGTCCAGGAAGGACCGGCGTATCGAGTTGGACGCGCCTTCGTAGCGGTCGACAGGTGCCGACCGGAACTTGCTCAGGATGGTGTCGAGAAATCCCATCAGCTCATGCCTCGATAGCTCGCCTCACGGCGGAAGTTAGAAAAGTCACCACCGAAACTGGTCGCAGCAATGAGCACTACGGCCACCATCTTGGTGTAGATCTGGGCATTGGTGGGAGTGAGGATGCCGTCCTGCTCGAGGTAATCGACAGCCAGGTCGTAATCGTTGATCAGGCTTTCCCACATCTCGACCATCTCGGACGGTGTCGGGGCACCTTTGCCCGGCTCCGCAAACTCTACCGACACATCGGAGGATGATGTCGACCGGACAACCTGGCCGGACTCGATCACTGTGGCCGCGGCGATGGACTTAGCAGCCAGGGCAGCCAGGAGCGTCACACCGCCCAGTGTCGCATAGACACTACGGAGATAGGCCCTCTTGATGGCTACGGTAAACGTGAACACCTCGGGCCGGATCTTCACCGATCCCAGGGTGACTTCAATAGGTTAGCTGGCTATTGACTCGCTTGACGTCACCAGATCATTCCAGAGCATCACCATGGCGAGCTGCATGATTTCGCAGTCGTGAAGATGGTCGGGCCATTTCTGATTTCTTTTAACCCAGACGTGTTTAATTCGACCTGCGCGGTTAGCTTGGGGTCGTAGGACGTGCGAGTCCAGGTGGCGCCAGTAAAGGTCAGGCTCGGCGATGTAGGCACCTTCGGCCTGGACGCTAGGCGGATCCTGATGGACGCCCCATTCCCGGTCGATGTCGCCCTTCCTTAGCCTGGAGAGCATATCTCGGAGGTGCTCGGTGTCGAACACCAGGAGGGGCTGCACGACGTCGGTCCTCATCGAGGAAGATGTCGACAGCCCGAAAGGATGCACCGCCCCGGTGGCTGCCGTGAACCGGGCGCCGGTCTCCCGGCCTTTGAGTGGCATCCAGCCGATTACCATGGGCTTGCGGAGGCCGCCCTCTGGAGGGTATCGGAGCCCACAAGGGAAGTTGATCGGGTTTGAGGTCACCGAGGAATAGGAGGCACAGGCGTCGTAAACCGTCTGCGTGTTGAAGCCGCTGTCGATGCCGACATCCATGTCATGGACCTCGAGGGCCACCTGCACCCGGCGAAGGGCTGCAAAGTCGTCGGCATGGCCGGCAGCAACCAGGGTAGAGTTACCGTCTTTCCACTCGCGGCACACCCACCACAAGAATGGCGCCACGGCCTGGACGTCGGCGGTCAGGTAGCGGCGGCCGCCATCGACGGTCACGGTGGCCGCGGTCTCGGTACGCTCCTGCTGCACGTCCTGCTGCTCCCAGGGCTCGGCCAGGTTTCCATTAATAAAGCCTTAGAGGCCGGCCATCGATGCCTTGGCCTCGAGGAACGAGACAGCCAGATATCCCCAGGTGCACTTGCGGTCGGGGCTGTAGAGGCTGCTTAGGTGGTAGGACCGCACACCAGGCATGGCGTTGGGATTCTCTGGGCGCCATTGGCCATGTCGGAGGGCTGCCACCTTGTGAGAGTCGGTGATTTTGCCTTGGCACAGTTGGCAGACGTAGTGAGCCGAGGCTCGAATCTTGGCCAGGTCGTGCTTGCCGTCCTCGGCCTTGGCGTCGTCCCAGGTCACCTGCCGCCATTCGAGCTTGATGTACTCCCGGCAGTGTGGGCAGGGCAGGTAGTAGCGGCGCTGGTCACCGCGGAGGAAGCGCTGCCAGATTCGGCCTTCGACCACGGTGGGTGTTGAGGTCATAAAGGCCTTGGAGCTGCTGAAGCTCTTGAGTCTCTGCTCGGCCAGGTCCAGGGCGTCGGCCTCCCGGGCTGTGGCTTCGGCAAACTTGTCGACCTCGTCGGCGATAAGCACCCGAACCGGACGGCTGGCCAGGTTGGCCGGGCTGTTGGATCCTACGAAAGTCAGGGTCGATCTGGTGAAGTTCTGCTCGAGGTTGGTGATCTTGTCGGCCTCGGCCGGGTAACACTCGAGCATGGCCGGGCTGTCCTCGAGCATGGGCAGCCAGCGGCTCTTCGAGAATGACCTGGCGAGGCTCTCGGTGGGCATCAGCCACAAGGCCGGGCTCGGCTCGGTCGCGATTAGCCAGGCCAGGCCGGCCATCAGGGTGGTTGTTTTGCTGGTTTGGCTGCCCCAGCAGAGGGTCACCTCGTAGACCGTCGGATCCTTCCAGCATTCCATGGGCTCCCTGGTGTAAGGCCGTACCGAGGTTGAGAAGGGCCCGGGGTGCTCGGTCTGCCGTTGGGTCAGCCGGAGCGAGGCCTCGGCCCAGTCGACCACGGTTTGCATCGGTGTCGGCCGGTAGAGGTTTCGGCGATAGTCCAGCAGGGAGCGCTGGAGGTCGGTAAGGTTCAAAACAAGCGCCCTTCGTGTTGGTTGGAGATCCTGGCCTCGGAGATCTTGTGGTATTCAGGGTCGCGTTCGATGCCGATGAACCGGAAGCCGTTGATGGTTGCAGCCTTGCCGGTTGAGCCAGAGCCCATAAATGGGTCGAGGATGGTTCCGCCTGGTTGAGTTATCAGACGGCAGAGGTAGGCCATTAGCATGGTCGGTTTGACGGTGGGGTGATTGTTCTCGGATTCTCGATCCACTTTCCCAGCCTTGGCTGTGTAGAAGAACCGGGCGCCGGACTTCAGCGACAATGCCGCCTCGTTGCTGCCGTCGTGGATGATGTTGGCAGGCCAACGGCCGACGCATTCACGGCCGTCTGTTTCATTGTGCGATGAAACCGGCGTGACCGTTGTGCGGTGCTCCAGATTCTTGTTTCCGGCGCTTTGGTTTAGTCGAGTCTCTGTCCCTACTCTGCACCCATCGACATTGATGGCGCCGGTGCCGTACTGGATCACATTGGCGGCCACCGTGCTGGAGAATGGCTTTCGGGCCATGGTGATCGGCTCCAGGGCAGGCTTTAGGGCGGTGCCCCAGCCGGACCACTTCTGGGCTTCGGGGGTGGCGGGGGCGGTTGCTGCCGCGTGGATATTGAGACCGGCTAAAGAACGGTCGGCAGTCGGATGACCTGGGCACTTTTCGCCGCGTGCGATGTGCGAGCAATAGGCCGCGCCCATCCCCAGCACCTCCCTCTCTGCCCCGGCCGCCTTGTCAATCGCCTTGCTGACATCCAGCGACTTCGGGAATCCCGACCCATACACCCAGGCGATGATGTCTCGAATCTCGAAGCCGGCGTCCTCGATCCTGCACGCCATCCTGTGCTGCGTCCTGGTGCCGGCAAATGCCAGCAGATGGCCTCCCGGCTTCAGCACCCGTAGACACTGCTCCCAGATGGCCACGCTCGGCACGTCGTAGTCCCACTTCTTGCCCATGAAGGACAGGCCGTAAGGCGGATCGGTCACGATGCTGTCGACCGAGTTGTCCGGTAGTGTGGCCAGAACATCGAGGCAGTCCCCCAGGTGTAGCTTGTAGGTCATTTCCATGGGTCGGTGTTGTGTAGTGTCTTGAGCGCCACCTCCTGGACCCACCGGGTCAGCTCGCGCTCGGCGTGCTCGGGGTCGTGCGGTGCTATCCGGCCGGAGAGCTGCTTCGGCATGGCCTTAATGAGCGAGGCCACGGCGCCGTCATGCTCCTGCATCACCCGCCGCACCCAGTCGCCGGAGACTAGGCGGCGCTCCTTCTCGGCCTGGGTGATCACCTCGTCCCTGGCGCTTGTGAGG
>Ga0194045_1000091_pt1 | contig 26250 bp, 19 predicted proteins | sample JunL6211m_MetaG_FD_161686 | JGI IMG/M metagenome (GOLD analysis project Ga0194045, IMG submission 161686) | Anoxic zone freshwater microbial communities from boreal shield lake in IISD Experimental Lakes Area, Ontario, Canada - Jun2016-L626-11m | ecosystem: Environmental > Aquatic > Freshwater >...
AGATAAACCCGGATGATCTCTGCTTTTTTGTTGACCACATGATCGATGAAGCCTGGGTCTTGATGGCTGAAACCGTTATGATCTTGCCTCCATACATGAGAGCTAAGAAGATAATTAAGGGATGCGATGGGCATGCGCCATGGGATGGCGCGTGAGACTTTAAGCCATTTTGCATACTGATTAAACATGGAATCGATGATATGAATGAAGGCTTCGTAGCAGGAGAAGAAGCCATGCCTGCCTGTTAGAAGATAGCCTTCGAGCCAACCTTGGCATAAGTGTTCGGAGAGGATTTCCATCACTCTGCCTTCAGGATGAAGCGAATCATCGGTGGGTAGGATCGGTTCCATCCAAGCACGGTTCGTGACTTCGAAAATATCGTTCCAGCGATTGGAGTTGGTTTCATCGGGGCTGAAAATCCGGAAGTTATGGGCCTGAGCATTAAGGCTCATGACATCGCGCAGGAAAGACCCTTGCACCCGGGTTGATTCAGCGAGTAAGAATCCTGGCTTCTGTACTTCGACTGCGTATTCCCTAAAGTCGGGAAGAATAAGATCACGAAGAAGCGCTCCGCCATTGGCATGGGGGTTGGCGCTCATGCGCAAATTTCCCGCAGGTGCGAGATCAGAGATGAGGGCAATCGGGTGCCCGTTTTCATCGAAGAGATCGTTGGGCTTGTAACTTCTAAGCCAAGCTTCAAGAGCAGCAAGTTGTGCGGGGTTTTCGCGCGTTTTTGCAAGCGGTACCTGATGCGATCTAAAGGTGCCTTCGAGTTGTTTCCCGTCGAAAGAAGCTGGGCCAGTCCAGCCCTTTGGAGTCTTAAGGATGATCATGGGCCAAAGTGGGCGGGTTAGATCGCCATGGTTTCTGGCCCGATCATGAATATTTCGTATCTCAGTATGACACATATCAAGGGTAGCTGCGAAAGCTTGGTGGATTTCCTCTGGGTTTTCCCCTTCGACAAAGAAAGGCTGATGCCCGTAACCTTGGAAAAGATGGTTGAGTTCTTCTCTGCCTATGCGTGAGAGGAGGGTTGGCCCTGCGATTTTGTATCCATTGAGATGGAGGATGGGAAGTACAACACCATCGCGCACGGGGTTGAGGAATTTGTTGGAATGCCAAGAAGCAGCCAGTGGCCCGGTCTCTGCTTCGCCATCGCCAACCACGCATGCAACGATGAGGTCGGGGTTATCAAATGCTGCGCCATAGGCATGGGCAAGTGCATAACCAAGCTCTCCACCTTCATGGATGGATCCCGGTGTTTCAGGCGCAACATGGCTTGGTATACCGCCTGGGAAAGAGAATTGTTTGAAGAGAGCCATCATGCCTTCTTCGTCTCTGCTGATGGCCGGGTAGACTTCGGAATAGGTGCCATCGAGCCAGGCGTTGGCGACGAGGGCAGGCCCGCCATGGCCTGGCCCGGTGACATAAAGCACACTAAGGCTGTGCTTGCGAATCAGGCGGTTGAGATGAGCGTAAATCAGATTAAGGCCAGGGCAGGTGCCCCAATGGCCCACCAGCCTGGATTTAACCTGCTCGGGTTTTAGGGGTGCATGCAAGAGAGGGTTGGCCAGTAGGTAAACTTGGCCAACGCTGAGATAGTTAGCTGCGCGCCACCATGCATGCAACTGGTTTAGCTCATCAGAAGAAAGAGGTTTCTCATCAACACTGCTAAAAAAAGGAATGCTCATGGGTGCACATCTTTCAGACAAAAAGTGATTATTTCTTCAACTGGTTCGATAGTAGGTATGCCATTAGGTCTGCGAATTCAGCATTGGTAATCTGATCCACAAAGCCAGCAGGCATAGGTGATACGGGGGAGATTTTTCTCTCTTCAACTTGATCACTTGCGATGCGCACTTCTTTGCCTTGCTGATCTGCAAGAACTAAGAGGACGCCTTCTTCCCGCAGGAGCAAGCCGTTGACAAGTTGGCCGTTCTTTAAGGCAAGAGTGGTTTGGCGGAAAGCCTGATCGACATTGCGATTAGGGTCGAGCATATCTTCAAGCAGCCTATCTAGCCCGCGAGATCCGATGCCGTCAAGTTGTGGACCAATCTTGGCACCCTTGTTGGCAATTTGATGACAGGCTGCGCAGTGTTTGCCAAAAAGAGCCTCACCTTTGATCTCATCATGTTTGCCCATAAGAAATGCAGTTTTCTTATCAGCAATTTTTTTCTGTAACAGTTGATCAGCGGGTGGCAAGCCTTTTGTCAAGGTGGCAAGCTTTTTATCAAAGTCAGGGAGATTGCGTTGCTTTAATTTGTTCTCGATTGGTTTTTCAAGAAGCAAGCGGGCAGAAGCTTTCCCTTCTGTAATCGCCTTGAGAAAATCGTTGGCCCCTTCAGAGGTAGAAACAATCGCCAAGGCCAGCGAAGATTGCAGCCTAGCGGAAGCCCCAGCAAACATGGCCAGCAGACTATCGCGTACTTCGGGGCTAAGGGTTTTCCCAAGGCCAATGATTGCAGCGTCTCTTCCTTCGGGATTGTTGTTGGTGTTTTTAGCAGTTTCAATTAGGCCACTGATTGCCTTGGCATTGGGCATGTTTCCTAAGGCAGTAATGCAAGCCAACCGGTTGGCAGTTGGCATGGCTGAATCTTTTGCAATGGTGATGATGGTGTCTAGGTGATCAATCAACTGAAGTGAAGAAGCTAGCTCGGTTCCGATTCGAACATCGTTCTCTTGTTTGGAAGCAAGAAGATAACCACAAAGGTCTGAAGCTTGCGCTAAGAGAATGGGATCAACTTTCGAGCCTTTTTCTTGTGCAGCAAGGGCAGCAGCACGAATCAGTTCAGCTTGGCGTGCTTTGGGACGCTGATCGTTTTTCATGTATGAGACGATGTTGGTTTTATCTGCATCGGTACCATCACGGGTGATCATTCGAACGACAGCTATTTCGCGATCTCCCTCGGGTTGAATTAAAGCGAGTTTGTTTGCAAGAAAAGCTGCAGAGCTTGCGCTTGGAAGACCCAAGGCTACATCAGCAAGTGCCTTTAAAGCCAAGGGATCAGAAGATTGAGAGGGAATACCTTTCCATGCTTCAGGATTTCGAACCTGCTCCCGCAATGCCAACCTTGAGGCATAGTAAAGATGCGAATCATTTTGGTTAACTTTGGTGCGGAAGGAAAGGATAGCTTTTAAATTCGCTTCACTAGGATGTTGGGCCAAGCCTTGAACTGCTGCAATTTGGACCCTTCCATCGGTATCTTCCAGCGCCTTTTGGACAAGTGCTGCAAGGCCTTCGTTCAATTGTGGTTTTGAAGTTGCCATCTTGATACCATGCACCCGAACAAAAGGTGCTGGGTTTGTAATAATAGTTTCGATCGCCTGATCGGGCAGGGCGTTTAATCGCAGTAAAGCCCACATGGCATGAACCTGTTGGAAGTTATCTTCAGGTTTATTAATTGCTTCAAGAAGTAGCTTCGTTGCTTCACTATCTTCTCTTGCAACTAGTTCGTTACCCGCCATGATGCGCATGGTCTGGTTTTTGCTTCCGAGATTTTTAATCAGTTCTTCGACCGACATTGCAGTAAAGTTGGGCAATGGTGGTGGAATTTGCTTTCCATCTTTGCCTGTATAAAACACACGCCAAATACGACCACGATTTCTATCACGCCCTGGGTGAGTAAGGGGCACTTCATAATGCCCGATCACTTTGTTGTAAAAATCAAGGATGTAGAGCGCGCCATCCGGCCCCATCTTGATATCCACTGGCCTGAACCACAAATCTTCGCTGGTCATGAAATCAGGAAGTTCAACAGCACTAGGGGTCGCACCTTTTCGATCAACACGATCGTGGTTGATTCTGCTTGTAACTACATTGCCGATGATCATGGTTTCTTGATGTTCTTCAGGGAAGGAATCAGAGTTGAGAGCAGTGATGCCGCAAATACCGGTGCTGCCATGAGAGTGCTTGATCATATCGGGGCCAAAGCCTAGACCATCATGAGGTTTGGAAAAGCTGGGGTAGGTTGCTCCTTGAATGAGTTGATAGATAGGGCTGCTATGGCAATCAGCGGTGTAGAAATTACCCCAGGAATCGACGGTCATGCCGAATGGGTTTACCTGCCCACGAGTGTAGGATTGCAGGCCGGTGCCATCAGGGCGATAGCGGTAAGTATTACCAGAATTCATTTTGAGTAATTTGCCTTCGGAGGATTTGACCTCGGAATCATTGGAGAAACCATGGGTTGCATGAATCCAGCCATCCCAATGAAGCTGGAAACTGTTGGTCATGCCGTGGGTATCGCGGAAGCCAAAGCCGGTGAGGAAAGGTTCTTTAGTGTCGGCTTTATTATCGTTGTTGGTATCCTGCATCTTGTAGACATTCGGGATGCTATGAACAAGCGCGGTTTGAGGTGCGCCTTTTTTGGAAGGAAGCGGCAGTAGGCCAATAGGGATGTTTAATCCGTCTGCAAAAGTTTCAATCTTTTGGGCTTTGCCATCGGGGCCAATGTTGGAAAGAATTTTCACGGAGTCGCGTGGTTTGGTTCCATCCTTGGCAGCGTAAGGATATTCGAGTGAATCGGTAATCCAGATCCGGCCTTTGTAATCGAACGAAAGATTCATGGGTTTGAAAATATCTGGCTCGCTAGCAACTAATTGAACAACATAGCCTTTGGGTAGCTTGAAGCCTTTCATTTCATCTGCGGGAGAAAGGGCTTCGGTAGGGGCAACCAAAGGTGGAGCTTGTTGAGCCCATGGAATTGAGGTAGTGATTAGAAAGACAAGACAGCTGGAATAAATGATTGGCCTGCGCATGATAACCCTCTAATTAACGGACTATTGACTAATACAATTAATTGTAGCCATGTTCTTTGTCGTTGTCAGCTATGGATTACTTCGGCGGCTAAATAATAATGTTTGAGCCTAAATAAGCGTGTATTTAGAGGGGTTTGATTAGCGGTAAATGATGCCTAAGATTAGATTTACGACTGTTTTGATTACAGGAAAACATAACTCTTGGTGGATATAATTCCCCCAATCGGCAATGAATGCACCGCCTGCGAGGGCGAAATATATTTAAGCTTTTGAGATTAGCTATAGATTATTATGAAAATTAAGTTCATAATAAACTAACTAGATATTAACCAAAGCTTCTTATTTGATTAAGTTAATGGGGGCCAGCCATGTCTTTTTTCTTCCCTGCATCCCAGAAAAAACAAGGTTTTACTCTTATAGAGTTGTTGGTGGTGATTGCTATTATTGCAATATTAATAGGTTTGCTTTTGCCTGCGGTGCAAAAAGTAAGGGAAGCAGCAGCATTAGCCCAATGTAAAAATAATTTGAAGCAGCTTTCCCTAGCTTGCCATAATTACAGTGATACTGAGGGTAAATTGCCTGCAGCTGTAAAACTCAATGCCGGGGTAAGTCGAACCAATGCCATTGGGCAGTCGTTTGGCCCCAATTGGATAGTTATGATATTACCTTATTTGGAACAAGGCGGGCTTTATAATCAACATTCGGCCAACATAACAGCTTATGGAACTAACAGTAATCAAGCTTGGCAGGCGATTGGTGCGACCTCAATCAAGTTGCTTAAGTGCCCAGCGGATATGGGCCATGAGATTCCTTACAACATTAACGGGGTGGATTTTGCCCGGGGAAATTATGCTTGTAATGCTGGGGGAATCCATGGCCCTGGTACTGGTTGGACCAGTACAGAAGACGGGGCTCAACCTACCAATGGCAATGGCTGGGCCGGGCTTCCCACCGACCTTACCGGGGGCGGGGTCATGTGCATTAATTTTGGTTCCAAGCTAACTGGCATTGCCGATGGAACTTCCAACACGATTATGATCAATGAAGTCAGGGTGGGCTCGCATCTTGCTCCAACGGATCCTAGGGGAACTTGGGCTTTGGGATTTCCCGGGGCCAGTGCTACCGCTGGGCACTTCTCTTGGGATTGCATGCTTCCCAATAATAAAGATGACCTTGCAGATGATTGCGAAGGCTGTATCAATGATCCAGCAGGTGGTATGGGTGCTTGGCCTGGATGCCCCTATCAACAAGGTCAGGCCCGAGGCAGGCATTCAGGTGGAATAGCGGCAGCCCTATGCGATGGTAGTGTTCGTTTTATTACCAATGCAGTTACTCAAAAAGCTTGGTGGCTTCTAAATGCTAGCGGAGATGGGAATCCCAATGAACCTGATTAATTATGCACGCAGAACAGTTTTTCTTCCTTTAGTTTTGCTTTTTTTTGTAGGTTGTGGTGGCCCTAAAATTGTCATAGTCAAAGGTAACCTGCAAAAAAAGGGGCAACCCTTGGTTCCTAATACCTCCACCATTGTTACTTTGCAATTCATTCCCAAGGATGGGGGAAACACATTTTCAGGAAAAATAAAGAGAGATGATGGTTCTTACGAAGCAAACCTTCCACCCGGGGTTTATAATGTTATCTTCATCATGCACGATACCAGTTTAAAATTGCCCATACCTAAACCAAAAACACTCCGAACTAACTTTGATATCCAGACTAACCAAACTCTGGATTTGGAGATAGATTCTTGATGCCCAGGCGATTCGCGGGTTTTTTCCTTCTTTTGACGTTCGCATCTGGCATTTATTGGCTGCTTATCCCGAAGCAAATTCTTTTACTTGAAAACATTGAGTTAAAAACTTACCTTAAACGCACTTTGCCTTTCCCTGTTGTTTTCACATCCCGCAGCAACCTAACCGCTTTTGATGCAATGCCCCCAGAAGCGCCCGGATTAATTTTCCCAGGCGAGGGGATGTTTCAAGCTACCGGGAGATTGCGTATGTTGACCCCGTCAGGAAAGGTTTTGGAACTCACTTGGAACAGGAAACTTCCGGATGGTGGTACCCTTATCGATGTGCTTTCTCCTTCGATTAGCCCGGATGGAACTCGGATTCTTTTTGCGGGCAGAAAAGCTTTGCCAGATCATGGGCGTTTTCGCATTTACGAAATCAACCTGAGTGATTTTTCTCTGCGCCCTCTCACTGGGCATGATGCAGACACTGGATGTGTTCGCCTTCCTCCCATGCGCTTTGATGAGCAAGGGATTCTTCTTCCCGATGCCTTGCGATTGAAAATTGATTTTGATGATATCGATCCCATAGAGTTGGCCGATGAAAACCAGACGCTTGTTTTTTCCTCTTCTAGGGAACCAGATCTTGGGCGCGATCACTCCCGCAGATCCTTGCAAATTTGGCGTTGGGAGAAAAACACTTCTGCCCCGCTTCCCATGAGTGCCAACCGCAATGCTGATCGCTATCCTTGGCAACTTTCCAGTAACCTTATTTCTTTTTCCCTGTGGAGCAGGAATCGGGAAGTGGTTTCCAGCGAGCGAAATAATATCCAGTATCATTCTTCAACTACAAGTTCGAGTTCAGAATCCACTAACAACTGGATGACGATGTTTCTTCATCCTCAAGGTGAACAGTTTGGATTACTAGCAAAGGCGCCTTTTTCTATGGTTCGAACTCGGGCGCTAGAGGATGGCAGATTGGTGTTTATGGCATCGTCTAAGGAAACCCCTAGTTTCACCCGGGTCGGTATTTGCCTTGCTGGTTGGGTAGGGGATTCCCCCAGTGCACGCCCTGTAAATGTTCAAAGGGTATCTTCCGATACCACCGCAATTTTTTTCCCCGACAAGGATCAAAATGGGAACACCCTTAACATCACAACTCCGACACCTTACCCCAACAATCAAATTCTTCTTGCAATGTCTAACCAAGAATCTGCAAGTTCAATTGGCCTAGCGTTGGCGGGCGCTATGGAAATAGATAAAGATATTCCTCAAATTATCTTTGATGATCCTGAGTTTGTCGATGCGGAACCGGTGGTTGTGTTGCCTCGTAAGATTAAGCCTACGGGGAAGACTAGCAAGGTCGAAAAAATGGAGTTCCTTGGAGGTCAGAAAGAGGGTTTGGTTTTGGCAACTGCTTTGAATTATTCAGCCATGGCTGCTTTGCCAGGCCAGTTTACCGATTCAGGCGAAGGCCCGATTTTCAACCCGCCACCCCAAGGGTTGATCCAGGAACTTAGAATATTTGCTTCTGAACGCGATCGCTTTGATCACCATGAAATTCCCCGGGTGCAAGGAAAGTTGCACCTGCTTTCCACCTTTAAAGTCAAAAAGGAAACAGCGAGTGGCTTAGTTTCATCTGGGCAACCCACTGTTTTAGCAGGGTTTGATGCCCAAGGTAAAGTTGCACAATGGAACTCCGAAGCTAAAGATTCTCAAGGTCGGCAAAATAGCACCTTGGGTTTTGCAGGTGATCATTACAGTTTGATTGGTGCGGGCAAAAAGCATTTTTGCGTAGGTTGCCATCCGGGGCATAGCGGACTTACCCCGGGCGAGCACAAACATCACGAAGTTTGGAATTACAAATTCAAATAAAATTTACTTGCTCAGAACCTCATCAAGGTTTGCAGGTCTAGTACCAAACTTCTGCACAAACTCTTCCTGGCTTGGAATCAGCCTTACCTTGATCTTGTTTTCATGGTTGACCAAAATATCGGTAAGCTTGTGATCAATGAACGGGTTTTTGAATCGTTCAATCACTTGTCCTGCAAAGCCCTTAGGGTCATCGCAACGGCCTTCAAGAATAGGTACGATCTCGGTGTATAACAGTTTTTCAAGCCATGGCCCCAACTCTTTATCATTCACCGAATCACGCACAATCGTATAACCCTTGGCCATCGCTTTGTGCACTATTCCCGAATGTCCGCCATTGAGGATGCGCACTTTTCTTAAAAAGAAAGGTAGAACATCGTTGGTCCAGATAACTGCGGGATGCTCGATCCAACGTTTAACGCCTGGCACTTCCTGAATTGCAAAAAGAGCATAGGGTTCGCAAACCGCAAGCATCGGATCTTGTGCAAGTAATGGGTGCTGGTCTGGTGTGCCAGTGACTATTCGATCAACGAGGGTGTTGTGCCAAGAGCAGGTTTTTTCCATCCAAGCGATGAAATCTGCCTCAAGCTTCCATTCGTGAGCAATTTTGACAAGAATACTTCGAAGGAGTTCTGCGTTATTTTCGCGCAGTTCGCAAGGAATGATCATCAGGCCGGGTTGCCCTGCCTTGAATCGTTCTCTTAATACTGCGAGTAGCTTTGCAGGAAAAGATTTTGGGGGTGCGCAATTTGCAGTATCGGCAGCATTGAGATCATAGCCCGATTCTGTGGTGTTGGAAAGAATGGTTTTCAAATGTGGACTACGGGCGAGTTCAAGGACTTGGTTCCACTGGGTGTTTGCAGCAAGGGCGCGGGAAACACTTTCGCAAGTTTCAACCCGATCAACGACTTGGCCGTTTTCCAACCCGCGCAGCACCACATGGTATTTGCCACCAAGCTTGGCAAGTTCGTTGGCACGCTCTCCACCGGTGGATTGTACGATTACGATTTTGCCTATGTTCTGGCCTTGTTGGTTGGCATGGTGTACGAAAAGGTCTGCGAAGGCCCTTAGGAATTTGCCCGACCCAAACTGCAATACGGTTTCATTCATTGCGATTTTTCCTTTAAGCTTTTTTCAAAGTAATAGTAAGTTCGTGCGTCTCAATTTTCACTTGCGCAACCTGAGCCTCTGTAGGTGCAGTAGCACTGTAATTAAGCACCAAGGTTTCGCTGGCAATGTAATCACGATGCCCTGCGATGGATTTACCAAGTAATTCTGAAGGGGTTTCCAGGTGAAGGATGATGCGATCTTCCATCTCGAGTCCTGACTTTTTACGCAGATCCTGTACCTGCCTGATGATATCGCGGGCCATCCCTTCCAAGGCAAGTACTTCGGTGATCCGGGTATCAAGGGCAACCTGAGTGTCGCGGTCTGCAACACCCGTCCAGCCTTCCTGAGCCTTTAAGCTAATGAATAAATCCGCTGGTTCGAGGTCGAATGTTTCGGCCCCATGCACCAGTTGGAAAGGTGCACCAGCCTGAGAATGCTTTAAAAGTTCTAGAGGATCAGCTTTAAGGATTGCTTGCTGCACATCTTTCAAGCGTTGGCCAAACCTCGGCCCAAGATTCTTCGCATTGGCTTTAATCTCTGGAACCAGAAGTGGCCCTGCGCTTGCATCGTGCAAGCTTGCTTTCTTTAAATTAAGCTCTTCGCAAAGCTGGTCTGCAAAGCGGAGAATCGCCCTGCGATCTGCATCATTGCCTGGCAATACCCGCAACTCTGCGAGTGGTTGCCTAACCTTGATCTTCACGGTGTTGCGTGATGCAGAGCCTAGGGTAACCAGATGAAGCAGAGCTTCCATATCTTCTGAAAGAACTTCGTCGATCATTTTTGCATCAGGGGCTGGGTAATCTTCCAAATGGATGGAATGATCGCCTGCATCCACCAGGTTGCGATAAATCTTCTCGGCAAGGAAAGGCATGATGGGTGCCAGTAGCTTGGTGAAGGTTAGCAGTACCTGATGCAGGGTTTGATAAGCCGCAAGTTTATCGGTCCCCTGCTCGGCTTTCCAGAAACGCCTTCGATTTCTACGTACATACCAGTTGCTCACTTTGTCATCGATGAAGCGTTCTGCTTCGAGGCAAAGAGCAGCGAGGTCGTGGTTTTCGAAGGATTTACGAGCAAAGGCAATCAGCTTTTGCAAGTCTGAAAGAATCCAGCGATCGATGTCGGGTCGGTCTTTTAAAGGCACCTGGGGTGCATTAGGGTCGAACTTATCTAGCCTTGCATAGTTGCAGAAAAACGCATAGGTGTTCCACAACTTCAGAACAAAGCGGGCTCTCACTTCATCTGCGGTTACAGGCCCAAAGTTGATGTTAGTCGCAGGGTTTGTTCTGCAGAAAATCCAACGAATGAGGTCTGCGCCCATTGGGGGGTGTTTTTCCAACACTCCTTTGGAATTCTTGATTTCGTACCCATCGTTGGCAGCTCCCTCGAAAGGAATACTGTTGCCTTTGGATTTGTGCATCTCTTCGCCATTCTGATCGCGCACAAGTGCATGGCCCAGCAGCACATTAAAGGGTAGGCGATTGCTCATCATGGTGCTCATCGAAAGGATGGCATAGAACCAGTTGCGGAACTGGCCGGGGAAGCACTCGGTGATCAAGTCTGCGGGGAACCATTTTTCCCACTCGGCCCTGTCGCGGTTATATCCCATGGTCGAATAAGGAACGATGCCTGCATCAAGCCATGGGTTGCCCACATCTTTGATGCGGGTCATGAGGTTACCCGTTTTTGGATTACGAATTTTAACTTTATCGATATAAGGGCGGTGGGGGCTATGCCCTTCAAACTCATCCCAACCTTCGACAGCCCTCTTCTTTAATTCTTCGCGGGAACCGATCACTTCAAATTGAGTCGGGTCGTTGTCATCAACCCAGATGGGCAGTGCAAGGCCCCAGAAGCGTTTTTTCGAAATCATCCAATCGCCCATGTTCTTGAGCCAATCTAGCTCTCGGGCTCTGCCATTGATGGACTCAGGGAGGAAGTTAACCTTCTGCACCAGATCCATGATTTCTTGCCGCCATGACATGCCGATGAACCATTCGTCTACGGGTCTGAAAACGAGTTCAACGCCTGTGCGCCAGCAATGCGGGTAGATGTGTGGGTATTCTTCGACAGCAAGGAGCATTCCTTTTTCGCGGAGGTGCGCAAAGACTTTTTCCGCGGTGGATCGTTCGGTGGCATCAAGGCCGGTGAAGTCGCCGAAGGAGGGATAGAATTTCGCTTCATCATCTAGCGGAGCAATCGCAACCAAGCCATTGGCCTTGCCCATGACATGATCGATATCGCCACACCCGGGTGCGATATGAACAATGCCAGTACCTTCGCCAGCGACGACATTTGGGTTGCCTTCGATATCGCGACCGCCATCGATTACGCGATGGCAGGAAACACCACAGCGATCTAAAAGCAAAGGGTCTGCAGGTAAACCGCCTGGTTCGTTTTGAGCAGGCAGATGATCGAATGGCCCGATGTATTCGAGTCCTACGAGGGTTGAACCAAGTTGGAGGTCCTCTATTTCGTATCCACCTTGTTCTTTGAATATCTGTGCGATGGGTTTAAGCTTAGGCACATTCTTGGGCCAAGACCATTCAGCTTTGCCAAATCCTTCTTTGAATTCTTTTTCTTGCCTTTGGAATTCGAGGTTGGCCTTGGCGAACCAGTACGCTGCCCCATCCTTCTTGGCACGAACCTTCACATATTCTAATTGCGGGTTGACTGCGCAGGCGACATTGCTGGTAAGGGTCCAGGGTGTGGTTGTCCAAACGAGGAGATATTCGTTATCTCGGCCTTTGATGGGCATACGCACAAAGGGTGCTGCATGAACGGTAAGCTTTCTTCCTTCGACTACTTCCATCTGGCTATAGGCAGTGCCCCCACGACCACTCCAAGGCATGACATCGGAGCCCCGGTAAATCAAACCGCGATCAAAGCACTTTTTCAGAAATGTCCAGATGGTGTAATTGTTTTCCTCGGACATGGTGAAGTAGCTGCGTCTTTCATCTGCAGGCTTGGCCCAGTCTTCTTCTTTGTCCCAATCCATCCAATAGCCTAGGCGGATGGATTGATTAGTTTGTACTCGGGCAAACTTATTGACTCGATCCTTGCACATTTGCACAAATTTATCGATCGAGCCTTCCTTGTCGCCTGGGATGAGATTTTCGATGTCTCGTTTTGATTTCAGTCCGAGTTCTTTTTCAACTTCGACTTCGACCCATAATCCTTGGCAATCGAACCCGTTCTGGTAGCGTAGTTTTCTGCCTAGCATGGCGTGGTAACGCTGGAAGGCATCTTTATAGGTGCGCCCCCAAGCATGATGCACGCCCATGGGATTGTTAGCGGTGATAGGGCCATCGAGGAAGGACCAAGGTTTGCCATTGTGGTTTTTTGCACGTAGTTTCTCGAACGCTTGGGTGCGATCCCAAAATAACTGTATCTCCCGCTCTTGTGCGGGGAAATCGACCTGAGTTTCTACCTTCTCGAACGGCATAATAACCTCACCTATCTGAGTTCATGGAATCCCTGTCTATCTTAGGAATATTCTGATATCTTTGCATGAGGGAATCGTTCCAAAGATGGTTCCCCCTTCTGAAATGACCGATTTTCACTATCCTTTCCTTAAGAAACATCCTGCAAACTTTCTTCTCAGGACAACCATCATGAAACCATTGCGCATTGCAGTTCTGCTGAGTGGGTCGGGTACCACCATGCAAAACCTGATCGATCTTTCGAAGGCTGGCAAACTTCCCATCGAAATCGTGCTTGCTGTTGCCGATAGGCCCAACATCAAAGGCCTCGAAAAAGCAGAACTCGCAGGCATACCTGCTGAAGTTGTCAGGCGCGACCATTGCATCAGCCTTCAGGAATTCAGTCAGCGCATTTTTGGATGGTGCAGGCAGTTCAAAGCCGACCTTGTCATTATGGGTGGCTTTCTTCGCCTTATACAGATCCCCGATGATTTTCAAAACAAAGTCATGAACATCCACCCTTCACTAATCCCTTCTTTTTGTGGTAAGGGGTTTCATGGTTTAAATGTTCATGAAGCAGTGATCAACTCTGGTAATAAAGTTACAGGTTGTACCATTCACTTCGCAGATAATCAGTATGATACCGGCCCGATCATTCTGCAAAAAGTCGTTTCTGTCCTTGATGATGATACGCCTGTATCACTCATGAACAGGGTGTTTGAAGAAGAATGCAAAGCCTACCCCGAAGCTATTCAACTATTTGCCCAAGGCAAACTTCAAGTGAATGGCAGAAGAGTTCGAATCTTAAATTAACTTATTGGAGATGGGCAGATGAGTTCGAGCAACAGGGCTATCGTTAGAATTCATGCCCGCGAGGTTTTAGACAGCAGAGGCAGGCCTACTGTCGAAGCTGAAGTGCACACTTCTTCTGGTTGCATAGGTAGGGCCAGTGTGCCATCGGGTGCAAGCACAGGCACCCACGAAGCGCTTGAACTGCGCGATAAAGACCCTTCCCGTTATCAGGGTAAAGGCGTTCTTAAAGCGGTTCGAAACATTTGCGAAATTATCTCGACCTCGCTTCAGGGCTTTGATTGTGCAGAGCAGGAAAAAATCGATCGCAAGATGATCGCAATGGATGGCACGGAAAACAAAGGCCATCTGGGCGCCAATGCGATTCTTGCGGTTTCGCTTGCAAGCGCACGGGCAGCTTCAGAAAATCTGAGAATCCCACTTTGGAAACATCTTGATCAAGATAATGTCGCCCGCATGCCCATGCCTATGGTCAACATGATTAGTGGTGGCTTGCATGCAGGGAAGAACCTCGACTTCCAAGATTTCCTTTTTCAACCTTCTAAAGCTACCTCTTATTCTCAGGCCCTTGAGCAAATCGTTGCGATCTATAACAACCTAGGTGCATTGCTTAATAAGCATGGGCATGAAGGTACTTTGGTTGGCGATGAAGGGGGCTACGGCCCAAAGCTTCAAGGAGAACGCGAGGCACTCGATTTTCTACTTCTTGCAATGGAACGGACTAATATCAAAGGCACTATCGCACTCGATGTTGCTTCGAGCCATTTCTTTCAACTGGGCCAATACCACCTCGAAGGCAGAATCCTATCCCCGGTTAAGATGGTGGGCTTGCTTGAAGAACTGGTTGCTAACTATCCGATTGCAAGTATTGAGGATGGTTGTGCGGAAGATGATTGGATAGGCTGGCAGGAACTGACTCGAAGGCTTGGAAGTAAGATTCAGCTGGTGGGGGATGATTTCTTCGTCACCAATCCCAAAAGACTTTTCAAAGGCATTCGTGAAAATGCTGCCAATGCTGTTTTGGTTAAGGTTAATCAAATAGGTTCTCTAACCGAAACGTTTGAAGTAATCCGCATGGCTAGAAAGCATGGATTCAAAGCTGTGGTATCAGCTCGAAGCGGTGAAACCGAGGATGATTTTCTCGCAGATCTTTCGGTTGCGAGTGGCTGTGGGCAGATTAAAGTGGGCAGCGTTGCCCGCAGCGAACGGCTTGCTAAATACAACCGCCTACTTCGCATTGAGGAAGAAATGGGCAGCAAGGCCCCGTACGGCGCAATTTAGTGGTATCTTAGGGGTGTTTTGGCTTTAAAAGTGACTTAATTACAGTGAATCTGGCTTGCAACAACGCCTTAATTTGTCATACTGAAAGGACATTCCAATTGAATCATGAGATTGTTCCATTATGTCAAGATTCACATTTTTGCTCTTAGGTATTTACTTGTTGCAAGGTGCGACTTGGGCTCAAACCCCTGAAGATCACTTTGAAAAAAAGGTGCGTCCGCTTCTTGTAGAGCGTTGTGTCAAATGCCATGGACCGGAAACTTCCCGTAGTAGTTTAAGGCTGGATTCCTACGAGGGCGCAATTAAGGGTGGCAAACGCGGTGCTGCGGTGGTTCCCAATGCGCCTGCAGAATCGCTTTTGTTGAAAGTGGTACGCAGGCAGGGTGATTACAAGATGCCCCCCGATGGCCCCCTTTCTGCTAGAGAAATTAGCGACCTTGAACTTTGGATCAAGCAGGGCGCTATCTATCCTAAATCAAATAAAATCGTCAGAGGTACTGCAGAGCATTGGTCTTTCCAACCCATTAAAAAATATAGCGTTCCCAAGGTCAAAAATAGTGCATGGGTTCGTAATCCCATTGATGCCTTCATTCTTTCGAAGTTGGAAACTGCAGGCATTGCACCTTCTAAGCAGGCGGATAAGCGAACTCTGATCAGGCGGGTGTCTTTTGATTTGACTGGCTTGCCACCTACGCTTTCTGAAAGTGCACTCTACCTTGCAGATGATTCTGCCAATGCCTACGAGAACATGGTCAACCGTTATTTGGCCTCGCCCGCTTATGGCGAACGCTGGGGCCGTCATTGGCTTGATGTCGCACGCTATGCAGATTCCAACGGCTTGGATGAAAATGTTGCGCATGGAAACGCTTGGCGCTATCGCGACTATGTCGTCGAATCTTTTAATAAAAATGTTCCCTACAACCAATTTATCAGCGAGCAGATTGCAGGCGATTTGCTTCCTTTCAAATCAGATTCTGAAAAACATGCCCACTTGATTGCGACAGGATACCTTACCCTGGGCCCGAAGGTGCTTGCGGAAGTTGATAAGCAAAAAATGGAAATGGACATCATCGATGAACAAATCGATACCATGGGAAAAACCTTCCTCGGCCTGACTCTCGGCTGTGCAAGATGCCATGATCATAAGTTCGATCCGATTCTTACAGCCGATTATTATTCCCTTGCGGGGGTATTCAAAAGCACCAAAACAATGGAAAGCTTGGTGACGATTGCAAAGTGGAATGAGAACCCGCTAGCCAACGAAAAAGAAACAGCGCAGTTGAAGGAGCATACCGCCAAGGTTGCAGAATCAAAGAAGAAGGCGGATGATTTTTTAGAAGAACAGCGCAAGGAGTTGGTTGCAGAGAAAAAGCTTATTGCAGAGAAAAAAGCCACACCTAAGGAAATCGAAGCACTGCTTAAAGATGAGCCCAAAGCCACACTTAAGAAGTTGAAAGATGCAACTGCCGCTTTGGAAAAAGCTGCCCCCGAGCTTCCCAGTGCTATGGGCGTTACGGAAGGAAAAGTAACCGATGTTGCTATCCATATCCGTGGCAACACCGATAGATTAGGCAAAGTTATGCCGAGGGCCGTGCCGGTTGTTTTGGCTAAGGCTAATGATCCTGCTTTTCCTGAAAAATCCAGCGGTCGGCTCGAACTTGCCAACTGGATTGCTTCCCCTTCGAACCCGCTTACTTCACGAGTGATGGTCAATCGTGTTTGGCGCTGGCATTTTGGCAGGGGTATTGTTCCCACGCCTGATAACTTCGGATTGCTTGGCACTAATCCCACCCATCCAGAACTTCTCGACTGGCTTGCAAACCAGTTCGTCCAATCAAATTGGTCTATTAAAGATCTTCACAAGACTATTATGTTTTCCAATACTTACAAACAAGCTTCCACCTTGATTCCTGCAAGTGATGAAAAAGATTCTTCCTGCAGCCTATACTGGCGCTTTGTTCCTAAGCGCCTAGAGGGCGAGGTGCTCCGCGATTCCCTTCTTCAGGTTTCTGACCAGTTGGATAAAACCATAGGCGGCTCTCTTCTTCAGGTTAAAAATAGAGCATTCTTTTTTGATCATACATCTAAGGATATGACCAAGTACGACTCCAACAGGCGCAGCCTTTATCTCCCTGTGGTGCGCAATAATCTTTTTGTCGTCTTTTCTCTTTTCGATAGCACCGATGCCGCAGTTCCTAATGGCGACCGTGCCAACACCACCATTGCACCCCAAGCTTTATTCTTTCTTAATTCTAAATTGGTGCTTGATACCGCAGAGTTGCTGGCACAAAAAGCTATTCAGAAAGCCCCCACCCCCGAAGCGCAAGTCGTGTATCTCTACGAAAATATTCTGGGGAGAACTCCAACCCTTGATGAAGCAAACAGGGCGAAAGATTTTCTTCTTCAGGCTCTTAAACTTTCAGAAAATAACCCGGTCAAAGCAATGGCTGCCTTGGCACAGATACTCGTTTCTTCCAACGAATTTGTCACCCTTCGTTAAATACGGAAGCTAAAATGTATTACCCCAATCGAAGAGAAGCACTTAAACAATCTGCAGTCGGCTTTGGCTCTATTGCCCTTGCTGGCCTGCTTGCAGATCAATCCAAAGCTGCTGTTATCGACCCGCTTGCTGCAAAGCCTCCCCATTTTACCCCCAAAGCTAAGCGCATGATTTTTCTCTTCATGAAGGGCGGCCCCTCTCATGTGGATACCTTTGAACAGAAAACTATGCTCGATCGCGATCATGGCAAACCCTTCCCCTACGATAAACCTAAAGTTCAGTTCGCACCCACAGGTAACCTTCTTAAATCCCCTTGGAAGTTCAGCCCTCATGGGCAGTGCGGTCATATGGTTAGCGAGCTTTTTCCCAATGTTGCTAGGCATGTGGATGATATCTGTTTTCTACATGGGCTTCATGGCACCAACGCAGCGCATGGCGGGGCATTGCTGAAGTTACATACGGGAAGTGATAATTTCGTGCGCCCTTCCATCGGTTCATGGGTTACCTATGGGCTTGGTTCCGAGAATTCTTCGCTGCCTGGTTTTATTACCATTTGCCCAACCTTGGCGCATGGTGGCGTTACTAATTGGGGCTCTGCCTTTTTACCCGCAGCCTATCAGGGTACCCCTTTGGGCAATGCTTCGGTTTCTTCCAAGAATGCCCGAGTTGCATTTATCAACAATGATAAAGTCTCTTCGCAATTGCAGCAGTTGCAATTGAATGCATTGCAAAAAACCAATCGCGAGTTCATGGATACCACCGGGCCAGATCAGGCCCTCGAAGGAAGAATTGCCTCTTTTGAGTTGGCCTTCCGTATGCAAAATGAAATGCCCAAGGCCGAAGATCTTTCACAGGAATCTGAAGCTACTCGCGCTCTTTATGGCCTTAATGATCCCATCACCGAGAATTTTGGCAGGCAGTGCCTTATGGCTCGCAGGTTCTTGGAGCGGGGCGTTCGCTATGTTCAGGTTTCTCATAGTGATGCGTTTGTTCAATGGGATCAGCATGGCGATTTGAAAAAAGGGCACACCAAAAACGCACTTGAAGTTGATCGACCCATCGCTGCGCTTCTTTATGATCTTAAGCAACGGGGCTTGCTAGAAGACACTCTTGTTTGGTGGGGCGGGGAATTTGGTAGAACTCCTACTGCCCAAGGCAGTGGCGATGGTAGAGATCATAACCCCGAGGGTTTCACCATGTGGCTTGCGGGCGGTGGAGTTAAGGGTGGGTACTCGCATGGCGCAACTGATGATTACGGGTTCTTTGCAGAAAAGGGCAAGGTTCATATTCATGATATGCATGCCACTATTCTTCATTTGATGGGCCTTGATCATGAAATGCTTACCTTTAAACATGCAGGGCGCGACTTCCGCCTGACTGATGTGCATGGCAGAGTGGTTGACGAAATAATCGCTTAGAGAAAAAGGGGTCAGGTCTCTTTTTCCAGTTCTTAACACTCTATGTGCTGGAAAAAGAGACCTGACCCCTTTTTCTCTTCATTCCTGCTTTGGGCGGCCTTTAGGTCGAAGAGTTGACTCCAGTTTAAGTCTCTTTGCTATGGATCCCGCCCAACTTGCGTCACCTAGGGGCTGACCGCGATGGGCACAACGGCGAACCGCTTCCAGTTCTTTTTCCGTCAACGGTTGATTGACCCGCTCAACCCAATTCGGCAATCGCGAAATGGGCCACGCAGAAAGCAGCTTGGGGTTTTGTTCAGACTTCTGTAACCATCGCCACAACGATCCCCAACGCCAATCTTCTGCGGCCGATACCAATCCGCTGCGATGTGCATTTCGCTCGACATAGCGACATACCATAAGAAAATGATCATCGTCTTGAATGGGAAAACTTTTGTATCGTTGTTGATAAATATGCCCAAATCCACTTGTGTGATGGTGAGCATGGTAACGCATAGTATGTGTCCCGCCAACCCACTTCATGAAACGGCTCATTTCGCCATCCACCAGCGGACGAAGGACCAGATGATAGTGATTCGGCATCAACTGATAGCTGAACAACTCTACCCGATACAGTTCTAAACCTTCGGAGAGAATCTTCTCGAAAGCGACATAGTCACCTTCTTTTTGGAAAATAGTAGCTTTCAGGTTTCCGCGATTGAGAGCGTGATACAGTCCGTCCGCTTCATCTGCGCGAGGTGGTCGTGGCATAATAGCAGAATATCACGCGGTCCAATTTATGTAAAGATTAATTACATCTATTGCTATCTTTTTTTCTTTTTAAGTTCTTAACACTATGCGCTGAGAAAAGAGACCTGACCCCTTTTTAGACTTGGATGTTGCCTACTTGGAAGGAAGAGCCATCTTCGTAGAGAAGAAGTTTTTCGGGCCAGCGGAGTGCAGCTAGGCGGGTGACATATTTTCCCTGGAAGTCTGGATTCGTTCGTTCGCGCCAGCGCCCACCTACCGAATAATCGATGCACATTGAAAAGCCTGGCCCGAGTGCTTGTTCCGCCATGTGATCTTCAAAAAGCTGGTTGCCTGTGGGCAGGCCCGGCACCATGGTGCGCCAGTAATGACCGAATACGCAGAAGGGTTGTGCTTTGTAATCCATCCACCAGCGTTTGCGTTCTTGCTTGCGGATTTTGCCATTGGCTTCGAAGGGCCTAGGCGCGCGTTGTTCTGGGCCACTGGTAAGCACTTTCAAGGGATTATGATTTTGCCTGCGTAGACCGCGATCGATGTTGTCCATTGCTGGATGGCTTTCGATTTCCCGGTCGATACGGATCATGTGCCTTTCAAAAGTTTCAAGTGAAAATGGGTCGTTGCGAATTAGTTCGACGCAGGAGTTATCCCAGCAGGCATGCACAACCCTTAAGTCTTCTCTTTCCAAAGCTACGGGAAGCTTTTTGAAAAAGTTTACCATCTCTTCGCGCTCGGTAAGATTAACTGCGACTTGGGGATGAATGGTGGAAGTATTATCGAGCGATTCGGTTTTGCCAAAGATCCAAGCATTGCCCTGTTTGTTTAATCCGCGGAGAATATTCATTTCATGGTTACCCAGAATACACTGGGCAACGCCTGCTTGAATTAGACTTTGAACTTTGCGTACGACTCCAGGGCTATCGGGGCCTCGATCAACCAAATCACCAACAAATGCCAAGCTCCGGCCTTGGGGATGGCCTGTTGCTGTATAGCCCAAATGCGCTAGCAATGCGTTCAATGCTTCTGCTTCACCATGCACATCCCCGATGATATCAATGGGGCCTGTGGGCAGCTTTTGGATCAGCGGTGTATCAATATCAGGCCTGCTCAACAAAGGCTCCTAAGTTTCAATTAAGAATAGACTTACAATATAAGCAATGATATCGAATGAATGGGGTATAGGTCAAAGCTTGGTTTGAATAATGGTCAAAAAGTTGTCAAAGAGTGCTTTTCCCTTCATAAAAATAATTTTCACTTTTTTTGGGATGAAAACCCTTTTCAGGCGATATTGTCTTTGAATGAAACTTGAAGAACTGCAACGCTTTCTGGAACAACATGAAAAATGCCTAATTCTTTATGCTAGGCAATGGTGTAACACCCCCGAAGATGTGGTGCAGGAAGCACTTATGGAGTTGGTTCGAAAGCAATTAGATCCCATGCAAAATACTGCGTGGGTTTACGTCGTGGTGCGAAATAAAGCGGTCTCTGTAGCTAGGCGTTCTACTAAACAAAAGCCCATGGTTGGGCAAGATTGTGAACCTTGGTTTGAATCCAATTCGGGCGATGCAATCGATGCCCATGCTGCCCAGCTTCACCTTCAAGAATTGGATGAATCTATACGGGAGGTGCTGGTTCTTAAACTTTGGGGCGGGCTTTCATTTGAAGAAATCGCACCCCTAGCACAATGCTCTAAGAGCGAAGCCCATCGCAGGTATCAACAAGGGCTTGAACTTTTACGAAAAAAGATGGGGTTATTATGAAGACAAAAGGGGTCAGGTCTCTTTTTCGGTAGAGAGTAAAAAAAGAGACCTGACCCCTTTTGCTAAGCCGCAGGTATCAACAAGGGCTTGAACTTTTACGAAAAAAGATGGGGCTACTATGAACAACGATTTTGAAAATAAACTTTCGGCACTGACCCCTACAAGCCAAAGCATCAATCGTGATGCCTTGTTCTTTGAACTAGGGAAACAACAAAAGAAACCCAACCATGTAGCAATTCCATTTCTTACAGGTGCAATCGCTTTTTCTTTTTATTACTTGCTTTTTACCCAGTTGCAGTCACAGAAAATCGAAACTTCCCCATCACCCAGTGCGCCATCGTTAGTATTGCTCGAGCCTGCAAAAACAGAACCGTATAGTCTTCTTGCGTATCGTAAAGTATTCGATGCAACAAACGATCTGCCTTCATTGCATTATGTTGAAGCAAGCGCACAGGTTGAAACCCTTTCCGATATTCAAAAAGAATTTTCGCTTTATCATCAATAACTTTTTCTATCAGGGAGCGTATCATGCACATTCTTTTCAGAATCTCTTGTTTATTTTCGTGCCTGTTTTTGATAACTACCGCCAATGCGCAAGTAACCCCCGAGGCACAACCAAATGCCAACACTCCGGTGTATAAACTTAAAATCAAACCCAAAGCAGAGCCTAGCCCTGCTTTGCGATACACCTTTTATCCTGAAGTTAGAACCCAAGTGCATGGCAACGCAGCGCAAGGTTATTACCGTGCCTTTAGCCCGGAATGGATGAGCTATCGCAATGACAAGGAATATTACAAGAAGCAAGACAAATGGCTTTCTGTGCCCTTGAAGGAGCTTGATGAAAAAGAAATCAACATCCCTAATGGAATGTTGACGCAGTTGCATGAATCAGCTTTAAAAACTTATTGTGATTGGGATATGCATGCCAAGCTTCGCAAGGATGGCGTTTCAATGCTTCTGCCGGATTTGCAAGGGTTGCGTGAGTTTTCAAAGGCTTTGGCGATTGATTGCAGGATGCAGTTAAAAAAAGGGGAAATCGATAAGGCTCTTTTAGATATAAGAACAGGGCTTACCCTTTCGCATCATCTAGGAGAAGGTCCAACCTTGATTCAAGGATTGGTTGCAGTAGCTGCAGGCACGACGATGTTCCCAAGGATTGATGAACTGATCAGCCATGAAAAAGGGCCTAATCTTTACTGGGCATTGACCACGCTGCCTCAACCGTTGGTGAATTTCCGCACCGGTTTGGGTGGTGAAGTTCTCATGATTGATAATCTATTTCCCGGAATGCGGGACATGCTTTATTCAGGGAAAGTGACCCCGATTGCTCAGGAAGAAATGATGAAAGTATTCCCGTTACTCGAGCAGATCAATGGCGGGTCGGATAATAAAAGCTCCCTAAAACAAATGCTTGTTCAAGCTGCTTTGGTTCTGAATATTGAAGCTGCAAAGAAGTTACTTCTAGAAATTGGCATTACCGAGCCTATGCTTACTAATATCACGCCCTTGCAGATAATCTTAATGGCGGAAGTTTTGCACTACGATAAAACCTACCAGAACATGATTAAATGGAACAGCATTCCGTATCCAGTTGCAAGGAAGCGCATTAAGGAATTAGATGCAACTATTAAGAAGCCTGAAGCTTCGGTGTTGTCACCTTTTCCCTTGGGAACATTTTCTGCGATGATTCTTCCTGCAGTTAGCAGGGTGATGGAAGCTAGCCCAAAAATGGAAAGAAGAATTGCAGCGCTTCGTATTATTGAAGCTATTCGCATGCAAGCTGCGTTTGATAAAGCTTGGCCCGATTCCCTTGAAAAAGTAACTATCGTTCCAGTGCCTGCAGATCCTTTTACAGGTAAAGCTTTTGCCTTCAAGAAAGAGGGTAAGAAGATTACAATTACTGCAGTGGTACCTGAAGGAGAAAAACCTTTAGCCAACAATAACTTCACCTATGAGTTGGAACTCGAGGATTAAACGATGGCTTTGCTTATGTTTTTTAAGTTTATCCATCGTGGAGATGTTATAATGAAGTAAGTAAGGAGTGGGATTATGACAGCAGAAATATTAGCGACAGTGGAAAATGGACTTTTAAAGCCTGATGCAGTCCTACCATTCCCAGATCAAACCCGTGTCAAGTTGACAATTGAAACGGTCTCTCCTGAGAGTTCCTTTCTTGAAGCATGGAATCGATTACAACAAATCATTCACCAGCACCCCATTGCTGGAATAGCGGAAAAGTTTTCGCGCAAAGAATTACATGAACGCGATTGATACTAATATTTTCGCCTATTTATTCGACTCAAGTTATAGATCCCTTTACAGGTAAAGCTTTTGCCTTCATGAAAGAATGTAAGAAGATTACAATTACTGCAGTGGTACCTGAAGGAGAAAAACCTTTAGCCAACAATAACTTCACCTATGAGTTGGAACTCGAGGATTAAACGATGGTTTTGCAGATTATGATGGTGGCTTTGGGTTGCGCCCTTGGAGGTGTTGCTCGTTTTCTTTTGGGCAAAGGGGTTAATGCACAACCCTGGGTCAGTGATGGGTTTCCCTGGGCCACCTTGATCATCAACATAGTTGGTGCAATTTTTTTGGGCATTGTTGCAGAGTTTTATCTTGAAAGAGAATCGTCTTCTTTTCGCATGGAAACATATCTTCTTCTGGGCACAGGGTTTTGTGGCGGGTTTACTACTTTTTCTAGCTTCAGCCTTGAAATGCTTAATCTCATCAAGGCGGGGGCAATTCTTCCTTCCATAGCCTATGCCATCAGCAGCGTGTTGCTTAGCCTGTTAGGAGTATTCATTGGTATGCATGGCGCAAAAGCACTATTCCCACCCAATTAATTTGCTACCATACGCTTTGTCTGAAGTAATCTGATTTAAATAAGAGGAGTTTGATCTAGTGAATGATACCAGTCGCCAGCAAATATGGGTTATGCGTCATGCTGAAACAGCCTGGAGCTTAAGCGGCCAGCATACCGGGTTAACGGATATTCCCTTGACTGCCAAGGGTGAAAAAGCTGCGAGCGAACTAAAGCCATGGTTAAGCAAGATGAACTTCAGTACGGTGTTGTCAAGCCCGCTGACCCGAGCGATGACCACAGCAAAACTAAGTGGGTTGGAATCTCAGGTGCAACCTGAACCCCTGCTTTTGGAGTGGGATTATGGTGCTTATGAAGGCTTGAAGACGGATGAAATTAAGAAGCTACACCCGGGTTGGGATATTTGGCAAGATGGTTGCCCCAAGGGCGAAAACATTGAACAGGTGCATGCGAGGGCGCAGCAGTTGCTTGAGAAATGCTCGAAGATCGAGGGTAATATCGCACTCTTTTCACATGGTCATTTTTCACGCTTCATCATCGCAACTTGGCTTGGCCTGCCTGCGCTTTGTGGCAGCAACTTTGCAATTCGTGCGGGTAGCGTAACCGTGTTGGGTTACGAACACGCCAACAAAGTGATCTGGAGTTCAGGCAGCTTGCCCGAAGGCCCCGGTGTGGGGCGCTAAGGTGTTTGACTTTTGAAGCGTTGGGTTTATTCTTCGGGGGCGACGGAAGCCCAGAGGTAATCGCCATTCATGCGGGCTATGAAGTCCGCACTGATTTCCTTGGGGCAAGCCGCTTCGCATTCGTACTGGTTGGTGCAGGCGCCAAAGCCTTCATCATCCATTTGCGAAACCATTTTGCGAACTCGTGCAGTGCGTTCGGGCTGGCCTTGGGGTAGCATCCCCAGATGCGAAACCTTTGCAGCAACAAACAACATTGCGGAAGCATTCTTGCAGGCAGCGACACATGCGCCACAGCCAATGCATTCTGCTGCATCCATGGCTTTATCGGAAATTACTTTAGCGATGGGCTGTGCGTTGCCATCGGGTGCGCCCCCGACATTCGAGGAAATATAACCGCCCGCTTGGGTGATACGGTCGAAGGCAGAGCGATCGCAAACGAGGTCGCGCAGCACTGGGAAAGCTTTAGCTCGCCAGGGTTCGATTACCAAGGTTTGGCCATCGGTGAAGTTGCGCATGTAAGTCTGGCAGGTAGTGCCTCGGGTTGGGCCATGGGCCCTGCCGTTGATTACTAAGCTGCAACTGCCACAAATGCCTTCTCTGCAATCGTGATCGAAGGCGATTGGTTCCTGACCCTTGGACATCAACCCATCGTTGACGACATCGAGCATTTCCAAGAAAGACATATCTGGGAAAATGTTGTTGGCTTGGTATTCAACAAAGCGTCCGGAGTCGGTGGGGTTCTTCTGGCGCCAAACTTTAAGTGTTAGTTTCATTATTTGTAACTCCTCACTGCAAGGTGGACATTATCGTATGTGAGAGCTTCTTTATGGAGTTGAGGCTTGTTGCCCATGCCCTTGTATTCCCACGCAGAGACAAAGGCAAAGTCTTGATCGTTGCGCGTTGCTTCGCCTTCTTCGGTCTGATATTCTTCGCGGAAGTGTGCGCCACATGATTCCTCACGGGCGAGTGCATCTTCAGCAAGAAGCTCAGCGAACTCGAGAAAATCAGAAACTCGTAGAGCGTATTCGAGGCCCTTGTTCATTTCTGCACCAGAACCTGGTACCGATACATTTTTCCAGAAATCTTCACGAATAGCAGGGATTTGTTGAAGGGCAGTGGTCAAACTCTTTCTGCTTCGAGCCATGCCAATTTCATTCCAAACCACCTTGCCCAGTTCGCGATGAATGCTGAGCGGACTGCGATTACCCTTGATGGAAAGAACTTTTTTGATGTTTTCGTTCACATCGTTTTCGCAGCGTTTGAAATCGGAATGAGCGGTGGTTACATCGCCCGGCTTAGTCGAAGCGAGATAATTCGTGATGGTGTAGGGTGCTACAAAATAAC
>Ga0194045_1000093_pt1 | contig 25898 bp, 24 predicted proteins | sample JunL6211m_MetaG_FD_161686 | JGI IMG/M metagenome (GOLD analysis project Ga0194045, IMG submission 161686) | Anoxic zone freshwater microbial communities from boreal shield lake in IISD Experimental Lakes Area, Ontario, Canada - Jun2016-L626-11m | ecosystem: Environmental > Aquatic > Freshwater >...
GAGCTTCTTGCATCTTATCGTTAGTCTTTCCATAGAAGCCTTGGACAATTAGAGTTAGGAAGCCATCCATTACGGCAAGGGGAGTACCTAGCTGGTGAGAGATCATGGAGATGAAGTCGTTCTTTACGGAGTCTTGTTTCTGTAGGGCTTCGTTGGCTTTGGTTAGATCGGCGGTGGCTTGTTCGATTTTGGCTTTTTGGACAAAGAACTCTTTTATTGTCTTAGCAAGTGTGCCGAATTCTGAGGAGGATCTGCTAACACCCTCGATAACCGATGGATTACTTAAAGTAATTGAGTCTGTAACTTTCTTTAATGGCCTCAATATAATTAGATAAATAGAAGACGTCAGTATTATCACGAGAATGGCTGCTAATGATCCAATTAATATCAATTCAGACTTGAATGATTTATTTATATTATCTATAGCTGCAATCCTGATTGTAGATGTTAGATATAGCGAATCAGTTCCATCCCAGTTTAAGAGATCATGATTAATTTTGACTAAAGAATTCGATCCGGAATTCTTAAGATCAGTTTGAGAAGTCGCTAAAGATATTTCTGACTGAGATAATTTCGCAATTGAACTTTTAAAATTATCACCAAGGAATCTAGCGATTATCCAATACCCTTTTGCAGCAGTCTTATGATGAGTATCGTCGCCCGGAACAATTGTTGTTGCTCGAACTTCTAAATAGCCTTTTGGTGTATTGAGATAATAATCCAATGAAGTAGTAGATTTAATTTTTTTGAAATAAGTATCAGAAACGGGGAGGTTACCAATTCCAGAATTTGAATCTTTATAAGCAGAGTAGACTAAATTGCCGTCCGTGTTGTATACCCAAGCAGCGTCAGCCTTAAAAGTCTGAAGAGCAGTGTCAATATTCTGCTTTGCGAAAGTAAGGTTGTCCTGCGTTAACTTAGAAGGGGTATCTTGTGCTAGTGATACCATATTATCCCAAAAAGAGTAGTCTACTTGAAGTGATTTAAATAATTGGCCTTCACTTTCAATGTCAGACGTAATTTGTTCTTCTTGATTTGTAACTTCTCCTTTGAGTAGTTCACCGTTCTTACTAAGGTTTGAGTTTCTTTGGAAAACTATAAAAATACTTACAGAAATAAATACTGCAATTAAAACTATGTTGAGCCTACCCTGAATTTTCATACTGCTTATATTTATACACTAAGTTATGGATTGAATAAACACTTTTTGCTCTTTTAACAAATCATCATCATTAATAGAGCTCAATTCGTTTAAGCTTCTTTGACTATCTTTCCTGAACTGTTTATCGAAATCTATAATCTTCGGATTAATTTTAAGAGCATTTGCATTGATACCAAGTAAACTCAAACCTTCCAGGGATTTAACTCTCGAAAGCGCAACATATCCCATCCCGCTAGTGAAAGCTTTGCTGAGATCAATTTCAGCTGCGTCTAATGACATCCCCTGAGATTTATGTACTGTTATTGCCCAGGCAAGTCGAAGTGGTATCTGGTTTATCTCAGCAACAGTATAATCACCATCTTCAAGCCTCCATGAACCCATGGGTACATTAATCTTCTTGCCGTTAGATATTTTAACTATTGGAAAACCAGTCTCGCTATCAAACTTAATTATCTTTCCAATAGTCCCATTAACATATCCTTGTTTGTAATTATTTTGTACAAACATTACTATTGAACCCTTTTTGAGCTTGAGCTCAACTGGCGCTAAACAATTATTGGCCAGATTTTCAGCAATAAATTTATCGCCTTTTTGCTTCATCGTGAATTTGTGGGTAATTCCAATAATCTTATCTAGTTCCTTTTTATTCAAACTATCAACATCAACGTTATGGGTGAATAATCTTGTCTTATCCTTGATTTCAGAACCCTTATTCATTCTAGAATTTAAATGTTCTAGGGATAATTCGCTTATTTCGTTTTCTCTTATTTCATTTAGTATCTTAATGAAATTATCATCGTTCTGGCGATATTGGTCTGTTAAATAGCAAACCCTGATATCCATTTCAGACCAAGATGTAGATTCATTAACATACTTTGGAGCTTGTCCAAATGGGGTCACAGGTGGTAATTGAAATAAATCCCCACATAAAACAACCTGGATACCACCGAAGGGTAATGTGTTTTGATGTATTTTTTTGAGGACCTTATCTACTAGATCTAACCTAAAATCATGGAGCATGGAAATCTCATCAATTATTAGCACAGGGGATGACATAATTTGCATCCGGAAGTCTGTCCTACTAAATATTCTGTTCAAATCAGTTTCGCTGAGGCTATCTTTAATGCCTATATGAGCCCAAGAATGTATGGTTTTTCCGTTCATATGAGTAGCCGCTATACCCGTAGAAGCCGTAATTGCAACATTGACCTTATTTTTCTTTAGGTACTTTATGTATTGATTGAGAACATATGTTTTTCCACTACCAGCAGCGCCGGTGAGGAAAACATTTTTCCCAAGTTTGAGTATATTTAGAGCTTCGTCCTGATTCATATTACATATATTAATGACTTATATAGATTTTAACTAATTTCTATTATAATTAGTGGAATGAAGACGGCAGTAATGTGGTTTAGGAATGATTTAAGGGTTTTAGATAACCCGGCTTTTTTCAATTCAGTTGAAAATTCAGAACAAGTCATACCACTATATATAATTGACTCAAAACTAACTCATGGTGAACTATCAAGCCCCAATAGAAATAAGTTCTTGCTTGAATCACTTTTAGACCTAGACAAATCCCTCCGAGATCTTGGTGGAAAATTAGTTATAAAGTCTGGTGAAATCGAAGATGTTTTCAATAAACTAAATGATGACATTGGAATTGACGCAGTTTATTGTTCTGAGGACTTTTCTAGCTACTCAACAAAAAGGGATGAAAAAGCAAAAAAGTTTCTAGATATTATGGGCGTCGAATTTAAATCTTTCCCCGGTAGACTTATCATTGATGACTTGAGCCTAGTTAAGACTGGCAGCAATTCGCCGTATAAAGTCTTCACTCCTTTTTACAATAATTGGGTAACTGTAGATAGGCGTGAAATTACTCTGATCCCAACCCGCATACAGACACCTGACATTAATAATGATGATGTTAGTATTCATCTAGATCAAGAATATATATCTCCAAAGCTACAGCTCGGCGGGGAAGCTAATGGGCTCATAAGACTCAATGAGTTCATTGAAAAAGATTTATCAAGTTACTTAGATAATCACGATAGTCTAGATGCAGACAGAACCAGTAAACTTTCTTCTTACCTTCACTTCGGGTGTATCAGCCCTTTATATATTGAATCCTTACTAGATAGCAGTGAATCAGCTGAAAGCTTTAGAAGACAATTATGCTGGCGAGATTTCTACAACTACATACTAAAAAACAATCCGAAATCTTATGAAGAATTTCAAAAGAAATACCTAATGCTACCTTGGAAATATGACAAAAAACTCATTCTCGCCTGGGAACAAGGCCTAACTGGCTATCCCATAGTTGATGCTGCAATGCGTCAACTTAAAGAAACTGGATGGATACATAACCGAGCCCGACTTATCGTAGGATCGTTTTTGACAAAAGATCTTTTCATAGACTGGCGTGAAGGTGAAAAATACTTCATGAAGATGTTAGTTGATGGCGACAAGGCTAACAACAATGGAAATTGGCAATGGATAGCCAGCGTGGGAGTTGATCCAGCTCCTGTATGGAGACGCATTCTCAATCCAGATTCTCAGCAAGAAAAATATGATCCTGAAGCTAAATATATAAAAAAGTATTTACCCGAGCTGAAAAATGTTCCAATAGAATTTATATCCAATCCACAGAAAATGTCGATAGATCAGCAGGAAAAATATAATTGCTTGATTGGAATAGATTATCCGGAAAAAGTTATTGATCACTCAAAAGCTCGAAAGATAACATTAGATATATTTTCTGAGATAAATAAGATGTCTTAGGATATAATGACTAACCTATGAAGAACATAATCCGCCTATTTAAATTTTCTAAGAGCTTAGCTCGATACTTTGTTTCAATAAGCCTATTTACTATTGCGATTGCTATCTTGAATCAGCTATATCCGTTATTCACTAAGGGCGCTATTGATCAGGTTAGTAAAATAATCGGTGGTGGTCACGCAGACGTGAAATTAGTTGCAATATTTGCAATTGCGATTTTTCTGTCAGACGCATTATCAACAATTATTAGCGACTACAGCGGATATCTTGGTGACATTATGAGCATAAAACTAACTAAGCTCATGAGTCAAAAATACTATAATCACATACTCAAACTCCCACAATCTTATTTTGATTCAGAGCTAACCGGAAAAATCATTAATAGAATGAGTAGAGGTATTAATCAAATTACTGACTTTGTCCAGATGTTTTCGAATAATACTATGCAGTTCATATTTTCATCAGTTTTTTCTTTGGCTATAGTCGCGTATTTCTCATGGCAAGTTGCATTAATGCTTTTAGCTATTTATCCAATCTTCATACTGCTAACGACGAGGACAAGTTCTGTTTGGATGGAATATCAGAAAAAAATCAATAACAACCTAGACATCGCTAGTGGACGCTTTGCCGAAACTGTTTCTCAAATTAAAGTCGTAAAAAGTTTCATACAAGAAAAAAGGGAAATGTCATTCTTTAATAATCAGTTCGATAAGGTAATAAGCACTACAAAACCTCAGAGTATTTATTGGCACAAAAGGGACGCCTATAGAAGACTTATTCTAAATCTAATATTCTTCTTCATATTCGCATACATCTTCATTGAAACTGCACATGGCAAATACAATATTGGAACAATGGTTCTATTAATTCAATATGCAATGCTAATACGAATTCCAATATTCTCAATTAGCTACATTATTGATCAAAGTCAAAGAGCCATATCTAATACTAAGGATTATTTTGAAGTTATGGATGTTGAACCCAGCATTGAAGATCTAGATACTGCTAAAGATTTGATTGTCTCTAAAGGAGTTATAAGTTTCAATAGTGTCGATTTCTCTTATGAAACTGAAAAAGTACTAACCAATATGAAATTCGAACTGGATTATAACTCCAAAACAGCATTAGTAGGTGAAAGTGGAGAAGGTAAAACAACAATTACGAGCCTGCTCATGAGACTCTACGAACCATCGAGTGGAACTATCCTCATTGATGGCGAGGATATTGCAACCGTTACACAAAAAAGTCTAAGAGATAGTATTGGAGTTGTTTTTCAGGAGCCAGCGTTATTCTCTGGAACAATTAGTGAAAATATAGCATATGCTCGACCCGATGCTACTGAAAAAGAAATTATTTCAGCTGCTAAGTCAGCCAATGCACATGATTTCATCTCTAAATTCAAACATGGGTACGATTCACAAATTGGCGAAAAAGGACTAAAACTAAGTGGTGGTCAAAAGCAACGGATTGCTATTGCAAGAGCATTCGTTAAAAATGCTCCTATACTTATACTAGATGAAGCAACTTCAAGCCTTGATAGCAGAAGTGAGATGAGCGTACAGGAGGCGCTAACTAAACTTATGGAAAATAGAACAACTCTGATTATTGCGCACAGGCTATCGACCATCGAAAACGTAGATAAAATTATTACGCTGAAAAAAGGTACTGTTAATGAAATTGGAACTCCTAAGGAGCTGTCATCTTCCGGAGGTATTTACGATGAATTGCTCAAACTGCAAAAAGGGCACGGCGATGATCTTAAAGATAAACTGAAGAAATTTGATATAGACAACTAGATCTCCTTAGCTAGAGAAAGTGCTTTGTTTGCAGATCTTAGGAATGAATCGGATAATTTAATTTTCTCCTCACCCCAAGTTTTGTATGCACAATCGAACCAAAAACCAGCAAGCCAGTGAAGTTCCTTGTTGCTTAGTAATCCTGAGTACTTGTGAGGTATTTTCAGGCCTGCACAGGCTACGTTAACTAGAAGTGCATTAGTATCTAAGTTTTTGTCACCAATTTCAGCCCATGGCCAATCAACAAACATAACTTCGCCATTTTTTTGAGAGAAAGACGTATTACCAGTTCTTAAATCATTGTGAACTAAAGTATCTCTTTTTGGATTAAAATCCTGGATTGCATAGAGCTCTTTAAGAATATCCAAATTTAAATGCTTATCAGCTTTATCATAAACAAATCTAGTTCTGTCATAATTATTATTTATAGCAATCCATCCATTATGGAAATAGGAACCACGGTGAGAGTTGAATATCTTTTTATCGGCTGGGGTTAATTCGAGACTGGATAAGGCCTCTTTGGTTTTAAACGTGGCTTCTAATCTTTTTTCATTCCATATATCAGTCCATATCCAACCATCACCGCTCAAGAGTGCTTGAGTAGCAAAGCCTCTGTTATTACTCTCTACGGCAATCAGTTTAGGCGTATAAGGAAAATCTATTTTATTTAGTATTTGATAGGCTTGAATTTCCTTAGCTACCCAAAAAGCATTTTCCGGATCTTGGGCTAGCTTAACGAAATAACTGCCTTTTTCTTTTAAATCGATAACTCCACTCAAGGAATTAGTGAAGCCCCCATTTGCAATATTTAGAGTATCAAGGTGATTTAATATTTCATTCCATGAAACATGATTGTAGTTAAGGCTCATGCTTAAAGTATAGCAAAGACTGACTAAGCCTTAGTTATACAAATTTCAGGTAAATGTTATATAATAAACGGATATTTTTGAAAGGTATTATGGAAAAACACGATAAATATGAAGAGTCTTCATCGCTCAACGATCTCAAATTATTGACTAAAGCTACATTTTCAGATAATCCAAATCTTCTATTACTTATGGGCGGAGAAACCGATCTAGAAGATTCTACTGTTGCAGTTTTGAGTGGCATTGTTATCTATGGCGAATTTCCAGAGGATAGATGCGAAGTGGAAATTACTAATTTTTTCGATGAAGTAAGTGGTGAATGTTTCATTTATCTTATCGATGACAGTTGTTTCTTTTTGAATGACAAAGGCGTTTTTTATATTGAAGATCAACAAATAATGCTGGATGAGAGGGATTTGTTAGGTCTAATTGATCTGATTGAAGATGTTTCTTGGTTACCAACTGGATTATCAGGTTTTTATGGAAAGTTTATGGATAATTAAATGGCTGAGGTTAACAACAGTCAGATAATGAACTTCATAACTCAGCAAATATTATTTCTCGAAAGCTCTGAAGTCATAATAGAGTCATCTGACCAGGATATAATGATAAAGTCTTATGAAAAAGCCATTCTCATCGGTCAGATGTCAGTGATAAGTGATTTGGCTAAATTCGTAATGAATATAATGCACGATACTGATAATTAGTCGTTGTTTTTGAAGATTATCTTATAAACATTGTAGTTTATGAAGGTTATAAAAATAATAACAAGAGTTCTAACTATATACACATTGATGTATTTTGCGAATATACTAACAGATAATAGGGTTAGTAAATAGTTGAAACCGACTAAGACTGCATAAATGAATATTTGTTTGCCGAGTATGTGGAGTCTTTTATCTTTATTACCAAAAGTTATCAGCTTTTGTAGGAAGAATGCGATAACAAGACCAAACCAGTAGCTGATAGCTACAGTTCCTACGTCTGATATGCCTAGAACATTCAAGCATAAGAAAATAACAAACATCTCACTCACATACGCAAAACCGCCGACAACTATATAACGCTTGAGATTTGTATTAATATATTTCTTTGCTAGTGAAACCAATCGATTTTCTTCGATTAACGACATAAACAGGCCTACCTTTTGTTTGATTATTTATCTTAGAAATGTACATAGATATAATTCCCTGAGACATGAGTAAGATGCCGACCAAGAAAATTATCATAATTCCGAGCATAGCAGTACCTGTAAAATGCCAATTCATAGGATCACCCAATAATAGCTGTTCGAAAATGACGACTATACCCAGCAAAAAAGACATCGATGAAATGAATATTCCTAAATTAGCGAATAGATATAAAGGTTTTGGTGAAGATGAAATCATCGCCGAAAAGGCTAAATTAATTAATTTTCTATTTGAATAGGTGGCCTTTCCATGTTTTCTTTCTTCGGCTTCAAAATATACATAGTCCTTATCGAAACCAAGCCAATCAATCAATATTCTTGTCATTCGGTCAGGTTCATTTAATGATACAAACTCATCAACAACCGCTCTATCAATTAATCTAAAGTCAGTAGAACCTTCAACTAACTTATCATCTGATAAGTAATTGAAGATTGAATAAAACATTTTCGATTTCAAATTTGATATGAAACTTCTGAATTGGTTATTAGATCTTACTCCAATTACGACATCAGAGCCATCTTCCCATTTTGCAATAAAATCAGCAATGTATTTAGCGGGATGTTGTCCATCTGCATCAAGGCAAATTACTGCATCACCGCGGGAGTGACTTATACCAGCAGTTAGAGCTATTTCTTTACCGAAGTTTCTTGACAGACATAGCACTTTCACTTTATCTGATGCCAAATCAGATAGTATGTTTAAACTATCATCTGTGCTTCCATCGTTAACATAAATAACATTATAGTTATAAGGTAAGACTGCTAGAGCACTTAACAGCTCCTTATTAAAGTTGAGTATTGACTCTGCTTCATTGAATACAGGCACAACTATAGAAATGTTTTTCTTATGATTATTTTTCATACTAAGATTATAACCAATATCAGTTAATTCATGAAAAAGAAAAAGGAGCGGTATGTGCCGCTCCTTATCGTTATAGCAATATCAATATTAGTCTATAGATTTTTCACCCTTGAGTGATAATACTATTAAAATACCAAATACTGCCTTTGCACATAGGTCGAGAACTGCATAGATTGCAACTTCGGCACCTAATGAGATTGAACTTGCTCCACTTGTTCCAAGCAACCAAATGATAGGATAAATGAAGAAAAGAATCATTAAATAGGTTAATAAATTACCATAAAGTTTGCCTGTACCTTTGCCGAGACTCAATGCGTTCTTCCTTACTGGTCCATACATAACTCCTAGTACTATCAAAAATGCTACATAGCTAACTACGTACCAAAATACCTTGTTGTCATGTCCGCCTGATAGGTTAGCAAATGCACCAGTAACAATCATTACGATATCAGCAAAAACTGCAGTTGCAATGACGCCTAGCTTCTGTCTAATGTCGATTGAATCTTTATTCGCTGCATATGCTATGAAAAAGAGACTAATCAGAAGAAGTGGTGTTGTTACTAGCCAGTCTAAGTATCTAGCTATAAATACTGCTTTGCCATTTATCATAAAGATACCTTGGCTATTCGCCATTGCGTAATATGCAATAGCTGCAATAGATGTAATAGCCATTGCTGTGTATACATGATACTTTTCTGATGCTTTAAGCGCTGATCCAAATAAGTAGATCAATGCGGTACCGAATAGCATGCCGAAGAATCCGATCCAAAGCCAGTTCGTTACAGTTGATGTAAGTTCCATATTTAACTCCTTGTTAATATTTATTAACACTAATTATTTAAATATTAATGTTACTTGAATTAAAGCATAAATATTTTAAGTCGACAATATTTAAAGCTAATACTCAGTAGTACAAAGTTATTATTAACAAGTCTATTAAATATGGTAATATTATTATCTAGTATTGGAGGAAATAATATGCAGGAAAATCTAAAAAAAGATAATGATTTCGATAACGACCTTATAATTGACTCTGGGTTTACGCTACAAGAAATTGAAAATAATCGCAATGGAGCGATTATTGCACCAATTATCATTCAACTTAGAGCTGGCAGTGGCATAGGTGGCTTCACTCTCTCGAGTTTGATCGGTGCTACAAATAATAAGAGCAGCCGTTCAAATCACCCAACCGTTCTTACTAAAAATCAACGTGAATTTTTAGCTAAGGCAGATCAGTCTAATTGTAAGGGAGTTGATCCAACAATTTTTTTTCCAGAACAATATAAACCAAACGATGAGGCAAAATCTATTTGTGATGGATGCTCAATCGCGAAGCTATGTCTTGAATATGCAATAGATGGTAAAGAAAGATATGGTATTTGGGGCGGAACAAACCCCGCAGAAAGACGTAAGATTGTTAAGCTCAGGACAAATGATAAACGAAATAAATAATCTGCAAACTGCACAGCCGATTTACTTGAGCAGAGAAACGAGAAGACTGATAGCTTACAATATCCTTATTGAAAATATCGGCTCAGCGGCATGTAAAGATAAAGACACAGAAATTTTCTTTGGCTACACAGTAGATACTATAAAACAAGCTAAAATTATCTGTGATGAATGTGAAATTAAAGATAAGTGTCTTGATTTTGCTGTCATCAACGGGGAAGACTTTGGAGTATGGGGCGGAACTACACCTAATGAAAGATTTAGAATTGCTCGTGGTAAAAGAATAGTATAAGATTAAGTTATGATTATTTTATTAACAATTCACATTCTGTTTTCAATTGCATGCCTACCACTAATATTATTTGCTACCTTTTTAAAGTATAGAGGCAATAACAATTCCAGCGTATTGGCAAAATATTCTTCCTACTCTTTAATAGGAATACTTACGACTGGCTCCGCATTAGTCCTGGCATTTCATGCGAATCTCGTTAGTAGTTGCTATGCTGGCTTAACGTACTCTGCATTATTCGCTATTTCTTATTTAGCATATGCAAAGCTTGTTACAGTTAAATCAAAATAAGACACAGTAATTATTTTAATGATATAATTCGCATATGCTTATGCGAGGGAGATTATGAAATTAGCTAAAGTTTTGTTTTTAGTTTCATTGCCGATTATTTTTATTGCCTCAATCGTTCTCTACGTATCACATCATAACGCTCAAGTCTTTAACACTGCTGGAACAATTGCGAAAGATGAAAAGAGTATAATCCTTTTCTCTATGTTTTTATCACTATTTGTTTTAGTTCCCGTCTACCTAATGCTAATTATATTTTCCGTAAAATATAGAGAGAGCAACAAATCATCTAAGTACAGTCCTAATTTCTCACACAGCAAGGCGGTTGAATCAGTTTGGTGGGGAATCCCAACTATTCTTATTATTATATTATCTGTAGTAACTTGGAGGAGCAGCCATCAGCTTGATCCATATAAAATGATTGATTCAAACATTAAACCAATTAATATCCAAGTAGTTGCACTAGACTGGAAATGGTTATTTATCTACCCCGATAAAAGTATAGCTTCTGTCAATTCAATCAATATCCCAATCAATACTCCAATAAACTTTGAACTTACTTCTGATGCACCTATGAATTCCTTCTGGGTTCCACAGCTAAGTGGTCAAATTTATACTATGCCTGGAATGTCGACTAAACTGAGCATTCTATCGGACAAGAAGGGGAGTTACTCAGGTAGATCTGCAAATATTAGTGGGAAAGGCTTCGCTGGAATGCTTTTTTCGGTTAATGTGGTGAGTAATTCGGAATATAATAACTGGATAAAGAGTACGAAGTCATCGACTAAAGTTCTCAATGACAGATCATATGAAACACTAAGTAAGCCAACCGAAAATGTTCAGCCATTCACATATTCATTTGTGTCGGCAGATTTATATAAAAATATACTAGGTAAATATACATTATCGGATAATAATATGAGTAAAGTAATGGGGATGTAATTGATGATGCTAGCAAATCTTCTGGGCTTACTAAACGTTGATTCTTTTAGGCATGACATAATTCAGAATGTTGGCGTAGGCATAATGACTTTATCTATATTTTTTGCTTCGCTAGCTTTAACTTATTTCAGAAAATGGAAATGGCTGTTCGGAGAATGGCTATCATCTCTTGACCATAAGAAGATTGGGGTGATGTATATAATTGTGGCTGTATTGATGCTTTCGAAGGCCGGTTTTGATGCATTGCTTATGAGAACTCAGCAATCTCTTTCAGTAGGCAACAACCATGGGATATTAGCCTCACAACACTATCAGCAGATCTTTTCTTCACACGGCACAACAATGATTTTTTTCGCAGCTATGGGATTAATGTTCGGAATCATAAATTTAGCTGTCCCAATATTGATAGGAACACGTGATGTTGCATTTCCTTGGTTAAACTCCGTTAGCTTCTGGCTTTTTGTATCCGGAATGATACTTCTTAATACTTCACTAGCTATTGGTGATTTTTCTGGAGCAGGTTGGTTGGCATACCCTCCTCTTAGTGAACTTCAATTTAGTCCCACCGTTGGAGTTGACTATTGGATCTGGAGTCTTCAAATAGCCGGAGTAGGGAGCCTACTTTCAGGCATCAATTTTATAGTTACGATTCTCATGAAAAGAACAAAAGGCATGAATTTAATGAAAATGCCGATGTTTGTTTGGAGCGTACTAGGATCTATGACACTTGTAGTTTTTGCCTTTCCAGTCCTCACAGCAACAATAACCCTTCTTTATCTAGATAGACTAGTAGGAACACATTTCTTTACATCAGGTGGTGGAGGTAATCCAATGATGTATGTAAATCTGATTTGGGCATGGGGACATCCAGAAGTTTATATACTGATATTGCCAGCATTTGGAATTTTTTCTGAAATAGTTGCAACATTTTCTAAGAAGAAATTATTCGGATACACTTCGATGGTTTGGGCAATTTGGGCAATAGTCATATTATCATTTACAGTTTGGCTACATCACTTCTTTACTATGGGAGCTGGAGCAGATGTTAACGGATTCTTTGGAATTATGACTATGATAATTGCCATCCCAACGGGTGTTAAAATATTCAATTGGCTATTTACTATGTTCAGAGGAAAAATAACTTTCAGCGCACCAATGATTTGGTTCGTGGGTTTTATATTGCTCTTTTCTATTGGTGGTGTTGCAGGAGTGCTCTTAGCAGTACCTCCAGCTGACTTTCAGCTACATAATAGTCTTTTCTTAGTGGCTCATTTCCATTCGATGATTGTTAGTGGAGTTTTATTCGGCTACTTTGCAGGTATAGTCTATTGGTTTCCTAAATTTTCTGGAATCAAACTTAATGAAAGATTAGGAAAAATAGCAGCTTACTTATGGATTTTAGGATTCATTGTCGCTTTTGTCCCGCTTTATGCCCTGGGGATTATGGGAGCCACAAGGAGAATGGATCATTATTCTCCGTCTATGGGCTGGCAACCTCTTTTCATCGTCGCTGGAGTAGGGGTACTCATCATAGGCCTCGGGTTATTAACTCTGGTATCTCAAGTCCTATACAGCGTATATAAGCACGTAGAGAACAAAGACCGTACTGGTGACCCTTATGATGGAAGAACGCTTGAATGGTCGATTCCATCGCCGGCTCCTCATTACAATTTTTCGATATTACCGATTGTTAAAAAAACTGACGATTTCTGGGAATCTAAACAAGAGAAAAGATCCAGGGACTTAGTTTATAAAGATATATCGATGCCAAAAAACAGCTATATTGGCCTTTTTCTATCATCAGGCGCTTTTGCACTCGGGTTCGGTGCAGTTTGGCACATTCTTTGGTTATCTATAGTGGGATTATTAATTATTTTGGGTTCAGTAATTGCCCGTACTCTAACGGAAGACACTGAGTATACTATTCCTAAAGAAAAATTAATCCTCGATGATATTCAGTTTTATGGAGAAGGTAAGTAATGGAAAATAATTTAGTAATTAAGGCCGAAAATTCAAAATCTTACTTGGGTTTCTGGATATATATATTAACTGATTGTGTAGTGTTTGCCAGTCTTTTTGCGGTTTATGCAACTTTGCACAATAATACCAATGGCGGCGAATCTGCTCAAATTCTATTTTCTATGCCCCTTGCTCTAACTCAAACCATTATCCTATTAACCAGTAGCCTAACTAGTGGTTTAGCTATTATAGCTGCACTAAACAAGCATAAAACTAGAATTTTACTCTGGACAGTAGTAACATTTTTACTTGGATCGTTATTCCTATTTCTTGAACTAAGAGAATTCAATCATCTCGCATCAATGGGTGACAGCTGGAGAGCAAGTGGATTTTTGTCTTCATATTTTGTTTTAGTAGGAACCCATGGTCTGCATATTTTAATTGGACTTTTATGGATGATTGTTCTCGGATTAATAATTATAAAGAAAGGGTTAACTGCAAAGTCTATGAAGGGCTTAGTTATGTTTAATTTATTTTGGCACTTCCTTGATGTTATATGGATATTCATTTTCAGCGTTGTATATTTAATGGGGCATATGGGGCTATGATTAAGGAAAGATTGCACAATTATTTAATAGGGTTTGTAAGTTGTATTTTCTTATCCATAGCAGGATATTCTATAGCCGTTTCATCAACCTCAAATTTGAATTATTACGAGATAGGTGTTGTCGGTATATTAGCGCTTAGCCAGCTTACTATCCAAGGCATTTTCTTTCTACATCTTTCTCTTCAGAAAAAGGACAGATACCGACTCATTATTGCTGGGCTCATTATGTTAATTATAACCATTCTAGTTTCAGGAAGTATTTGGATTATGAATAATTTAAATTCCCATATGATGCCAGATGCTAGTCGAATGAATCAATACATTAAGAGTCAAGATGGACTCTAAAAGAATTAATGAGTGGTACAGGCTTACAAAGCCAGGAATAATTTACGGTAATCTTATAAGCTGTGCTGCTGGTTATACAATCGTAGCTGGTCGTAACTTCATCCTAACAAGATTTCTGCTAATACTGCTATCTACATCACTCATTATTGCATCGGCTTGTGTCCTGAATAATATTTTAGATCGAGATATTGATTTAATAATGCCGCGTACGAAAAATCGATCAATAGCAATCAATTCAATTGAGATTAAAGATGCGACAACATTCGCAGTCATTCTCGGAACTATTGGATTCTCGATAATTGCTACAAATTTTAGTATTACAACAATTGTCATTGGAGTAATTGGATTCATAGATTATGTAATATTTTATTCGTACTTCAAAAGAAGGAGTGTTCACAGTACGCTTGTCGGTACAATATCGGGATCTGCGGCAATAGTTGCTGGATATACAGCCTATACTAACCATTTTGATTTATTTGCTGGGCTACTTTTTCTTTCTATGACTGCCTGGCAGATGCCTCATTTCTATGCAATTGCTATCTATAGAAGAAGTGAATACTTAAAAGCAAAATTACCACTTTTGAGCGTTATTAAAGGGAATAAAAGAACGATATTTGAATCAATTATTTACACCGACATATATTCACTATCGATTTTTGGTCTATATTATTTCGGATACATTAATTTTTTATTCTTCATAATAATGAGCCTAATCTCATTCGCTTGGATATTCTATACGGTGAATGGACTAAGTTTCGAAGATAAAAACTATTGGGCTAGGAGAAATTTCAAATATTCACTATATGTTCTCTTAGCTTTCTCATTTTTATCTTATTTAAGAGTCTTTATTTGATTGAATGAATTATAAACATTACAATAAAGGAATATTATGAATCCAGAAGAAAGCAATAATAATGTTCGCCCACTAAGCAATCAAACACCTATTGCTCAGCCTTCACCAGCACCAGCTGTAGCCCCTATACAATATCCTACGGCTCAAGACATCCCGCAAACTCCCACAACTCCAGTAGCACAGCCTCAATCAGCTACAACAGAACCCACTGTCATTGGTCCGACATTCAATGAACATATTGGGGAAGAAAAGAAACGAAGAAAACTCATGAATAAGATTAAGGACAATGCCAAGAAAATAACTATAGTAATCTCAACTCTAATAGTTCTATTCATCACGTTCACTTTCATCGCTACTCCAATTCAAGTCAATGGAATATCTATGCAGCCAACTTTTCATACCGGTGATTTCGTGCTCACATATAAACTACCTCAAAGCTGGGCGAAATTATCAAATACACAGTACATACCGAAACGCGGACAAGTCATTATTGTCAATGACCCGAATAACAATGGTGAGCTATATATTAAACGAGCAGTAGGTCTACCTGGAGATAAAGTAACCGTTAAGTCTGGAATTGTTAAAGTTGTTAATGAGGCCAATCCAGGCGGCTTCGATCCAGACAAAGCTAGCTATGGCAAAAAATTATCTCTATACCAACCGGGGATGGATTTCTCTTCGAACGTAGAAGATGGCCAGGTTTTTGTAATGGGGGACAATAGGACTCCTGGCGCATCTATTGATTCAAGGTCAAGCATGGGTAATATACCGTCTAAAGAAATTATTGGTCAGGTCATCATACAACTGTGGCCACTAAATAAAATTAAGATTTATTGATCTTTCGAATCAATATCTCCAATAACTGCCTTAATGTGAGTCGGCTCAACTTTAACATTATGATAATTATCGTACCCGTGGTCATTTCTATATAAAAGTTTAATATGTATTATTCGAGCTATTATTACAACCAATAATCCAGCGATTACAAAGGAACCAGCAAGCATATATATCTTTATTTGATTTGAAGACTTGAAATAAAGCGTTCTTAAATAAGCCACTCCCGGCCAGCTCTGACCAGCATCAATTTTCTGATTAACTATGAACATCTGTCCATCAGCGAATTGAACTTGTATGGAAGTTCTATGAACACCATTATCTATATAATTTTTATTAATTGGTTTCAAAGTTGTTCTTTTATATGCAAATTTACTGTCAACGAAGTAGTGAATTGATTTAATTTTGGAATTAGCAATTGAGCTAACGCTAAATAGTGCAATCGAATCAGTATCACCAGAAATTAATTTAGGAACGATGTAACCACTAAGCCCAGCATAGCTAACCATACAATCAGAAACAGGCTCGCAAACACTACTATCTGGGACTATTAATGCTTGGATTGCTGCTGCATATGGTTCAGCACCCAATGCTGATCCCACGGCAACTAGATTAGTCTGTGATTGCGTGATATTAATCTTACCAAGCTTAACCCATATATCTGGCCCTACAGTTGCGCTTCCAATCTGCGTACAGGATGAGCTTAGACCATCCTGGATATAGAACTGTACATCTGAAGGCTTAGTTCCCTTAGGCAATCTTACGTATAATGAGCCAGAAACTGTTTTTGGAGCTAGTAGACTATATGAAAAATAATTTGAATTACCGCAACCTCCATTACTATCAGCTATAGTAGAAGATGAACTTACATTTGAGTCTAGTGCATGAACTTTGTTGCTGCTAAAACTAATTACCATAAGCACTAGTAGTAGCGTTGATATTTTTAATTTATTCATTACCATTATCATAATACATTAAATTTGATTTGTTAACCGATATGATTTGCCAATGGGCTTGAAATATAGGACAATTAATTGATTATAAGCAATATCAATATAATAAATAGTAAAGGAAGCCATGCTAGATACAACCATCTTCAAAAATAAAACAATACTCATAACTCTATTAATCGTGCTTTTGATAGATACAACATTGAAGGGTTTTGCTTTGTGGAGAGCCAGTAGAAATAAGCACAAGATCTGGTTTATCTTAATTCTTATATTTGAATCAGCAGGAATACTTCCTCTTATATATCTTCTCTGGTTTACTAAAGATTGGGAAAAAGAAGATTAGCTTCAGCTCAATTTCAACAATCGAATATAATATTTATCTATGAGGATTCTAATTGTTGAAGATGAGCTAAAAATAGCTACTTCCATAAAAAAAGGCCTTGAGATTTCGGGATATGCCGCAGATATGGTGCATGACTCGGAAAACGCTCTATCCTATGGGCTTGATCCAGACTATGACCTTATTATTATGGATCGAATGCTGCCAGGTGGTATGGATGGCCTAGACGTAATTAATAAGTTAAGAGAAAGAGATATTAGCATACCTATTCTAGTTCTTACGGCAAAGGGAACAATTAATGACAGAGTTGATGGTTTGAATATAGGAGCTGACGACTATTTAGTAAAGCCTTTTGCGTTTGATGAACTACTGGCGAGAATTAAGGCGTTGCTCAGAAGACCGGTTAAGAGCGTAGGAACGATACTAAAAGTTTCCAATCTAGAACTAAATCCGGGCAGCTATGAAGTTAAACGATCTGGTAACGATATACAGCTAGCTGCTAAAGAGTTCTCGCTACTTGAGTACATGATGCGTCATCCAAATCAGATATTAACCAAAAACGCTATAATAACTCATGTGTGGGATGGTGATTCAGATATACTACCCAACACAGTGGAGGTATATATAGGCTACCTTAGAAATAAAATAGATAAACCATTTCCCAAAGAGCAGAATATAATAAAGACCGTTCGAGGATTCGGCTATAAGCTGAGTAGTAAATAATGTTTAAATCGGCGCTTATCAAATTAACCATGTGGTACTTAGCTACAATTGTAGGTCTTTGTTTATTTTTTAGCTTTCTGTTATACCAACTATCAACTAGGGAAATTTCTACAGGAATTAATAACCAGTTTAAACGAATTGAAATTGATGTATATGGAAACGTTGTCAAAAATCATTCTATGACTCGACAGATAAACCCTGATGATGAAATAACGCTCAGATCACATCATTTATTCGTCAGCCTATTGTATTTTAATGTATTCGCATCATGTATAGCTGGAATTGGTTCATATGCTCTTGCTAAACGAGCATTGGAGCCCTTGGAAGTGGCTCACGAACAACAAGCCAGATTTACTAGCGATGTGAGTCACGAGCTAAGAACCCCCTTATCGGCTATGAAGACTGAATCTGAGGTCGCACTCATTGACCCGACGCTTTCCAATGAAGAACTACGTTCAATACTAAAGAGTAATCTTGAAGAAATCGATAAAATGCAAAGCCTAACAAATAATCTTCTAAGAATTTCTAAGCTCGAAAATCAAGACCTCAAAAAACTTTTTATTAATGTGAATTTAGATAAAATCGTTTCAGCTGCTAGGAAAAATAATATGAAATCTGCCGATAAGAAGGGTTTAGTTATCAATCTACATGCAGATAAATTACAGATTCTTGGAAATGAAGAAAATCTAATTCAAGCAATATCGATACTGATAGATAATGCAATCAAGTATTCTAACCATGACTCATCAATAGATTTAATTGTGAGAAAAAGAAAATCTGATGCAATCATTGAAGTTAAAGACCACGGAATAGGAATTTCATCTCAGGACATGCCATATATTTTCGATAGATTCTATAGAGCCGAAAGATCGAGAGCTAAGGAACCTGGTACTGATAATGGATATGGCCTAGGCCTACCGCTAGCAAAATTTATTATTGAATTGCACGATGGTTCAATTACTATTTCAAGTAATCTAAATAAGGGCACTAACATTTTAATCAGGCTTCCCATATCTAAGAACTAGAAATTGTCTCTGATGTGAGAAAAACTATAGTCCCAATCTGCATCAGATTTCTTATGAGGGTTAAATATATTATCTTCGTCAAATATTTCTTTGACCTTTTTAAAATATCCAAATACTGTCGAACCATACATTTCCTTCAGCCAAGGGCCTCTAACTAATCCGTCATTGTGCTCACCGCTTAGGCTTCCTTTGTATTTAAGAACTAGGTTGTCTACTTCCTTCATAGCTGGTAGAAGCTTAGCTCTTTCTTTTGGATCATCAAGTTTCATAAGTGGTATGATATGGAAATTACCGTCACCCATATGGCCAGCAACAGTAGCTAGAAGTTTATATTTTGTAATTATCTTCCTCATTTTGGGCAAAAATTCAGTTAAATATTCAGGATTTACTACAAAATCATCAATAAAAGGTGCTGTATGCTTGTCCTTTACCTTACTCCTAAGCAAATTGAAGCTCTCATGCCTCAGTATCCAGAATTTTTCACTCTTATAGTAGGTGGGATCCTCTTCAAAACCATTAATCTCATATCTAGCCCTGTGTTTACCTAGTTCTTTATGGAGATTATGTATCTTTTCTCTAACAATTTGAGGTGTAGCTCCATTGAATTCAACCATCAATACTAGTTTAGGAACGCCTCTGAGTAATTGTAGGCCATCAGGCATTAAACTAATTAGTAGGTGTACGAACTTTTTGAGTCCGAGCGTTTTCAAAAAGCTAGGCATGAAACGTATTGCTAGTTTAAGCGTTGCATCATCAAAACTTTCAAAAGTTGATGGCTTCGACTCCAAAACCTTGGGTATAATCTCGCCCAGATCATCGATGTCTTTTAGAAACAGAACCAATAGTCCCGAGTTTGGCATTATAGGCACCATTCTGAACTTGATGTCGGTTACAAAACCTAGGGTTCCCTGAGAACCAACAATAAGCTTACAAAGATCGAAGATGCCCGTCTCGCGGTCCCAAACATCCCAAAGATTATAGCCCATAGAGTTTTTTGAAACATTGGGTTTTGCGCTCTTGATTGAATCATAATGCTTTTCACAAAGATCAAAAATTTTTCTGTATAGCTTACCTTCAAAATCTTTCTGAGCCATTTTTTTAACTAATTGAATTTTATTGAGTGGTTTAACTACGTATTCATTACCATCAGAAAAAACAACCTTTAATTCTTCAACGAATTTCTCAGTTTTACCAAATTCTAACGATCTTTCTCCACCGGCATTATTAGCTACCATTCCGCCGATAGTACAGAGGTTTCTTGAAGCAGGGTAGCTTGGCATGAAGACCAAATTCTTTCGAGTCTCTTCATAAAAATCTCTGAAAAAAACACCAGGTTGTGCCCGAGCTGATTTATCAGTAACATTTTCGATATTAGTAAAATGCCGATTGAAATCCATAATTATGGAATCATTAACTGCTCCACCAGACATGCAGGTTCCAGCACTTCTAGCAGTTAAAGATAGGTCTTTAATTTTATGTTTGTTTTGGGCTACTAATGATACTATTTTCTGTACATCATTAGAGTCCTTAGGATAAACAATCATCTGTGGTTTAATCTCAAATAAACTAGCATCGTGTGAATAGAAATCGAGTGATTTTTCGGACATATCTATCTCGCCCTTAAAACCATTTTCTTCTAGCAGTTTTTTGAATTGATCCATATCAACTATATTATCAGATTAGAATATAATCTTAAGCATAATTCATTTGAATTTTGTATAATACAGAGCAATGGGTGAAATTAAAAAAGAAAAACTAGTAATTGTTGGGGCAGGTTTTGGGGGGATTAAGGCCGGATTGATTCTATCAAAGGATCGTCATTTTGATGTGACAATAATTAACGATAAGGATACTTTTCGCTACTACCCAAGACTTTACCATACCGCTACAGGCGGTAACTCAAAAGAAACATCAATTCTGCTATCGTCAATTTTCGAAGATCATGATATTAACATAGTCATTGATCGAGTAACAAAAATTGATCGAAAGAATAAAATCTTCAAGACCCAATCTGGTGAATTAATAGCCTATGATAAAGCTATTATTGCTCTTGGAGTTGTTACAAATTATTTCGGAATTGAAGGTCTTCAAGAGTTTTCATATGGTATCAAATCTAAGGAAGAAGCAGAGAGACTAAAGAGTCATTTGCACAAAACCCTAATCGATGAAGGACAGCCTGATAGGCACTACGTTGTAATTGGAGCAGGTCCAACTGGTATAGAATTATCCGGTCAATTAGCATTTTATATGAAAGACCTACTGAAAAATCATGGGATGAAGAACAAAAAAGTTAAAATAGATTTAATTGAAGCAGCTCCTAGAGTACTTCCAACTTTGAGTGAACAAACATCAATAGCTGTAACCAATAGGCTCAAAAGTATTGGCATTAATGTTATGACCAATAAAGCAGTCCAATCGGAAAATATAGACAGCCTAATGGTGAGCGGCAAACCTATCAAGAGTCATACTGTTGTTTGGACAGCTGGAGTAACCAACAATCCATTCTTCAAAGAAAATGATTTCAAATTAAATGAAAAAGGCAAGGTTGTTGTAGACAGGTATTTAAAAGCCGAGGAAGATATTTTCGTCATTGGTGACAATGCTGCAACTAAGTATTCTGGAATGGCTCAAACAGCTTTGGCGAATGCTGTACTAGTGAGTAAAAACCTAATAAGATCCGTATCGGGTAAAAGTATGATTATGGACAATCCAAAGATGCCAGTATCAGTTATACCTGCAGGAAAGCAATGGGCAGCCGTTATTTGGGGTAAAATTAAATTATATGGATGGCTGGGATGGATTCTTAGAGAAGCAGCTGATTATATAGCTTTTTATGATCTTCAGCCTTGGTGGAAAGCCGGAGCCCAATGGACAACCGAGTTTCTAAAAGATGACCAGTGTCCAATTTGCGATAAGAAATAAACAACAGCCTATTTCACTCATTTGATATAAAATAGATTCATGGAAGAATTTAATCGTTCATATCTTAAATTGAACTCTGCTCAGAAAAATGCTGTAGATAACATCGATGGCCCTGTACTCGTTATAGCTGGCCCAGGAACCGGAAAGACCCAACTACTTACAACTAGAGTAGCTAATATACTAGCCAACACCGATACTGACCCAAGTCAGATTCTATGTTTAACATTCACCGAATCCGGTGCCACCAATATGAAAAACCGATTAAATAACCTCATCGGCAAAGAAGCATATAGCGTAAACATTAATACATACCACGGTTTTGGTAACGAACTTATTAGAAATTATCATCAATATTTTCCTAATTATAAAGAATCGAAACCTGCAGACCAGCTGACTCTAGATAAATTACTTAGATCAATTCTGTCAGAGCTGCCATATAGTAATCCCCTAAAGAACGAAATATTTATAAGCGCCATTAAAAAAATGATTTCAAATGCTAAAAGAGAATCACTAAGCCCGGATGATTTACTGGAAAAAGCAAATAAAAACATTGAGTATCTAAAAGCAATTCAGCCACTCATAGACATCAACCTAGCAACATTTGATAGAATGTCAAAGAATACAGCACCTCTTTTCGGAGCACTTCTTAAGGACATGCTGTCTATAAAAACAGAAAATATTGAACTTAGCGGGCTTATAGTTTCGGAATTAGAAGATGCAATATCTGAATTCATTGAGAACAAGTCAACTAAAGGCGTTACATCATGGAAGAATAGATGGCTAGAAAAAAATATAGACAACACTTTCATTCTAAAAGGCATTGAGCAAAACCAGAAGATTCTAGCTTTTGCAGACATTTATGCTAGTTATGAAAGAGAGTTACACAAAAATGGAATCTATGACTACGATGATATGATCAACCTCACAATTGGCGCCCTAGAACACAATGATGACTTCAGATACAACATACAAGAAAAATATCAATATCTCCTACTTGATGAGTTTCAGGACACAAACGGTTCACAGTTCAAGCTTATAGAACTCTTAACGGATAATCCTGTATTTGAAGACCGACCCAATGTAATGGCAGTTGGTGATGACGACCAGGCAATTTATTCATTCCAAGGTGCAAATTATTCCCACATGAATAAGTTCTATAATCTCTATAGAGACGTTTTGGTCATAACGTTAAATCAGAATTACCGATCAACTCCATCTGTTGTTAATTTAGCCAAATCTATCAGTGGTCAGATTGAAGAAAGACTTAGTCTGCCTGGTATGGAATCCAAAAACCTAGATGCAAATATTCCGGACGTGGATGATTCGATTATTAGATACGACTTCAATAATGAGGTGAACCAATTGGCTTTTATAGCTGACGATATTAAAAGAAAAATTGACTCAGGAGTTTCAGCTAAGGACATAGCAATTATTGGCAGAAAACATTCACAACTAGTGCCAATAGTGCCATATCTACACAAAAGGGACATAAAGCTTAGATACGATAAAAGAGACAACATACTGGATGATCCCAGAGTGAGTGTTCTGATAACCATGTCTAGGTTAGTTTTGGCACTTAAAAAATCTAGAAGATCAGAACTGAATGCTTTGTGGCCAGAAGTGCTTTCCGCAGATTTTTTCAATATTCCAACCTCCCTCATATGGCAAATATCTTGGGAAGCTAACGATAATCGTAAGCTATGGAAAGATCTTCTAATTGTGAATGAAAAGACTAAAAATATTTGTCTTTTTTTCTATCGACTTTCTATGATAGCAGAAGAAGAAACATTAGAAACAATGTTAGATTACCTCATAGGCATTAATGAGTTAGACCTACACGAAACCGATGGACTAACGATGAAGTCTAATTTTTATAATTTTTATTTTAAGGATCATAATTTAGAAACAATTAATACAGACTTTTGGACACTCCTACAGAACCTAACCGCATTAAGGCAATACCTAAGGGAATACAGCTCAAACCAGGACAGTAGCCTGAAACTTAAAGACTTTATTTCATTCATCGAAGAAAATATAAAATCTAAGATTAAACTAATCAACAATAGTCCCATTATCGAATCAGATGATTCTGTTTATATATCTTCGGCACATAGCGTAAAAGGTTTAGAATTTGATACTGTCTACATAATAGACGCCCTAGAATCTATTTGGGGCAGTAAATCAAAAGATCAATCAGATAAGATTACTGCGCCTCCTAGTATGGAAGCGCTTAGATCAATTGGTATTGATGAGGATGAGCGAATAAGACTATTTTATGTTGCAGTTACTCGTGCCAAGAAAAATCTAATAATAACTAGTTACGATAAAGCTAATAATAACCGAGACACTCTGAAACTGAAATATTTAGCAGAATATGAGGATGAACAGGAAAATAGCATAAGTCCATATTTGCCAGAGAAAAACCAAATAGTGGTTAGTCCAAAGGTTAAAGCACCAACCATAGATGAGTCAATATCTTATTGGCAAGCTAAGCATATAGAAGGCATGAAAGACGTCAAATTAAGAGACATGCTTTCAGATAGGCTTGGCAACTTCAAATTAAGCCCTACGAATCTTAATAAATTCACAAATGTTGAGAGGGAAGGACCCGAAGTCTTTTTCCTAGATAGTTTACTAAGATTCCCTAAAGCCAAGGCGCCTATTGCAGAATACGGAACATCTGTTCACAAATCCTTAGAGTGGCTGTACAAGGAGATGGATTCCAAAAAGATTAAGCCTTCTCTTGAAAGCTTTTTAGCCATATTCAAAGAACAACTTGAGTCTAAAGATATAAATGATCAAGAAAAAGAACTCCTCGAAAAAAGAGGAGAGGAAGCTCTAAAGATTTATTACGACCAGGCCCAAATCGATGAAACAAACATGGTTTTGCCTGAAGTTCCTTTTGCTAATGAGAATGTTTACATAGAAGATGCTCATATCGCAGGAAACATTGACAAAGTAATAATTGATCCAAGAAAAAGAACCGCTACAATTGTCGACTACAAGACAGGGAAGAGTTATCAGAAATGGAAATCGGAGACTAAGCTCCATAATTATGAAAGGCAATTATACTTCTATAAACTGCTCATTGAGAATTCAAGAACATATAAGAGATATAAAGTTACAGATGCATATCTTGAATTTGTCGAACCGGATAAGAATGGAAAGATAAACAGACTCCACATCGTATTCGATGATGAAAAGCTAGAAGATACAGGTCTTTTAATAAGGGCTATCTATAAAAGAGTTACCGAACTAGACTTCCCAGATATATCAAAATACAAAAAAACACTCGCTGGCATAAAAGCCTTCGAACAAGACTTGATCAAAGAAATAAAAAAATAGCACCTCTTTCAAAAAGAAGTGCTATTAAAATTTTTGTAATTTATATTATTTTTTACTCTTGGTTTTCTTGCTAGAATTGATTTTATCAACATAGAGCAAGCTGTAAAGATTAATGGCTATAACACCACCTACTACTGGAGCTAGAGTGTATACTACCCAGTTGAATGAATTAACGCCTAGAGCAACTGCAGGGTTGATTAAAGCGTTTGAAGCGCTTGATGCGACAACTATACCAACTGCATATGCAGCACCGCCTACAGTAGCCGCTACTGGAGCGCTAAACTTTTTATAGGCTGATGCGGAAACGATTAGTACGAATACGAATGTTCCGATAGCTTCAGCTACAAATGCTCGTGTTGAATAGTGAG
>Ga0194045_1000094_pt1 | contig 25811 bp, 23 predicted proteins | sample JunL6211m_MetaG_FD_161686 | JGI IMG/M metagenome (GOLD analysis project Ga0194045, IMG submission 161686) | Anoxic zone freshwater microbial communities from boreal shield lake in IISD Experimental Lakes Area, Ontario, Canada - Jun2016-L626-11m | ecosystem: Environmental > Aquatic > Freshwater >...
ACAAATAATAGGGGGCGGTTCTGCTGCATTGTTAACAGAAATTTTTTGATCGGCAATGTTTTGATATAGGCTACTTATATTCATTATAAATAATTATACACAAACAATAAAAAAGCCTCTCTTGCGAGAGGCTTTTTTTAGTTTTAAAGCAAACAGTTAAAAATTAGCTAATGCTAGTTTAGATTTAGTAGGATGTTTGATATGATCAAAAGCAAGACTAATAGCTTTTTGCTTAACCATACGACCAACACCAAACCCAATATATTGAGTAGCAGAAATACGAGAATTAACTGCTTTGTGATGATCTACATACTCCGTAACTCCGTTATATGCTCCCCAGAGAGTGCCACGAACACCTTTAATGTCTGCACCTTTTCCAGTTTCTACGAGGTTAAGAACTTTATCCACCTCTTGCAAGAGACGTCTTGAGCTAGTTTCTTCTTCAAGTTCGAGACCTTCGCCCGTTAATTCATTTACTTTTGTAGAAGTATAAGGACGAAGAGATTCTTTAATATAAGCAATGAGCTGCTTTGAAGTAATGTTCACTCTAGCCATTTCTCGATATCCTTCAGTCATCTCATTATAAAATAGACCAGCTTTTGCAAGAAGCTCAGCAGCAAAAGCAACACGAGCAGCTACGTCTCCTGTATGTTTAACAGCAATTTCTTCCTTAACTCCTTTACCCATAGCCCACCCAAGCGTGTTAGCACATACTACACGAATAGGTGTAAAACGAGCTCGTGCAGCACCCATACCGGTGTGATTGTTAGTAAATAACAAATACTGATTAATATAATCGTCTTTAATAATCTTGATAGGTTCAGAGTCAAGCTTTGCGAGAAGCCAAATAACCTTACCTTCTTGTAAAGCACCGGCTGTCTCAAAGATGGCTTTGTTATCTTTAGTTAAAGGATCAAAAAACGCTACTGCTTCTCTATTTTGCAATGCAGTGTATTTGTCAGATACAACACCAAGAATCTTGTTGGTGTCTGTGCGTACAACTGCACGATATTCGTTTGTTACGCTACCTTGCTCTGTGACAAGCTTTTGTAACTCAACGTCAAAATTAATTCCAGAAGTCTCAAGAGCTTGTTCTCCTGTGAATCTTCCGTTCATTACCACTCCTTCTTTATGCCAAGGGGTGCCGCCTTCAATATTATACGCAATTGCTGCGCTTCCTTTGCTGTAGTCTAGTTCGTGTGCCATATGGGTTGTTATTTATTACTCCCCTATTATGCACTTTCTGTGTAGGAACTGCAAGAAATTTTTTAAAAATACTTAGCCCCTGGATGTACCTGCCCTTTTAATGCACACATATCTGATCTAACATAGGGTACATTGTTTTCTTGATGCCATTTGCTAGGCATTTCAGTTTTTAACACAACTTGTTGAAATTTGCATGTTGCAGTCGGTATGAAGCGAGAGTAATTTTTGTTTGTATAATATCTAAAGCTAAGTTCATTCCAGAATGAAAGGTGTGTAGGATCACACCATGCTCCACGACCATCAGTAGAAGGAACATCAATTAAAAGCCACCCACCCGGTACTAAAATATCATAACACCTATTCATGAAGTCAATTACAGGTTGACCGGCAGGTATAGATGCAATAGTATCATTGGCTATAATACATCCAACAGAGTTTGGTAAAGCCTCAGAAAATTCTAATGTTGGATAATTTACAGTTGTAAGGTTTTCTCTCCGGCACCATTCTTTCACTATACTTCTTAAGTTTTTGTCTCTATTAGAAGCTTGCTGTTCTTGCACGTTACTACAATGCTGTAGCCATGAGTTATTACCATGAATATAGTATTTGTATAAAGGCTCGTTAATTTGAACAAATTCACTACCCGCGAGGTATGATCTAATTACAAGATCATGATCATCTCCTACAAACATTTTTTCATCATGTCCGCCTGCTAGTTTATATGCTTCTCTTGTCCAAACTCTGACATGGTCAGGAGCGTAAAAAATTTCACTAATAGATCTAGCGTCTGGTTTAAAAGTTTTGTTAATAGGGAAACCATTCCATTCATAATGCTCCCAGCCAAAGAAAGTGCCAAATAGAGGTGTTTTTTTATCTTTACGAATTGTTACTGTATCTGAAAACAAAAATGCGTTAGGTTTATCTTTGAGAGAATCTTCAATGCAGCGTAAAGAGCCGGGTAATAACTCATCGTCATGATCAAGTTCAATAAAAGCATCACCTGTTGCTTGTTCACAAGCAAATCGCTTGAGACCACCGATAGTTTTAATATCGTTGTTACACCTAACAACTTTAACCCATGGTTGTTTACATATATGAGAAGGAATATCTGCATTACTATTAGGTACAATTACCCATTCTACATCTAGAGTAGAATCTGCAAGTAGCTGTTTAGCAATTGAACTATATGGTAGATCAATCCACTCAGGGTTGTTTGTTGGAGTAAATATAGAAAGTTTCATAGATTATTATTTATTGAATATTTTCTTTATTCACTTCTCTAAAGAACATAAATCCATTTGCTTCAGCAGAAGGTCGAAGCGCGTATACGCGCTGATCTTCATGAAATACTATTGCGCCTGCAATATCTCCTTTTGCAGTAAAAACAAAACCAAAACCACCGGATGTTTTATTAATAATATCTCCAAAAATACGAATCTGCTTTTCAGTCTCTAGCAATGTAACCTCTTTTACTAAACATAATACAGTTTCTCCGTTTGAGATAGTAAACTGTACTTTTTCTCCTACTTGTAATTTTAAAATTAGCTGTAAATTAGCTACACCATGAGATGTAGTGCCCTGCTTGATAGAATCTATACTTAGGGTATTAAATGGTGTTTTTTCCATACCAGCAATTGCTGGAGTGTATAAAGTAAATAACAGAAAGAAGAGTTTTTTCATATTTCCTATATTTTATAATATTTGCTTTATATATCTACAACAAAAAACCCGCCGAAGCGGGTTTTAAGTTTTTATACTATATTTGTTTTATTAAGCAAATACTGTGACTCTATAATCTCCGCTTGGAGCAGAATTAAACTCTACGTCTATTCTGTTATCGTCATATACTATAACACTCGTAGTAGCAATACCACCAGTAGAGACTTGATATATAACTACAACAACATCGCTGCTGTTCAAGTTGTGATTTACACTAAGGATTTCTGTAGCAGCACCAGTAGCTGTAACTGTAGTACTATACTTTACAATACCGTGTGCGCCCTGTACGCCCTGCGCTCCCTGATATCCCTGCGCTCCTTGGAAACCTTGTGTGCCTTGGTAACCTTGTGTACCTTGAGTGCCTTGTGTACCTTGTTCTCCCTGAGTACCCTGAGTACCCTGATAGCCTTGAGTACCTTGAGTGCCTTGATATCCCTGATAACCTTGGGTGCCCTGAGTACCTTGATACCCCTGATAGCCTTGTGTACCTTGTGTACCTTGATAACCCTGATATCCCTGAGTGCCTTGTGTACCTTGATATCCTTGATATCCTTGAGTACCTTGTGTGCCTTGGAAGCCTTGAGTTCCCTGAGTTCCCTGAGTACCTTGATATCCCTGAGTGCCTTGTGTGCCTTGATATCCCTGATACCCTTGAGTACCTTGAGTTCCCTGATAACCTTGGAAACCTTGTGTGCCCTGAGTGCCTTGATATCCCTGATATCCCTGAGTACCTTGAGTACCTTGATAACCTTGTGTACCCTGCGTACCCTGTGTGCCTTGGAAGCCTTGAGTTCCTTGAGTTCCCTGATACCCTTGATAGCCTTGAGTTCCTTGTGTACCCTGGTAACCTTGAGTTCCTTGAGTACCTTGTGTGCCTTGGAAGCCTTGTGTTCCCTGAGTGCCTTGATATCCTTGATACCCTTGTGTACCCTGCGTACCTTGATATCCTTGTGTACCTTGCGCGCCTTGATATCCTTGAGTGCCTTGAGTACCCTGAGTACCTTGATATCCTTGAGTACCCTGAGTACCTTGTGTACCCTGGTAACCTTGAGTTCCTTGTGTACCCTGCGTGCCTTGGTATCCTTGAGTGCCCTGCGTACCTTGAGTGCCTTGAGTACCTTGAGTACCTTGTGTACCTTGAGTACCTTGTGTGCCCTGGTATCCTTGATAACCTTGTGTACCTTGTGTACCTTGTGTTCCCTGATAGCCTTGCGTGCCTTGTGTACCTTGTGTTCCCTGATAGCCTTGCGTGCCTTGATATCCCTGTGTACCTTGTGTACCCTGATATCCTTGAGTGCCCTGTGTACCTTGGTATCCTTGAGTACCTTGATAACCTTGAGTTCCTTGAGTTCCCTGGTAGCCTTGTGTACCTTGTGTACCTTGAGTACCTTGGAACCCTTGCGTGCCTTGGAAACCTTTATTGCCTTGATGACCTTGTGCGCCTTGAAAGCCTTTTTCTACAACTAAAGACCAATAAGAAGTAGCAACATCAGGTTGATGATTACTACCTGCAACAAGACTTAAATATAAACTACCATTGTACTCAACTAACTGCCCATGGCTGTAAGAAGTGCCGCTGTTCCATTCTCCTTGGAACGTTTCAGCTAGGGCGGTAGTAATGTCACCATATATATGACCAGAGGCAGAAATGTTACCTACAACTGTAAGTTTTTCTGTAGGTGTATCTGTATTAATACCAACATAACCAGGGCGTACGTTATGTCCATCGATAAATAGACCCACTGTCTGGTTTTCATCATAGAATACAGCAATAGGAGCATCGCCAGTTTGTGTTACTGTTAATGCTGGTTCTGAGCCGGTATTTGTAATATTTAAAGAACTAGTTTCAGTAACTGTTGTATTTAAATACGTTGCTGTGCCTAGAGCAGATAAACTACCAGTAATTAACATGTTGCCATCAACATGTAATTTTTCTGTTGGTATTAAGCCAACCCCTATGTTACCAGAAGCATAAATACTTGCTGCTGTAAGAGAGTTGGATAACGTTACATTAGTTGCGCTAAGTTGCTGAATGGCAACATCACTCGTTGACTGAAGATTAGATAATATTTGAATAGCCATATGAATTTATATTGTTTTTTTGTATGTATAAATATACATAAATACTTATACTTTAATATTTTTTTTTGAATTGTTTTAGTAAAAATTTTAACTTTTTGTTGATATAATTACTATACAATGTTGCCTTGAACATGGTGAGAAACTTTTTCACCTTTTGTGTGAAGGCACAAGCTACATAGTCTGAGTTAGTTACAGTGTGAGGTACAGCTAAACAATGGATATTCTTCATATCCAGTTAGTATGCGCGCTAGACCAGGGGAGGGCAATAACTATTTAGCTTTTACTTAAAAATTGCCCAGCTGGTGTCTACGTATCTTTTAAGCTCTAATTCTGGGTGCTCTTTTAAAAATTCATCAACAGCCTGAATAACTCCAGGCCAGGGAAGCTGATAATCGTGGCCAGCCAAGACACCACCTTCAGGTATTTTAGGCCACCAAGCCTCTATATCTGACTTTGCGCTTTCATAACTGTGGTCTCCGTCAATATACACAACATCCACCTCGTTTATTTCTTCGGCTGCCAGCAATGACGATTTTGTGTGAATTTCACATCGCCCAGCGTTTATCTCAAATTTTAATCTTTTTTCAGCAAACCTACATTTCAACACATCTACACAGTGTAACTTTTTAATATAGTTAAAACCTAAAAACAGGGTAGCTGATTCTCCCATAAAAGTACCTATCTCGACCCACCTTGAATTGTTTTTAGCGTTTTGCTGTATATCTTGAACCAAATGCATTAAACCGTGAAGTGTAACGATGCTTGTCTCATCCCACGGAGGAAAAAATCTTAAAGATCTGTACGGTTGCCCGTCTATAGTTAAATTGTATATGTTTGGATTCATTTTATGTTTGTTGTTTAAACTCCATCTTCTTGTCTACTTAAAAAATACTCGAGCACAGCCTTTTCAATAATTTTTCCTGTGTCGGTATACACTAGTACACCGTCTTTGTTGTATGTTAGAAAAGTCTTAGGGTTGTAGCCAGCTTGCTGCAATATCGCATGCCTATCAATATATTTTCGATTAATCTCAGAACCGTGTTTATAGTGACAAATCAAACCTCTAGTTACCCCTAGCCTAGCTTCCTTGAGCTTGTTTAAATACTCTGAAACATCTTCACCTATACATGTCAGTGTTGGGTGTCTGCTCAGCTGCAACTTAGCTATTAGCGGCAAAGAGTCAGCCCCACCTACAATTGCTTTGTCGTATAGTTGGCCTATCTGGTTATAAAAATTTCTATTGATTGTCCATGCTTGTCCTGGATGTATGAACCGATTTAGGTACCAAGTAGCTTTATCTATAATTTCATTTAAAAATACACCGCAAAAACTCTTGGTAAATATTTCGTTTTTAGCAAATTCGTTAACACCAACACTGTGTTCGTGGTTGTCGTTAAGAAAAACACACTCAGTCCAGGGTTGAACAAGATCATTTACCTCAAGTTGCTGTATGGTCTCCTCAGCCCAAAGAGTATTTGTAAACAGCAGGTCTCTATCAAACCATCCAGCATATTTCCAGTCAGGTGGCAGTTGGCTTAGACCGATATTTATCAAGTTTTCTTTTACCCATAACACATCAGGTAAATCTACTTTTATGTGTTTGTATACTTTTTGTGAATAGTCAGGAAGTGAGAGACCTTTATATTTTCCTTCAACAAGCACAAGGCGTACTAGCGGTTGATTCCCCATATGCGAAATAAACCGCTCAAGTTGAACCTTACCTGCAGAGTAATTTGCAAAATTAAAATAAGGAACAACTACATATAAACAATCTTTTATCATAATTTTATACTATGGAGTCTAGCAGCTTTTTAACCTGAGGTATGCTTATTATAAAAAATCTATTTGGTGACTGGGTAGTTTTATTGTCAATTTTAATGCCAGTCATCTCAGCTTCTTTGCACATAATGCTGTAATGGTTTAAACCTATCGCGTTTGACAAACTGATGAAATAGGATCTTACGTAAAATTCTGGCATAAACTCAATAACTTTAGTACCAGGCTGACAAAAAACACAATTAGCTAATCCAGCTCCGTGAGCACCAACGACCACTGATGCTTGCGACATAATTCTGGGTATATCTAGAGCTTTACTTGGATACATTATTTCAAATCCATAATGCGTCAAAAGTTCGAGCAGTAGCCCCTCATTGACTGAATCTCTGCCTGTATTTTCTCTAGATATGTATATTTTACGCTTTGGTAATGCCCCATCGAAATCACTATAAAATAAAGATCGCAAATAATTAAAAGACCCCGGGCGATAAAAATCTCCACAGCCGTCGTATGAAGGAGCAACCAGCTCATCAAAAAAATAACCATTTGGGCGCTCGGCAAACTCGTTATTTTTTAGATGCCTGTCCGTGTATAACATTTTTCTTTCGTCTATATTTAGACGCTTAAACAATTCTTTAATGATGTTAAATTTGTTTTCTGGTACAACATACCAGTCAAAATCTTGAAAATCCACACCTGCCTCTTTAGAGACATTTAACATTGTTCCTACATCAAGTAAGCTGTGACAAACATTGGTATTGCTAAAAATTGCAAATAAATTTATACCTCTGCCCTTTTTATACGCTACTGAAGTATTGCACACATTTTCATACATTGACGCTTTATACATTCTGCGCTCTGTTTCACACTTATTGATGGCATCTAGACTATTAAATCTGGTGAGACTCATGTATCTTTCCTGCATATCACTCGAGTAGCATATCCCTCGAGTAGAAACTATTCCTTCAGGAATTGTAATAACTCCAGTTGCCTGAACATCTACTGATCGCTGTAAATGTTCTAGGTCTTGAGAAGAAAGTAAATTTTCATTTAAAATACAAGCACCATTTTTATAATTCTGTACTGAATTAGCCTGTAGCCAGTTTATTTTATTTTGCGGATTTATCTCTATAAATCCATTATTTTCTATAGTAGGCTCTTCAATTTTACTCGAGCTAGTAGCTGCATTTAAACAACCATGCACAATCTTTTGTTTAAATAATTCAACATTTTTAGGTTTTATCCATTTATCTGTTTTAACGCAGTTTTTATGTATATACCTAAAAGTTATAGACTCTACACCTTCAATCAATTTATCGTCAATTTCCGCATATTTATTTTGTTCAAGTCTCTCGATAGGTACATTGATTGTAAATATGGCGGGTGCATTTGTATTAGCCAACTCAGCGACCCCTACCACCTCCACAGACAACAAGTCTGCATAACAGATAATGTTTTCACTAGGTAGAGCTATTTTCATTATAGTTTATGTTTATGATATTCTCACACCATCAGCATATACGTGTCCTTCAATCGTACCATTTGTATGAGCTCGACTGTAGCCGCTAACATTGTAATACCAATAAACGCCAGCATTGTCAGCTGCTACATATGAGGTTAAAGAGTTACCGCTGTACTCAAAATTTCCACCAACACTAGCTGGAGCATATTGCAAGCTTGTTAGCTGATTGCTCTGACAATTAAAAGCTCCACCAACACTAGCTGGAGCACCTTGCAAGCTTGTTAGCTGATTGTTGTTGCAATTAAAATTTCCACCAACACTAGCTGGAGCATATTGCAAGCTTGTTAGCTGATTGTTGTTGCAAATAAAAGCTTCACCAACACTAGCTGGAGCATATTGCAAGGTTGTTAGCTGATTGTTGTTGCAATAAAAAGTTCCACCAACACTAGCTGGAGCATATTGCAAGCTTGTTAACAGATTGCTCTGACAATTAAAAGCTCCACTTACACTAGCTGGAGCACCTATCAGGCTTGTTAGCTGATTACCGTAGCAATTAAAATCTCCATTAATGGTCCAACCGTCTAACTTCAAGTATTTCAGAGATTTAGTAGATAAATCTACATCGCTATTGATCGTGCTGCCTGAAATACTGCTAGCAGACACAATTCCCTCAAGACCATTAACAAAAGCTATATCATGCGTTGTGGTAGTTGTGTTACTATATGTTCCAGAAGGCCCATCAAAATGTGGTGTAAGTTCAGATACAGTCTTAAGACCTGTATAAGGTATCCCGTTCTCTATATACATACCATCTGTAGTGGTATAAGTATAACCTGTTACAATATGCGTATCGGGGTCTTCAGTAGAATCTGTGAAAGTACCGGTATACAGAGATCTTGAGAATGTGTTCATACTGTAACTCCAATAAACACCAGCATTGTCAGCTGCTACATATGAGGTTAAAGAGTTGCCGAAGCAATAAAAACCTCCACTTACACTAGCTGGAGCATATTGCAAGCTTGTTAGCTGGTTGTTGTTGCAATAAAAATTTCCACCAACACTAGCTGGAGCATATTGCAAGCTTGTTAGCTGATTGCTCTGACAATAAAAAGTTCCACTTACATATATACTGCTGAAGTCAGGCAAAGATGTTAAACTTTGTACTGTTACATCTACATCTCCAGCAATTATGTAATGTCCGTCAGAATAAGTAACACTATATCCTGCAACTGTGCCGTTTCTTACTTTAGTAGGAGTGCCGTTGCTGTATGTGTAGAAATCTCCGTTGTCTTGAGCTTTTGTTGGAGTTGCTGTATCACCACTGCTGCTTATTACACCAACAACATAATAACCATTACTATAATAACCACTTGCAATTGTAGCAACACCGCTTGAGTAAGTGTAGTAATTATTAGCGCCATCTTGAGCTTGTTGAGGTGTAGCATTTGTATACGTGGTATCAATTATACCATCACTATAGTAGCCGTCACTGTAAGCACCGTTCTTAACAATTCCACCAGCTTCTATTGAAATTACTACACCTAGGTTGTTTGTTTTATAAATATATCCGTTTAATGTAAATGTTACTAGTCTAGCGAGAATATCTGCATACTGAGAAACATATAAAACACTACTATCTACAGTCAAAGAAGAATCGTCAGACCAATAACCCCCAAATGCATTTGAGTGATTTGGAGGAGTATATGTCACAACTGTAGGAGGAGTGATCGTATTGTTCTGAATAGCAGTTTCTGCCATTTGAGCAATTCCTCCAACGGTACCAGTAGAAGTATTTTGAGAAGTTTCAGCAAATATTGCGTCTCCTGCAATAGCTCCAGAGTTACTAGACGACCCAGCAAATACTGCGGAGGTGCTAATAGTACCAGTATTAGAGGCAGATCCAGCAAAAGTAGCAATAGCTACTGTACCTGCATTAACAGCATTACCCGTAAAAGAAGCAGCTGGAATAGTTGCTGTATTAGTAGTATTGCCAGAAAATACAGCGAGACCTAGAACAGACCCAGCATTAGAAGTGCTTCCTGTAAAAGTAACATCCCCTACTATAGTAGCTGCAGCCGTAGAAGTTGCGCTAACACTAAAAGTTGCGCTTGCTACAATACCGGTATTTACTGTAGAGTCTGTAAAAATTGCTGCGCCGCTTAAGCTGCCGCTGTTGGTGGCTGAGCCAGTAAAAGATGATGTTAAAGTAACAACACCGGTGTTGAGAGCTGAGCCGCTAAACATAGCGTTACTTAAGATAATACCATTATTTACTGCAGAATTTGCAAAAGTTGCATTACCAGATATTGTACCGGTGTTTGTTGAACTATTTGCAAATGAAGCTTCAGCTATAATGTTACCAGTATTCACTGCGCTGCCAGTGAATACACCGGTTCCTATAACACCGCCGTTTTCCGCAGTGTTGTTAAATGTACCTGTTCCTGTTAATGTAATATTTGGATTTGACATAATTAGATGTTGTTTGTTGCTGTACCGCTAAATGTTGCATTGCCGTTAATTTGGCATGATACGTTTTCTGTATTATCTGAGTAAAACTCAATGCCTACTGTACCTGATGTGATTGAAAGAGGCTGTACCCAATATGCTTCATCAAGATTTACATATGGTTGTACGCTTGATGCATGAATATATACGTTAGTAGCTGCATCAGGCAAATGCGCTGCTTGAGCAGAATGATTACTATCTATATACCAGTTATTAACATTCTCCCATGCGCTGCTTGAAGCAGAGTAGTAATATACCCCTATACCGCTCGGCGCACCACTAGAATCGGTGTCTGATGTACCTATAATGACTGCTCTATAATCTCCTGCAGGGGCATTATTAAATGATAAATCTACTCGATTATTACTAACAATTGTTGTGTCTGCTACAACTAAATCATTTGTAGGTTCTTCGTATAAAGCCATCATAATATCAACACCTAAATTGTGTGTTATAGTTACAAGTTCAGGGTTAGTTGTGTTAGTTAATGTAAACGGATGTACAACTTTACGAGCTTCTCCTTGGTCTCCTTGTGTACCTTGAGTACCTTGTGTACCTTCATCCCCTTGAGCACCTTCATCACCTTGAGCCCCTTCATCGCCTTGAGGTCCTTGTGCGCCTTGAGGTCCTTGAGTACCTTGAGTACCTTGAGTGCCTTCTTCTCCTTGTGTACCTTGAGCTCCTTCATCGCCTTCTTCTCCTTGAGTACCTTGAGTACCTTGAGTGCCTTCTTCTCCTTGAGTGCCTTGAGTGCCTTGAGTACCATCTTGACCTTGAGTGCCTTGTGCTCCTTCATCTCCTTCTTCTCCTTGAGTACCTTGAGTGCCTTCTTCTCCTTGTGTACCTTGTGTACCTTGTGTACCTTCTTGTCCCTGAGTACCTTGTGCACCTTTATCTCCTTCTTCCCCTTGAGTACCTTGTGCACCTTTATCTCCTTCTTCTCCTTGAGTGCCTTGAGCTCCTTCATCACCTTCTTCTCCTTGTGTTCCCTGAGCGCCTTCGTCGCCGTATTCTCCTTGAGTGCCTTGAGTACCGTTTTGGCCTTGAGTGCCTTGTGCCCCTTCATCTCCTTCTTCTCCTTGAGTACCTTGTGTGCCTTCATCACCGTATTCTCCTTGTGTACCTTGAGTACCGTTTTGACCTTGAGTACCTTGAGTACCTTCGTCCCCTTCTTCCCCTTGAGTGCCTTGTGTTCCTTCTTCTCCTTGTGTGCCTTGAGTACCTTCTTTCCCTTGAGTGCCTTGAGTGCCTTGAGTACCTTCGTCACCGTACTCGCCTTGAGTGCCTTGAGTACCTTCGTCGCCGTATTCACCTTGAGTGCCTTGAGTACCTTCAGTACCTTCAGTACCTTCTTCTCCTTGAGCGCCACTTCCCGGTACACCACCATAGGTTGTAACTTCCCAATAATCTCCATTAACAACAGAAACACTTGAGGTGGGTGTTAAATTAATAAAACGATAATAAACACCTGAGGACTTTACAACATCTCCTAGCTGGTAAATTGTGACCCATGAAAAATTCTCATCTTCATATAATCCCCAAATACCTAGCAAATAATTTGATTGAATTATGCTGGGTGGTGTTGAATAGTTAGCAGCATACGTTGTAGCAGCAGAAGGATTTTCTGGAGACAATACTAATTTATATCTCTTACTGTCTATAGGATCTACAACCACTGTATTTAAATTATATGTTTGACCACTCCAAACCCCAGCATACACATCTCCAGATGAACCGTGTTGAGCTCCTTGAGTGCCTTGAGTGCCTTGGGTACCTTGGGTACCTTCATCACCGTATTCCCCTTGAGTGCCTTGAGTACCTTCGTCACCGTATTCTCCTTGAGTGCCTTGGGCACCTTCGTCTCCTTGAGTACCTTCTTCTCCTTGAGTACCTTGAGTACCTTCTGTTCCTTGTGTGCCTTGAGTGCCTTCGTCTCCTTGAGTACCTTCTTCTCCTTGAGTGCCTTGTGTTCCCTCTTGTCCTTGTGCACCTTGAATGCCCTGAGGTCCTTCTTCTCCTTGAGGTCCTTCAGGTCCTTCAGGTCCTTGAAAGCCTTGAGCACCTATAACATGCCAGTATTCTGAAAATACATCAGGTTCAGCTATTACACCAGCAGTCGAATTAGTGTATAACCAATGAGAACCAGCATGACTTACTATATTTCCTTGTTCGTAAGAGGTAGAAGTATCATTCCACACACCTACAACTACATTATTTAAAGATGAACCTATATTACCATATATATATCGATCTAAGCCTGTTGCTTCTATATTACCATCTACTTGAAGTGCTTCTGTAGCACCATTAACCCCAATACCTACTGCGGTATCTCCATTGATGTTGACCTTAACTTGCATTGCAAGATAATTGTTATGGTCATAAAATTCTGCAGCTATAGCATCTTCTCCTGCTTGAGTTACTGAGAGTGCTATATCATCTGCATGAGAAGTAATAGAAAATGATTCAGTATCAGCTTCAATTGTTCCCTGAGAAAAGAAAACTCCACCTAAAGCGCTAAGTGAGCCTGTTATTAGAGCGTTGCCATCAATATCTACTACTTCATCGTAAGTAGAGCTTGTAACGCCTGCTCTTAATGCATTGACTACAACGGCATTGTTGATTGTTGCAGTTTCTGCTGCAAAAATATCTGTGCCAGTTAAATTTTGAAAGTTACCACTGCTTGAGCCTTGAATTTTTGAGTATATTTTAATAGACATATGTGTAAATAAGCACGATAATTCGTACGTAATTATTTATATGCAAAACTGTACACTTTGCAAAATTAAACGCGAGTTTTGCCTTTATTTAAAGTATTTTTGGCACGAATTAGATCAGAAGGTAGTTGAGTGTGTGGTTCGTTAGGGTCTGCAGGTGCACCTTGATCGTTTAACTCCACTTTTGGCAATTTATTTGCGTCTTGTTCTTCTTTAAGCTGCTTAACATATTTATAAACCTTATGCAGAAGCAATGGCCCTAGCAATAAAAGCAAACTAGTTATAGCACTCTGAATACTATTTGGGTCCATATCTGCATTTTCATTAATTTCTCGTAATGTAGGGAAATTGTTAATATTTTTATAAGCTTCTGCAAGAATCTCAGCGTCTTTGTTTTTTGTCATAATATATTATTTATTTATATGTTATCTAAGAAACCTTCTAATTTTAGGTAATTTACTAAATTTTGTATTTCTTCTGCTATAATATCTTTACTTGTTTCTGTAAAAATCTCTACTTTTGACTGTAAATAAATCTCTACAAAATACCATTTACCTAAGAAAACAATTTCGAATGATTTAACAGGCTTATTTTTATGTTTTGACATACTCATAAATATTTATTAGAACATTACTTAGCAAAATTTAAAAATAGCAGAATTTTACTAATAAATATAGTACTTTTTTTATCTGATAATGAAGAATAAGAGGTTAATTTTACTTGCATTATTCTAAAATATATATTACCTTAAAATTAAAGCAAATATGAATAATAAAGAATATGAAGTTGTGTTTCATGTCGGAAGAATTTTTTCTGAAAAAGGACAAGATTGGTTACCAACGATTCAAGTCTTAAAGCCTCATGAACATCATCCAGCTTGGACAGCTGCTTTAATGTACTTAATTTTAGATAAATACATTGCTACCGTAGACGATAATAAACAAGAAAAATACACACAAGAAGTAATGAAATGGTTTGAAGCAATGAAAGAAGGTGCGCATGAACATATAGATAATGTAGACTTTCCTGAAGATGTAGAATAATTATTATTGACAGCTGACGCAAAATACTGAAAATTCCAATTTTTACAGTTATTTATGGCAGTTCCACTTAAAAAATATTAACATAATATTATGAAAGCACAAAAAACAGTACTAGTACTTGCAAGCATTGTAGGTCTCACATCCTTCACATCCTTAATTCTGACAGATACAACAGAAATTAAACACATCAACAACATTTCTGAAACTTCTGTTGAAAGCAACGACGTTACTACTATACAATTTAAGAACAGCAGCTACAGATCCGGTCAAATTGTAGATATTAACATACCTGGTAAAGTAACTGCTACAGGGACTATTAATTTAGTCAATGAATGTGCAGACGGTCTAATTAGATACGGTGGTTCTTTTAATGAAGGCACTTTTGCATATGCAATTAAAAATGAAAAAATTACAGGTATGGTCTTTAGTGGCAAAGATGTTTATGAATTACCTGAAACTGCTATAACAGACAATATTCTATATTTTGCAAAACATATTGATCAGGTACGTTGTGAAAAACACCCTGGGGATGTCGCTCTTGCAGCTGAAGGAGCTGCTATTGTAACAAATACTATTACAAGCGGTACAGTAACTACCGGTACAATAACTACCGGTACTGTGCTTGCAAGTAAACCTAACGCTACTCATCATATATATCTTGAATTTAATGGAGTTAAAATACAGGATGTTTTGTGGAATGGTGGCAAGCTAATTGATGCTCAACCCTCAAATTACACTCCTGCGCAGATTTATACCATCTGGCAAGTAGTATCAGAAAGATATGCAGCATTTAATATTAATGTCACTACAGACGTTAAGTATTATAATAATGCAAAAAATGGATATCGTCAGCGTGTAATTCTTACACCTACAAACAGCTGGTTACCTGGTTGGGGTGGGTATGCTTTTATTAGTAGTATGAGAGCTGCAGGTACTGGTATTTATAGTTCTACTATACCTTGTTTTGTATTTACCAACATGTTTAGTTCAAACATGGTAAACGTTGGGGAATGCGTTGCGCATGAGATTGGTCATACATTAGGGCTGCTTCATGATGGTACTACTACATCTGCGTATTATTACGGTCAAGGAAAATGGGCTCCTATTATGGGTTGTGCATATGGTAAGAGTATTGTTCAGTTTAGTAAGGGAGAATATAGTAAATCCAACAACAAACAAGATGATATAAGTATTATTAAAAACACTAACAAAGATTTACAATTTACAACATCCCCTACAACAGCAACTGGTACTTTAAATATTAACAGTATTAATGCAGTTAATGTTATTTGTAATCAAGACGATTATAGACTGTATTCTGTAAAAACTGTAAAAGCAGGATCGTTGAGTTTGACCGTATCTCCTGGTACATATAGTGCAGTTGATTTAAAAGTTGATGTATTAAACTCAATTAATGGACAAGTATTAGCCAGTAAAGATATGCCTGCGTCTCAAAAAACAGACATCACTATTGCTGTTGCACCTAGTACGTATTGGATTAGAGTACAAGGTGTTGGTGAAAGCGACCCACTGACAACAGGCTATACAAAATATGGCAGTATCGGTACGTTTTTATTGACAGGAACCATTAAATAAGTACGTTTTTATTGACAGGAACCATTAAATAATAATATGAACAGACGTGAATTTCTTTACACTGGTCTTTTTGGAGGTTTAGGTCTTTCTGTAGGAGATGCTTTAAAACTTCAAGCAGAGTCACCCCTCATTCCCAAAGCTCAGTCAGTCATCCACATCTTCTTACCAGGAGGAGCAGCAGCTCAAGAGACTTGGGATCCGAAGATGAATGCTCCTATAGAATATAGAGGGCCTCTTAAGTCCGTAGCTACCTCTATTCCCGGAGTACATTTTTCAGAACACTTAAGTAAGACGGCCAAGATAGCAAACAGACTTACTGTGGTTCGTTCTATGACTCACGGAGAAGCAGCCCATGAAAGAGGAGTGACTAGTATGTTTACTGGATACAAACCTTCTCCAGCAGTCAATTATCCTTCTTTTGGTTCAGTTGTGGCTCACGAACAAGGTGGCAGAAATAATTTACCAGCTTATGTATGCATTCCTCAAAAAATGGACAATAATGGTAATGATACTCTCGGAACTGGTTTTCTTCCAGGTTCGTTCGGACCCTTTAGTCTAGGAAGTGATCCAGCAGCTCCTGGTTTCAAGGTAAGAGATCTTTCATTAAATGTTTCAGATGAAAGATTCAATCGCAGACGTTCTATTTTAGATACCGTAGATAGTCATTTTAGATATCTTGAGCAAAATGATGCCCTAGCTTCAATGGATACATTTTATCAACAAGCTTATGATTTAATTTCTTCTCCAAAAGCTAGAGATGCTTTTGCAATTGATAAAGAAGATTCTAAGATGAGAGAAGCTTATGGTATGAACCAAGCTGGTCAACGTTTGTTGATGGCACGTAGAATGGTAGAAGCTGGAGTAAGATATGTCTCGGTAACATATGGAGGTTGGGATATGCATACCGGAATCGGGAGTAATATCGCCAAAACCTTGCCTCCTTTTGATCAAGCTTATGCAGCCTTGATTACAGACCTAGAACAACGAGGAATGTTAGATTCTACTTTAGTAATGGTATCTTCAGAATTTGGTCGAACTCCTAAAATAAATAAAGATGCTGGTAGAGATCACTGGCCAAGAGTATTTTCTGTAGTGTTTGCTGGTGGCGGGTTCAAACAAGGACTGGTATACGGACAATCTAGTGCTACAGGAGATGACGTAGATGAAAAACCAGTATCAGTGGAAAATCTAGCAGCAACTCTTTATAATCAAATTGGAATTAATCCAGAAGGTACTTTAATGGCAGATGGTGGAAGACCTGTCAAAATTGTATATAATGGAACGGTGATGAATGAACTTTTAACCTAATTAAATTTATGCAAGACTGTGGATTTCATGATGTACACCCTACAACTAGAAGAGAACTCTTAACTAATTTTGGTTGGGGTTTGGGTGGTTTGTCTTTAGCTTCTTTGTTTGGATTTTCTACCACATCTGAAGCAGCTTCTCCATTACTGCCCAAGGCTTCTCACTTTCCAGTCAAAGCAAAAGCAATCATCCAATTATTTGCTACTGGGGCTCCTTCTCATTTAGATACGTTTGATTTTAAACCAGAGCTTAAAAAGAAAGATGGAATGAATGAAGGAGGAGGGTCTTTGTTAGCTTCGCCTTTTGAATTTCCTCGATTTGGTAAATCTGGTTTAGAAATTTCTGAAGTGTGGTCTAAATTAGGACAACATGCAGATGATATGGCAATCATCAATTCCATGCAAACAGACATCCCAGATCATAATATTGCTCAAAAAATGATGTCTACAGGTTCTACTCAATTATCCAAACCGAGTCTTGGGTCTTGGTTAGTATATGGTTTAGGAACAACCAACCAAAGTATGCCAGGATTTGTTACTTTGAATGGCGATCCTACTTGGAGACAATGTGCCTTTCTTCCTGGAATGTTTCAAGGATGTAATATCAATTACAAGATGAATATGAAAGCCGAAGAGGCTTTGTACAATATTCGCAGTCAATTTTCTACTCTAGAACGTCAACGAAGACAGATTGATTTTTCTAGGATGATGAATGAAGATCATATGCATCGACTTCAACGAGATGTTCAATTTGAAGCAAGAATAGAATCATTTGAGACTGCATTTAAAATGCAAACAGAAGCTACTGATGCTTTTGATTTAAGCAAAGAACCAGAAAGTATTAAAGAACTATATGGAGCAACAGAAGAAGGAGCCAAAATGATGCTTGCAAGGCGCCTCGTAGAAAAAGGAGTCCGTATGGTTCAGGTAAATGTGGGAGGTTTTGATCATCATATGGATATTAAAACTAATATGGCTAGAACTGCTGGTAGGTATGATCAAGCATTTAGTGCTCTTTTAACAGATTTAAAACAAAGAGGACTACTAGATTCTACCTTAGTAATATGGGGTGGAGAGTTTGGTAGAACAGCTATTGCTGGTGGAGGTGCAGGAGCTCCTGGTAGAGATCATAATGGAAAAGCTTTCTCTGTTTGGATGGCAGGTGGAGGAGTCAAGGGAGGACAGAAGTATGGAGAAACTAATGAGATTGGTTCTGCATCTGTTAAAGATGTTGTACATGTTCATGATCTTCATGCTACTATTTTAGCTTTAATGGGGTTTGATCATACTAAGCTTATTTATGAATACAACGGCAGACCTTTTAGATTAACTGATGTATACGGAAATGTTATCAAAAAAATTATTGCTTAAATTTAAAAGACTCTGGTATATCTGGTGTCAAACAATGGGAGATAAAATTTCAGATAACAGCAGAGATGCTGATATAGCAGCTTTAATAAGAACGTTTTGGTGGATAGTTAATATAGTTACTTGTTTTTTTATTATAGCAAACGTCATTAGACACTGGTAATATAATTAAATAAAAAATTCTTGAAAAAAAGCTTCCCATTGTTCGTGGTGTTTTGCTATATCTTCAAAATTATTAGCTGAGAAAATTTTCTTAGAACAGTTACGATAAAATGCTGGCGAAGGAGCTCCTTTTTGCCAGCGTTTTTCTAATGTTTTATAAAAAAAAGATAAAGCAATAAACGATTTTTCAGCTAAAACCATACCATGATCATCTGTTATATACGGCAAAGGTTTTGGTTCTTGAATACGCTTGTAAATTATAACAGCTACATTTTGACATTCTTCTGTAGATGAAGCAAATTTAGCTGTACTGCATATTAGCATTAAAATATCTAAAGGTTTAGATATTAAAAATATATCTTGTTTTTCTATTATTTTTTTACCAAAAGCTTCATAAAAAGAAGTTTTTGCATCAGGATCATCGTAATATAAATCTCTGATAAGTTCAACCGCACGATCAGTGTATAGTTGTTCTATTAAACTTTTCATTAAGACAGCAATTTATAAAATAATTTAAACGGTATTTCTATCTTTTCATTTGTATTAAAATTTTCTGAGAAAATTTTATTTATATCTCTTGGCCAAAGAGTAGGAGAAAATGCACATACATCATTTAATAGCTTTAAATTTTTTAATTTACCTAATAGATTGTTAAGTTTTGTTTTTTTAGCTTTAAACACTGAATTACTTCTCATAAATATATTTACATGGTTGACATTTATATTCGTGTATGAAGTAGAGTCTTCTTTAAAAATACTGTCTCTTGATTTAGTTGGACCATATCCATGTTCTTTAGAAAGTACATATAGCTGTTTAACTTCAAAATATAAAGAATTTGTATTAAATGCAGCTTTTGCGTCTTCAAATGTTTTTAAATTTGAACCACGCTTTAAAAAACAAAAACCAACGTCTACTGTCATACCTGTTATCCAATCTCTTGAAGGTTTTACTATAACTTGTGCTAATTCAATATTAGCTAAGTTTAGTATTAATAGCAGTTGTTTAATATTTTTGTCTCTATCTGTATTTAGTAATTTTAGATACTTATTTTGTAAATCTGTATTATTTTGTGTATTAACTATTACACAATTTGAATTAACACTCATGCCATAGCTTTTTGCAGAATAAAGAGGGTATTTAACAGATACGGTATTTTTTATATTTGTTTTTTTTGTAATATCTGCAACTAGCTTGCCATTAAGGTCATAATCTATCATAGTTGTAGCAAGTACATCAGCTGCTTCATTTTTTCTTAATTTATATATTTCTTTTATAGTTGTTTTAACTTTTTGTAAAATATCTGGAGAAGTTAATTGTAATGTTTCTTTGTTTATACCAACTGCTTTTTCAAAACCCTTTACAGATGCCTCAGGCATAACAATTATTTGTTTTTTTGTTAAAATGGCTGTAATTCCTGATAATATAATTTTATAATTTTTAATGTCTAAAAGAAAAACATTTCTAAGTCTTGTTAATATTAACATACGATTATCAACTACTTCATGACAATTTTTATATGCTCCCATTTCTTGAATATAATTCATATAACGGTCATAAAAAGGTTCTATATTTTCTTTATAATAATTAAAAACTTCTCCGCCAATATCTTTGCATATAAAATATAATGCAGCAAAATTATAAAACCCGTCTCCAAGCATCTGTGTTAAATTTCGTAAATCTGTAAAAGGAATGATAAATATTGCAGATTCGGTTATTTTTGGGTAAACAAATTTAAAGTATTCTTTATCCTCAGTGTCTATGATCTGATTTCTAGTTACATTGGTTAAATAATGTAAATTACCTGCAGCCATTTCATTATGTGCATATTTTAATCTTCGTAACAATAATGTTTGTTGCATCTCTAATGAGACAGATTTAAAATCTGAAAAATTTAGAGGGCCTGCGTAGTTATCTTCTTCTGCTATTTTATTTCCATCAAATTTAGTAATTGTATCTAATTCACCGCTATCTTTATTAATTTTTAATAAAAAATTCGGTGAATCTGAATTTATTTCTTTAACTAAAAAACCATTAACAGACACCCCCAATATTGATAGAGCTGTATAAGCGGTTTTACCTGTTTCATTATTTAAAACAAAACATACAGGTTTATGTTCATTATCATAATGTTCATATCTTGTATTTAAATTTTTAGTTATAATATTTTTATTAACTATAATTAAACTATTTAAACCACAATTAATAATAGTATAATGATCTGCCGAATATTCATTAGCAGCAATTGTTTTTTTTATTTTTGCTCCAAAATTTGCTATTTCTGTCTTTTTTTGATACGGTATATCTAACAACTGATCTGCTATATTATAGCTTATAGTTGTTCGGCCCGCTATTACGTCTTTTTGAATAAAATATTTTAGTGGTTGAGATCTTTTTTCTTTACGCGGTATACAATCTCCATTTTCATTTACATAATATTTTGTATTTACAGACAATACAACTAAAGTAGATAAAAATGAAGAAAAGCCTTGCAAACCACCCCAATATTTTGTATAATACTCTGAATGTACATCTAAAAGTTCAGCTAATGGTTTAATACCTAAATCTGTATCATTTTTAGCAGTTTCTAATAACTTAGACATATTGACAGTATTTTGCATTATAAATGTGGCGCGTCTGTTCCAATCTGCTTCTGCAGGTTCATATCTTGATAATTTAACTAATTTATTATGACCCGTTAAGCTTGCTATATATACGTTTTGTTCATCAGCTGATAGTTGAGTAAATATATGAATTGGCAACACTATACCAGAAGATAAAGCTGCATTTCTTAAGCGGGGGGCTATTTGAAATAAATGCCACATGTCTGTATATTTTAAAGCTACATAGTCTTGTTCTTTTTCAGAAAACGGCACAAACACTATTTTATCTTTTAAATTGTGAAGTTTGGGTTGTATTTTAAGTAAATCTTCCCAATCCCCTACAGGCGCGTCTGAATTATTATTAGGGGCATTAGTAAATCTAAATTTCCCAGACTGCATAGCATGCACAACTATTAAATGCAATGGATCTGATTCACGTCTACTATAATCTCTAACAAAATAGAAAGAACGTGGGCCTGTGTAACCGTTATTATTTTGAGTATCTTGATACCTATATGTATCATACATATGGCCCATTTTACGACCGATGCAAAAACTATAACTTTGACCAAAAACGTCGTGAGTAAATTTTATACAAGCATCTGCATTACCAGCATAATAAACTTCTATATATTTATCATTATTGCTAGCAGCCGCAGTAGGACTTATATGGTCTCTTATAGTTGTAGATACATCTTCAGGCCATATTAGAGATGCATCTTTAGTAATTACTTGCTGCTCCTCTCTTTTTTCTTCTTTGTTAAATTCATCAAATATGTGCTCTAAATGAGCAGCATTAAATAAATCAATATTTTTTGGATCTGCTATAGGCTTGTTATTACGAGAGAAAATATTAGGGTTGTTTTTAACATATGTTTGATATACATTTGTATTTCTTATTGTATCAAAAAACCGTATATAATTTTTAAATTCTTCAACACGAGTTGCGTCATTAACAGAAGTAGCTAGTTTGATTGCAAATTTATTAATAAATGGCTCTGAGTATTCTAATAATATTTGACTTTTGCTAAAAAAACTTAAAAACGGACTGTTCATAGATATATTTATATTAAGGGTATTGAGTTTAAAGAGGTATAGGTCAAATATAAAAAAAATAATGTAGAAATATTTGTTCTATCTATAAATAATTTATATGTCTAACCCTAATATATTTAATCAAACTTTTAAAAGAATAATTAATTTCTTACTTAAAGAATCTCCTGCAGCTCCAACAGCCCCTACAAGAACAACTCCTGCTCCAAGTAAGCCAAAAAGAGATAAGCCTGCTTGGGTACCAGAGCGACCAGAACCAGGCAGAGAGTGGTTTCCTAAACCTGGTATACCTATAAAACCATCTGAACCTAAAATTGACCCAGCACCGACACCAAAACCAAAACGTGAACCTAAGCCTGGTAGACCTGTACCGGGCCCGGCACGCACACCAATTAGAAGACCCCGTCCTGGCAAACCAGTACCGAATAAACCATCACCAGCTCCCTACACCCCTTCTAAACCTGAGCGTACGCCTGATAGATCTCCTGATAAAACACCTGACATCAAACCAACACCTCGGCCCGGAGTACCGCGCCCGAATTTAAATCCTTCACCACGGGCGCGTGATAACAGTCATATTAAAGCTGCTTTAAGAATTCGTGGAAAGTAATATGAAATTAAGCACTAAAAAAACTATAAAAGAGTTTAATCATTATCTTCAACTTGTTACTGAAGATATTGAAACAGACGATGGGGGTTTAATTGATTCTTCCGCTAAAGAAGATATTGAAAATTCAACCTATGATATTGAAGATGTTTTACCTGAGATGGATGAAAATGGTAAAAGATACTTTGAATTAATGGTTGAAGGTACTTATAAAGAGCTAGTTGATAGAATCAAAAGATATACAGGTGCTCGTACCCCTGACCGTTTAGCAGTCGTAGGTGCTCTTACAAACTCTATGGGCCCTATTACTCAGATTGAATCTCAACACAAAGGTCATTTAGAAAATTTAGCTCTTCAAACTGTATTAAGTCTTGAAGAATTTAAATTTATTAAAAATTTAGTAAGTGACGGATCTTTAAAGTTTGATGTAAGAATTATTAAACCAGAATTGCGCAGAGCATTTAACGAGTTTAATCAAAGAATAGAAGAAGATGCAAATAAAGCTACTAATACTACTTTAACACCAGGGGAATCAGCTGATCTTGAAGCAATTGATATTATGCTTGAAGCTGATAGATACAAAGCAACATTTATTAATTTTATAACACAAGGAGAAGCCATCAACTCTTGGGAAATGTTTAAGTTAGTAAAAGAAAATTTAGATCAAATTGACCCAAGACTTATTAAGCTATATGAGATGTTTTCTGTTGCTGCCCATGCAGGATATTTTATGTTGCCGTTCTTTGATATGAATGGGGCATTAGATCAATCTGCAGGGATGGCTAAGGTATCCCCGAGTGGGGACGGATATATTATTCATGCGCACGGTATTAACTTTGCGGTGTTAGTGCATGAGATTGTTAAAGGTATATATGATTATATCGGTCTTCATGGCAAAGATCAAAATACATTAGATCAAGAAGATATTAGCGATGAAAAGTTGCAATTAATGGCAGGACCAGCAATCGCTAAGAAGTTTAAGCAAGCAGTGTTAAGTGTAATTGGGAATGAAAATATGCAATATATTCAACCACTGTACGCAAAACTATACGGCCCTGAGGTAACTGGAGAAGAGCTTCGCGATATCTTGAAAGGTACCCCTAATAGTAAGCAGCTCATTAAGTCATTATTTGATGAAGTAAAAACTGAGCAAGATGCTTATGATCAAGATCAAGGCGGCTAATTGACTCTTATATAGTCAATATTATATAAACTTAGAGCGTCTGTCTTGCCTGCGTAAGATATGGCGCTCTTTAAGTCTTCAGTAATTTCATTAAGAGTCTGTAAATATGTAATACCGGTACAGCTCATATTTACTGATTTGCCTTCAACATGTTTATACTCTCCCTTGTTAATAGCGGATGCTGAACCGTAATATACTTTTTCCCCTGTTGCTTGGTCTGTAGGTGCTGGGCTATCTGTGCATTGGGCAAAAATACCTCCAGCCATTACCCAGTGAGCCCCTGCTACTAAAGCTTTTGCAATATCTCCATGATATTTAATTCCTCCGTCAGCAATAATAACAGGCGGATTTAATACCTTCTTCCGTGCAAGCTCATTATATTCTTTACGAATATTTTGAATACATGTAAACATCGGCATAGTAAAGCCTGTTTTAAGTTTTGTTGTACAAGCTGCGCCTTGACCTATACCCACTTTAACTGCATCTGCACCGTTGTAATACATATCGAGATATGCTTCAGGTGTAGCAATATTGCCTGCAATAATAAATGTTTTAGGTAATTTACCTCGCACATATGTGAGCATTTGAAGCATGGCAGCACTGTGACCGTGAGCAATATCAATAGTTATATAATCTACTCTAAACTTATTTTCAACAATATAATCTATAAGTCTATAATCTTCTTGCTTTACTCCAATTGAGATAGAAATAACTCTGTAATTAGATTTATTAGCATTATAAATAAATTTTTTGTTGCATAAAAAACGATGCATTACATAAAAATATTTAGAGTCTGATAAATTCCATGCTAATTTATCATCAATAACACACTTCATGTTAGAAGGCATAACAGGAAGCTTAAACTGGTGAGGCCCTAACCAACTCTCAGTTTGGCATTTAGATCTACTCGTAACTTCTGAAAATTGAGGTACTAGTGCAACATTATCGTAGGTCAGATATTTCTTCATTTAAGAACTATTGTAAGTGCTTCTTTTAAAGAAGCAAGATCTTTTTGATAATCAGTTAAAGTTTTAAACAAGTCTGGAAGAAACACTACATGTCTTTTTTGAGAAGCAAAGTTAGTTTCTATTTGTGCACTAGATAAAACTTCTATGAGTAATTCTATTTGTTCATTTGTTAATTTTATTGTCTTCATCGGTAATTTCTATAGTAACAGCCTGTACATACTGTATTTCGTTTTGATGGCGCGGAGAAACAAAAACACTAACACCGCCAACTAATCTGTAGCCAGTAGCTAGAGATAGATTAATTTGACTATTAAAAGTTTCAATGTTATTTTCTTGAATAATTTTGTAAATAGTTTTCTTTTTTAATTTACTCATAGATACTTATATTTTATAATAATATTAGATAAAATCTACGCAATAGTACGAAACTAACAGAGCTTATTATTATATGGAATAAATA
>Ga0194045_1000100_pt1 | contig 25545 bp, 14 predicted proteins | sample JunL6211m_MetaG_FD_161686 | JGI IMG/M metagenome (GOLD analysis project Ga0194045, IMG submission 161686) | Anoxic zone freshwater microbial communities from boreal shield lake in IISD Experimental Lakes Area, Ontario, Canada - Jun2016-L626-11m | ecosystem: Environmental > Aquatic > Freshwater >...
GGTGTAAAGGTCCGTTTTTCGTAGATAGATTTTATCCTAAGCTCGGCATCGGCGAGTTGTTTCTCACGCACAGTTCGCTCTTCAGCAATTAATGTCGCACTGGCGCTCACAATCCAGAAAACCATCAAAGTATAGAATCGCCTCATTGTCTGTTCCTCATTGATAAAAACAGTTTCTTTCCACTCAACTTTTTCGCAGCTTGTGCCAAATTGTATGTTAGTGCCTTAGGTGTGTCAATTTATCCACTAGTGCCGTTTGCGGCTTTGCTGCGTTATAACTTCTTTTCTAAACTAGATGTATAGCCCCATCATGGACCATTTGTGTCGGTATATTGATATCGCTTTCCATTTTGTTGGATGAGTTCAGTTTCAAGGGTTCTTTTGTTGAGTGAGGTTTAACGTACTTTCGGTTAAAGCTAATGAAACTCGCAGAATTATGGAACCCCAGACCAAACTGCATTGAATGGCATCTGAAAAGTGCGGAACCCGCGTGCGAATGAGGATGGTACTTTATGATGTGGGTGTATTTGCGTTTTCAGTCTCTAAACAAATAGAACGCTTTGCCTATCTTTGGTGAAACAACGACAAGGCACATACCACGGTAAGAACCGTAAGCATAATAATTGCCGGGCGTGGAAATAGCCATTTGAAAGGAGTCAGCATATTCAGGTAATATCGATGAGATAAATTCATCCTTGCCATCATCATTTTCGTAAGATTTATAAAAAGTTGCGATGGAAGGTGCCCACCCTCTCTTCTCGAATCGTTGCTCGTCTTCATGTCGCAACCATCTTGCCGCCCTAGAGACGGGTGTCGCTTGCCAATCAACAAAAGGTCCACTGAATGCTGTCTTGTCGGGAGCTTTCTTCCCCAGTGCTGAGGGCAGGGAATTCAGGTAGGTCAGACCTTGATCCGCAATCGTTGCGGAGACTTCCTTTGGGAGTTCGTAGACAGTAAATGAATGATTCCCCCCTCCCGGTCCCATCAACTGTGATACTTTCTTTTGATGTAACACTTGCGTGAGTTTGAACTCCGTAGGAAGCGAATCATTCTTTAAGCAACCAACAATCGCCGCGAGCGCGAGCGCAATGAGCGTGATGCATGACATAGAAAAAGTTCTGCGTGTGATGTGGTTCTTTTTCATTTTTGTTCCTTGTTTATATTGCGAGGTGGTTCGGGAACTTTCCAGACATAGCCTAGCCCCAAGACCAACTGTATATGGAATTCATGACGCCTTACTTTAATTTCAGGATAACTTTTCCATCCACCAGATCTTTCTGGGAAAGTTTGAGGATTAACTTCGATCCCACCGTTTGCGATGGGATCGGGGAAAAGGATTTTCCATCCGCGCTGATCTCGACGCCGGAACATCCCTCCTTGGGCAGGCCGATCGTGCATTCCACGTTGGATTCCACCGTGTAGACCCCTTTTTCATTCCTCTCCACGTCCACGTGCCCGTCCATTTTCATCCGGTCTCTGGGACCAAATAGACAGGCGCTCACCTTTATCTTGCCGTCCCCATTCGCGTCCGTGAAATCATCTTTCTTCACCGACCCGTCCAACTTCATGCGCGAAGGATTCTCCACGATCTCCGTGACCCTCCAGAACTTGTCCTGCTTTTCGTTGGTGACGGTCATCCCCACCCTCACGGTAAGGGGTGGAATCTCCGAACTCACCAGGCCCTCCTTCTCCTCCACTCCCGCCAGGTTGGACTGGAAGATCTTGGCCGTCCTTTCGTAACGGGCGGTCGTCTTCCCCCCTTCCGTCTTCAGGTCCGTCAATTTGAATTTGTGATGCCGCTCCTTCACTTCGACGCTGACGGTTTCATTCTTCAACAACTTCTCGGGCAGGACATCTTTCACCGTGAAGCTGTATTTGTCGTCGGCGGCGCCCACGATTTCCGTCTCATAGCCCGTCCGGTCTGGCTTCAACAGGAAATCTTCGCTGCTTAATTCGGTGCCTCCCACGATCGACATTTTCCGAAGCCCCTTCGCATCCCGGGAAACGAAAGCGAATTTTCCCGACATTTTGATCTTGCCGTCCACCGTCACCATTTCCTGAGGCTTCCCTCCGCTGTAGAGGAGATCCTTGCGTCCATCCACCGTTTTGACTTCCACTCCCACGGCGCCCTCCGCCCCTTTCTGTTCCGGACTCAGGCTCGCCAGACGTTTTTCCGCAAGAAACGGCTTCCCCGCGAAGGTTTCGATGATGGCGGGATAGACGCTTTCCTTCCCTTCCGTTTCCTGTTTGCCCTGCACATACAGATTCCAATAGTCGCGTTCCGGCTTTACCGTGCTCCATCGCCCGACCATCAGCCGGTCCTTTTCATGTCCCAGCATGGACAGCCGGGTGGTCACCGGGCGGTCGCTCTGGTACTGGTTGACATGGAAATTATGCACCGTGAAACGTTTGATCTGATCCGCGGGGGATGTGATGGCCACCATCTGATTCTGCTGATGCTTCTGCAACTCAGGGTCCATGATCCAGTCCGCCTGGATCACTGCGGGATTGTTTCCTTCATTTTGCACGGCATCGATGTAGCCTTGGAGACAGACGTCTAGGTCGGGATTGTTCATGGTGGACACCGGGCTCATCTTTGCATTGGATTCGAATTTTCCCGGGATTGCATTCAGACAATACGCATGCATTTTTCCGCCCCGGACGCGGACAACGTCGAAGATGTAGCTTTCCGCGTCCCCCACGTCCACCAGCACGTTTTGGCGCACGTACAAGGACACGTTCGCGAAGGGAGTCTGTGTGTGCTCCATGAACTGCGCGCCGGACAGGGGCGCGAAACCGGTGTTCATTCCCATGGGAAATTTAATGCCTTCCCCCGCCAGAAAGTTCTTTCCGGAGAAGTTGACTCTCGGCAGGGTCCGCAACGAATCCACGACGACAATGTTGGCCACCCGGCCGGGCACTCCCCCGCCCGCTCCGGGGGCGGCCAACCCGATTTCCTGGTGGCTCTGCCGGTTGTAATGGGTCAGGGTCAGGCCACCATGGGCCGTGGCCTGCAGTGGAAGCCCCTGTTGATTGTATTGAACCCAGGCCCCGCGCATTTTCAACAGATCATCCTGAAACTGGCCGCTTTCCAGAATCGACATCGAATACCCGTCCATGGCGACATGAGTGCCGTGGACGTTTTCCATCACCCGGGAGGGCGAGGATTGGGTGATGGTCGTGAACATGGACATATGCCCGCCCACTTTTGAAGGCCCCCGGTTGGGCCAACGGGGCATAAAATCCATCCGTGACTCATGGCCGAACGCTGTCATGCCGCATCTAAATCCACCGGAAATATGCAGTTGCTCCCAATGCCCGATTTCATTCCGAGTGGAATAGCCGGGATGCAGCGTCTCCAGGTCGTAGCGGGGGGATCCTCCCGCAAGGCGATACCGGCGCAGAATCGGCTCCACCTGCCAGAGATCCACCCGGTAGGGGCTGATGTAGGAAACATCCTCGATCGGGCCGGAGAAATCCACTTTGTGAGGAATGCAGCCCCGAAAGGACCGGAAAACCCCTTTCTCCAGCATCTGGTCGGACTCAGGACAGACGCCCAACACCACGGGAACCACTCCGGAGATGTCATAGGGCAGGCACGCCTGAAGCAGATTCCGATCTAGGAACCGGGTCACGTCCTGGGGGGATTTGATCCCCGGAATCCTGCCCCCCACATAATCCGCAAGTTTCTGATTGTCCTTGATGAAATCGAAGATCCGGTCGTAGGTCTCAGCCAGATAGTAGGCGCCCCATTGCGTCGCATAGAACTTCGACTGGAGCATCCGAGCCCGGGGGGGGTATTTCTCTGAAAAAGCGCACAAAGCCACCGCCGCATCCCAGGCGACTTCCTTGTCCAGGGTCTTTTCGTAGAGGTCCGCGCTTTCCACCAGGAATCCGCGGTTGTTGTTGTCTCCCATCAGCCAACCGAAATCCGTGGGTTCGTTCGAATTCGGAACTTTCCCCCACAACTCGTCATTTCTAGCTTTTCGTTCCTCAGGGGACTTGGGATTCCGGTTCTTCGTATGGGCGGAATAGGCATAAGTGGCCATCTTGATGATCTTTTCCGCATAACACTTCCGGAGGAGAGCCAGTTCCGCGTCGTCGGTCAGCATCCGCCTGAATTTGGCGCTCTTCCAGGGCGCCGGCTGATTGTCCTCCGCCGGAGCTTGAATGGTGCTCATGACCGTTACTGCGAATAGCGCGAGCGCCGCTAACGTGATGAATGACAGAGCAAACGATCTGCGTGTGATGGGGTTTAGTTTCATTTTTGTTCCTTGTTACTTGTTTCCGGCCGGAGCCGAACCGATCCGCCGGGTCCGGATCGAGGCACCGCCATTCTTGGTGAACTTTTCCACCGCACCCACATTCCCCTCGACAACCCAGTAGTTGATGTCGCCAATGCCTGAATTTTTAGGGTCGTTAATATCACTGACGAGGGCCTGCCAGCCATTATTGGTATCCGTTTGTCCCGGCCCCGGTTGTTCCGTGTTCATCTGTTCGATCGAAAACCCGTGCTTGCCAGAAACAGTGATGTGATGGGTGTTGCGGTAGGTGCCCACCCGCCCAAAACGGGAGGCATGATGGGCGAAAGGAAACTCCAGACCGTTGATGTTGGAGGCCACCACGATGTTATCCCCGTCGGTGTGCTCGTTGACTTGGATGCCGGTGTGATACCCGGTCACGACTACATTGCGCAGGATCGTGAGGGCCCCGTTGTTGCAGGCCGGCGTACTGATGCCGGCCTTGCCGTGGGCGGGTTTGGACGCCTGCACATTGTAGCGATCGGTATTGACGAAGACGTTCTCGAGTTTGCATTGCACCGCGTTCAGCAGATCGATCCCGCCGATGCCGGGATTGTCGTAGGTGCGGACGTCCAGGTTCCGCAGGCTCACTTTGACTCCCGAGAACTGCATGTATAATTTGTCGGGGACGTTGGCCGCAGAGATGACCGCCGCCCCAGATTCCGACAGGCATTTGACAATCGTGCCTTTCTTCGGAAACGCAAACGAGCCGATCGTCCCGAAGACCGGGGTCGGTTCGCTCTCGCCCGCGATCTCCACGGTGATCCACTCTTTTGTTCCGGGAATGATAATCCTACCGCGGTAGATCCCGTCAGGGATAAACATTTTTCCGCCGCCGGCAGCGATCATCGCCTTCAGGCAGGCCGAAAACGCTTCGGTGTTATCCGTCTTGTCATCGCCCAGCGCGCCGTAGTTCAGAACATTGAATGTTCGCGATTTCACAGTGCCGACAGGTGCGCCGGCCTTCTCGCTTCCGTCAACCACTGCGGCTGGGCCTGAAAAAAGCAGGCTGCCCATAGTTATCAAAACCAATGTCTTCCACATATAAGCTCCTTTTTTGCCCCCGCCCGACGGATTCCTTATACGTTCAACTGGCCGTTGGCTTTCTCTGGATGCGCGATGCCGGTCGGCTTGTTCACTTCTGAATTTTCAAAATTGCCTCGGCAAAGGCCTTGCCCATTTGCGCAAAGATCTTCGCACTGCCCAAATAGTGGTAACCGCCATTGGAGGCACCTTTGAGGATTTCTTTATCTTTATGCGAAAAGATTTCTTCCAAGGCGAGATCAAGCTTCTCTTGGTCTGCTTTGGTGATACCCTCAACCCGCAGATCCATTGCGGCATAATGTTCTGGAGACTTAAGGTCATATTGGTCATTGGCATAGGCCGCCAATACGTTCTTCCCCTTCTTCAAATATTTGATCTGTTCGTTTTTGAGGACGATGGAACCATAACGCGGAGAGTCTTGCCACCAGATGTAGGTGTGTATCTTTTGTCCGTTCAAATAAACATGGAATCCTTGTCTCGCCAAAATCGCGATGCGATACGAATCGCAGTTTAGGTCTTCAACTTCAAAAGTTGTGCGCATCAGCAGGAATTCGCCCTCTCCCCATTTGGAAGGATATTTGTCCAAGGTGATTCCGCTGTGTTTCCAGACGCCCTTTCCGATAGGGGCCTTGCCTGCCGTCCATTTGCTGTCATCGAAGTCGGGCATGTACCATTTCTCCATCCCGGCTGGCAGCGTGATGTCACGGAATCGCCTGCCGTCATATTTTTCCATCTTGTCCTTCTTCTCAGTGGCATCGATCGTAACGAAGCGCCAGGTCCGTTCTTCTGGCAGCGGTTTGCCAATCGGCTTCCAGTAATTCTCCCATTTCCATTCACGGTCGAAAGAGCCATCTTTTTTCAATGTGTGAGCTATACCAACGATATTGTTGTACTCGCCCTGCTTGGGTTGTGCGGCGGCAATGGCGTGATCCCAGAAGGGAGCGGTCTCAACAGCAACTACATTGCCCTTGAACTCGGGCATGTTGGCCGGCGCGGCCATTGCCTTGCGGAAATTCACATTTTTGCCCTCACCGTCAACTCCCAGTACGCCGATCACGAATGGCATCTTCGGGGCTGACAGGTCTTTGCGAACATTGCGAATGAACTTGGCCAGCAGGTCTGAATAAACATTGTATTTTCCAGGTTGGTCGGGGCCGGGATAAGTAGTTCCATCGACTAGGTCGTTAAAACCCTGAAGCCAGACAAAACCGGCCAGTTCATAACCATCCTTAGCGTCATATTCCGGACAGACCCGCTTGGGATCTGCCAGCACCTTTTTAACATGCTCGATCATCATTCGGTAAAACACACCCGAGGCGGCATCCTTGTCATCCTGCCATTTTTTCCGGTCCTCGAGTTTAGGAATTCCGTGTGCGCCTTGGGGATGCTTGTCCCACATATCTTGAATCTGCTTGGGCAGTTTGTATTGCCCGGCACTGGGCGGACGGAATTCGGTGTTGAGTGACCTACCGCCCCACGCGGTCTTGATAATAAGGATGGGCTCCTTCAGCTCTTTCTCCATAAAAATCCCGAAGGTAAACTCCGGGCCGATCTTGCCGCTCAGCTTGGTGGGATTATTTCCGCGTTCGCCAAAGCCTGCGGTCAATTTTCCCAGGCCCTCACCATTTGCGCTGCCATCATAAGGGCCAGTCAAATAAGACATCCAGACTTTGTCACATACCCGTGGCGTCCCATCGGGATTGCGCATCTCCTTGAGCAAGGGTGCCGTAAGCGGATCCTTGCCGATGTAGTCAAAAGTGCGAACCTCCGCATGACCCTCCATGTTGGACTGGCCGGCGAGGATGAAGACCTTGAGCGGTTTCGCGTCCGCGTTGGCAGCGGCAAAGAGTGTCGTGATGAGTAATGTGGCGATGTATTTCATTTTGATGTGCATGAGGGTGTTCTGTTTCATTGTTGTTCCTTGTTTGTGTTTGTTTTGCGTGGTGGTTCTGATTTTCACTTGGAGCTCTTTTCCTCTTTGATGCGGATAATTTTTGGGGTGTCCGTCGAGGCTTCAATCGCAGTGATCGTATCGCGGACGCTCTTGGCTTTTTGGAGCATCAGTTTCCTTGGGAAGTCTTTCTCTTCCTTCTCGAAGTAGTCTGCGATTTTGATCAGTTCTGGAATGACTGCCTTGGCGTGAGTGCCGTAGGTGAGAAGAATTTTCATAAGCTCAGGGGTGCGAATTTGGCTTTCCCATGGATTCTGATCACGGGTGTATTTCACCAGAGCGCTCGTGCCTTCCTCGATGTGGTGCTGCGACAGCAGACGCAGGCCCTCCACACGGATCCCATCGGCGAACATTTCGCCGCTCGGCGCAGGCTTTACGATTGCTTCGTGGATGGCAGGAAGTAAGGGCTTGATTTCTTCGAGTGAGAGATAGCGATAGACGGAACCAATGCTGCCGCGAGCACGGCCGTCCTCATTTTTCAGTCCGGCGCGCACTGCCTTGTAGAGGGCGGGGCGGTCCACACCTTCCAGTGATCGGCCGAGCATACCATCACGCTCAAACAGGGAGAAGGAGAGATAGCGCTGCTGCATGCCGCGGGGGTCATTCTTTACATCCACTTGCGCCAGCAGTTCGAGAAGTTGTGGCACCGCCTTCATTGCGGGCGCGCCGATGGCTGCGAGTGCTTCAGCAGCTTTGATTCGGAGCCAGAGGTCTTGATGCGCGAGCGTTTTTTGTAAGGCATCTACGGCAGGCGCTCCACGGCCGCGCAGGAAAATTAACCCCTGGCAGGCGCCATAACGAGCATCAATGTTCGGGGAATCGAGCATCTCGACCAAAGGTGTCACGAGAGCGTTCTTGCGCCTTCCGATAGCCATGGCGGTTCGCTCGCGCACCACCGGCGACCAACTGCGAAGACGTTCGAGGAGTTGTTCTTCACTTAGCGCATCGTAGAAGCTTTTACGATCTTTGTTGTTCCAGCCACGCCCGTCGAGTATGAGTGACTGAGTTGCGGCGGCATTAAGTTGCGGCACTGCGTTGGGCTTTTTGCCAGTGAGATAAAGCTTCTTCAGCGGCATGGCGTAGGCAAGCAGATAGCCGCCGGTGCTATCCCATCCCGCAAAGCTGTCTTCCTCAGGTTCCGGAGGGCCTTGGTGCAGGAAGTTTCCGTTCGCACCGCGTGCGAGGTCGTAATACCATGACCCAAATTCGCTAATCCACGCCCCCGTTGCCTGGGGTCCCGACATGGCAACGCCTGGCATCGCCCAAAGGATGTTGAAAAAATTGCCGGTGTGTCCGGTGTCCCGCTCCGATCCATGTGAAGCGACACTCATGCGCGAAAAGAACTCTGCCCCTTTCGATTCACCGAGCAGGTTGAACAGCACGGCAGCCATCCCGCACTTGCCATTATCCTCGTGATTTTCAATCCATGGACTATGATCGCCGTAAGGAATCGCACCTTTACCAATATAAAAGCGTAACAACTTGGCACTGCGCTCGATCGCCTGATCTAAGGCCGGGTCTTTCGCGCCCGCCTCACGGGCCATCACCAGCGAGATCGTCAGAGGCAAACCCGGCGAGTTCATCATTCCGTAGCCGCCAAGTCGTCCGTCGGGCTTTGCGAACCCGTGGCCCCATGAGCCGACAGCGCTTTGACCATTGGCTGCTTCGAGGGCGAGTCGCGTCAAACCGGGCATGACCGAATCATCGCCCGTTGCAATCTTATATTCGGAAAGGAACATCATGACGTAGCCGTAATACCATGTTGCCATTCCTTCGGTTTTGTAGTTTGCGGCCCACTTGGTTTCCTTCTTGATCAGCGGGAGATAGTCGGGGTCGCCGCTAGCTAACAAAGCGAGGGCATTGAGCGATCGGGGGATAGGGTCTTGCCGCTTTGCATAGGAAGGATCTGCCATCTGTTTGGCGAGATCTTTGCACCCTTGTTCGAGAATGCGTTTGGACTTCGGGCAATCGTAGGGCGCCGTGGCGCTGTAAGTTCCAAGCACCGGGAGCTTCACCACGATTTCTGCTGTGCTGCCAGCGCGCCACCGGGTGAGGCTAAGCTTGCCTTGGCCTGCTTCCGATTCTGCAAGGGTTAGAGCCTTACCCATTTCGGTGCGCGGGTCATAGGAAAACGGCTTACCGCCGACGCCGAGAATCACATCGCCGACCGCAAAGATGCCATCGGTGGGAGAATTGCTCTCCACTTTGGTGATCGCAATTTGGCGAGCGTCTGAGGTGACCATCTTGTCGCAATAAATCCAGCCACGCAGGCCGGTGGCACCGAGATTCCAGTCATGCTTCGCTTTTTTAGGGATCTTGTCGCCTTTGGTGAAGTCCGTAGCGGGTACCTCCGCCCCGAAGACTGAGCCGATCGTTACGAAAATGGCTAGGGTTGCAAGATATTCGAGATTGTTTTTCATGGGATCAGATTATTCCTTTGTTGGTAGTGTCACTGTAGCGGCTTGCTTTTTCTGGTTACGCACGAATGAAATCGAAAGCGGTTTGCCACCAGCGGAGTTGACGATAGCGAAAAACTCGCGGAGCCCAGTTACAGGTTTACCATTGACGCCTTGGATCAAATCGTTGTCGAGGAAACCGGCTTTGGCGGCGAGACTTCCTGCGGGGACTTTTGTCAGGTGAACTCCGCCACTTTCTTTAGACACACCAAAGCTGGAAAATTCATCGCCTCGTAATTCCGTAATGGCAGCACCGAGCCAGGTGTCGGTCGGGCGCCCTGGATTGGTGGTCTTGGTTTGCTTTAGTGCAGGCAAAACCGGGGTGCGTGCAATGGCTTTGAGCCTTGGCGATTGCACACCAAACTTGTCCATCGGGAAATTTTTGAAACCGAGTTTTAAAGCCGGCGATTCGTCTCGCACTCGGTAATCACCCTTGGCCGGGTTAACGAACAAAGGGTCGCCGACGATCGAGTGCGCATCACAACCGTTGCCAGCAAATTTCGTGCGGTCGGTTTCGTTGGTGGTAAACAGATTCGAATCCACCAGTTTTCCCCATTGTCCGCTCTTCATTAGAGCGGGACGATACGCCCCCATCCAGATGTTATTAGTTACGATGTCGCCGCTGTTTTCGTACCAGACATGGGGGTGCAGCGAATTGTTGACGGTAATATTATTCCAGACTCGACGGTGGAATCCTTCGCGAAGCTTGAGTCCGCCGTTCAGGAAAAGATTGTTGTAGATCTCGAAGTTTGATGAACCGTCGTCGAGGTCAACATCCCAACCTTGATCGCAGCGCCACCGACTGTTGCGAATAATGTTCGGCTTCACGGCGTCGAGGAGTGCCAGCGTTGGCAACTCTCCTGCAGGTGCTTTTAATCCCCAGAATCGGTCGCGACCCCACGAATTGAACGAACCATGATCGCCAGTTTCGCGCACGGTGTCGAACACATCGCAGAATTCGATTACATTACCACCCCAGCAGCCGTCGCCGATGTTGATACCAGCGCGGGAGGCATCGTAAATCGAGCAATGCCGGATCGTGATTCCCTGAGCCATGGATATTTCCACACCAGTCGCCTGTTTCTCGACAACGCCGACATGACGAATGATACAGTCTTCCACTAAGCAGTCTGCCGGGTAGTTGTCCATCTTCGGGCCTGGAGTTTTATCGATATCGGCATAATTATTCTTTTGGCTGTAATCGAAGAGTGGGTTGCGGACAGCGTTTGGATCGCCCACAAACGCGACTGCGCTTGCCCCGGTATCGTGGATGTCACAACCGACAACACGGATGCGGCGGTTGCGGTTATTTACGAAAATGGCATTGCCTCCGAGTTGGTCGAATTCGCAATTGGCGATGGTGCAATCTTCGGAGTTGTTGAAAAGCAAGGCGCCACCCCGGTATACAGTCCAGTCGCTACGCAATAAGGGTTCGCGCGTGTCCATGAAAGTTCGCGCTGCATGCCTGAAGGTGAAACCTTGGAGTGTGACATCTTTTGTACCTTTGAATTCGATGAGATTGCGCAGTCGAACGATTTCGACCGAACCATCCCAAGCGGTGCCCGCAACTGGAAAATAATACAGTGTGCCGGTCTTGGCATTGTGAAACCATTCTCCGGGCGCATCTAGTTCCTCGAAGATGTTTTCGATGTACCGATGCTGTAAGTGCATTCCCATTTGCCGATTGTTTTGCCAACCGCCTTCGTAGGAAATCTCGCCATCGGTCTTTTTGCCGGTGACGCGGTAGTGGTAACCGCCCCAGTGAGCTATGTGCATCGCGTGGATGTATCCGCTCATCGGATCGACCCAGCGCTTGGCGCGCTCCTTACCGAACGCATCCGCTGCATAACCGCCGTAAGGCCGGACTTTCGCATCGTAGTTGGGGTAACGCGCCATGAGTTGGCGTTGGCCGTTGACGAAGAGTTGGTCAATCGCAAAATCCTGTGGCACCTTGGCTTGCATGATTCCGTCTTTGAACGGTTCCCATTTCAAATCAAGTTTCATCCCGCCGCTAATGATAACGCGCTCTCCGGGTGCAGCAGAATAGGATGTATCAGCATCGTCGGCGGTGAAAGTTAATGGTTGCTCGAGGTAATAGGTTCCCGCATGGACGATGATCGGCGACTTCGTCTCACGCGCTTTCTTTTGTGCCGCTACCAATGTGCGCACTGGCCCGTTCGGGCTGACGTGAATTTCGGCTGCCGACTTATTCAACTCACGCAACGTGCCTCGGCCAGCCAAGTTGGAATGGCCGGAAAGGATATTGATCTTGGCTGGCTTTGCAGGCGCCAATCCAGCAAGGGCCATGACAGCTAGCAACGATAGAAATGCGAATAATGATTTAAGATGCATGTTTCCCTTTGTTTATTTCTGCAAAGCCAGCAAGGCCTCTGCGAATGCCTTGCCCATCTGCGCGAAGATTTTTGCGCTGCCAAAATAGTGATAACCGCCATTGGAAGCGCCTTTGAGGGCGTCCTTGTCTTTGGTCGAAAAGACTTCCTCCAAGGCGAGGTCAAGCTTCTGCTTGTCCGCTTTGGTGATACCCTCAATCCGCAGATCTATTGCGGCATAGTTTTCCGAGGATGTAAGGTTGTATAAGTCATTGGAATAGGCCGCCAATACGTTCTTCCCCTTCTTCAATAATTTGATCTGATCTGCTCCGAGGATGATGGCACCATAACGCGGATTGTCCAATGAGCTGTTAGTGGTGTGAATCTTTTGTCCGTTCAAATAAATATGAAATCCTTGTCTGACTATTGCCAAACCCGCGATGCGATACGAATCGCAGGTGAGGTCTTCGACTTCAAAAGTTGTGCGCATCAGCAGGAATTCGCCACCTCCCCATCTTGAGGGAAATTTGTCAAAGTTGAGGTCGAAGAGGCTGTGTGCCCAGTTCTTAAGAACGCCCTTTCCGATAGGGGCCTTGCCTGCGGTCCATTTGCTGTCATCGAAGTCGGGCCTGTACCAATTCTCCATCCCTGTTGGCAGTGTGATGTCACGGAATCGCCTGTCACGTTTTTCCATCTGGTCCTTCTTCTCTGTGGCATCAACCGTAGTGAAGCGCCAGATCTGTTCTTCTGGCAGAGTTTTACCAAGCGGCTTCCAGTAATGATTCCATGTTCCTTCCGTGTCTAAAGTTCCATCCTTTTTCAATTTGTATGCCGTGGCGAGGATGTTGTTATAAGTGCCCTGATTCGCTAATGCGGCGGCAATGGCGTGATCCCAGAAGGGAGCGGTCTCAACAGCAACTACATTGCCCTTGAACTCGGGCATGTTGGCCGGCGCGGCCATTGCCTTGCGGAAATTCACATTTTTGCCCTCACCGTCAACTCCCAGTACGCCGATCACGAATGGCATATTCGGGGCTATCAGGTCTTTGCGAACATCTCGAATGAACTTGGCTAGTAGGTCTGAATAAACATCGTATTTCCCAGGTTGGTCGGGGCCGGGATAAGTGGTTCCATCGACTAGGTCGTTAAAACCCTGAAGCCAGACAAAACCGGCCAGTTCATAACCATCCTTAGCGTCATATTCCGGACAGACCCGCTTGGGATCTGCCAGCACCTTTTTAACATGCTCGATCATCATTCGGTAAAACACACCCGAGGCGGCATCTTTGTCAGCCTGCCATTTTTTCCGGTCCTCGAGCTTGGGGACCCCGTGGGCGCCCTGGGGATATTTGTCCCACACTTCCTGAATTTGCTTGGGCAGTTTGTATTGCCCGGCACTGGGCGGACGGAATTCGGTGTTGAGTGACCTGCCACCCCACGCGGTTTTGATAATAATGATGGGCTCCTTCAGCTCTTTCTCCATAAAAATCCCGAAGGTAAACTCGGGACCAATCTTGCCGCTCAGCTTGGTGGGATTATTTCCGCGTTCGCCGAAGCCGGCGGTCAACTTGCCCAGGCCCTCACCATTGGCACTGCCGTCATAAGGGCCGGTCAAATAAGACATCCAGACTTTGTCACATACCCGTGGCGTCCCATCGGGATTGCGCATCTCCTTGAGCAAGGGTGCCGTAAGCGGATCCTTGCCGATGTAGTCAAAAGTGCGAACCTCCGCATGCCCCTCCATGTTGGACTGGCCGGCGAGGATGAATACCTTCACGGGCTTCTTCTTGCTGTCCGGCTTCGAGATTGGCTGCTCCGCTGCCCGAGCTTGGACGGTGCTCATGACCGTTACTGCGAATAGCGCGAGCGCAGTGAGCACGATGGATGAAAGAGCAAACGCTCTGTAAGTGATGGGGTTCTGTTTCATTTTTCTTCCTTCTTTGTTTATTTCTTTAACAACTCGACCATGGCCCGACCCATGGCTTCGCCAACATCCATGTAAACCTCTGCTTTGCCGCCGTAGTGGCCGTTGCCGCTTCCGCCCTGTGCCATGGGGTGTGTGTAGATGGTTGCAACATTGCCTTTGAACTCGGGGTACTTGCCTGTTGAGCCGTCCACGGCTAATTGCGCTTCAAGGATCTGTCCTCCAGGCCCTGTGCCACCCTTTACAGATTCACCCATTGTGGCAAGCACAAATTTAGCATTTTGGGCATCGAAGTCCTTACGCAAGGTCTTGACGAAGTGCACGAGATTTTTTTCATAGCGTGAAGCATGTCCTGCACTGCCGGCATCCCTTTCACCCTGCCAGAAGAAAAATCCAGCAACCTCATAGTTCTTGGCTCCTGGGTAGTGTTTTTCAAGATCAGAGAGCGCTTTTTTTGCATCACCAACATCAGTATCCCACTGTTTGCCAGCATACCAATCAATGGGCTTTCCTGCCTTGTCCACCCATGGTGCAGGTTCGGTCTTTAAGCCCTTCGCAGGATCCATTTCCCATGACTCGGGTTTGTCTTTGTAACCTGCGAAAACTAATTTCTTTTCGATGTCTGCCTTGTCTTTGGTTGCAAATTCAAAGCGTTCACTTCCAGGAGGCAGAAGGTCCCAACCCAGAGCGCGGTTGCCGATGCAGCACTTTAGAATCATTACGGGTGCATCAATTGCATTTCCCAGCGGGTGGCCGATGCCGAATTCAGGCCCGATAGTATTGCCATTCACGGCCATCCAGTCGTTGTTAAGTGGCCCCCTGCCTGACATGTAGCGGATAAATCGCACATCTTTTCGCTCAGTCCATTTACCATCATCCTGAAGTAAATAGGGGTATTTCTTTTTTTCTTTCACCGCGAACTCGAGCGAGCCATTAGCGCCTTTTACTTTTCCAGCACCAACCATGTTGGATTGCCCAAGCAGGATAAATACCTGCACGGGTTTGGTCATATCAGCGGGCTTGCCGTCATGTTTAAGTACTTGCTGTTTAGGGGCAGGTTGTGCGATTTCCTGAGATGATCCAATGGGCATCCCCAACAATAGCAACCCAGAGGCCGTAGCACTTAGTAACATTAGCTTCAGTAACATTGGTTTCAATCCTCTTTCTTTTATAAAATAGGACTCTCATTGTATTAAACCTACTATAAGGCTTCGTATCACTTTTTGTCAGAAAATCATCATTGATTTTGAGAAAATGACCAATGGCCATAAAACCATGATGTGTTGCTGTGACGCTCGATCTTCGAAGCACCATGCGCCAGCAATTCTTTCGATAGCCATTCCACCAGCAAGTTTCGTTCAGCCTCTGCGGGCTGCTTCTTTTTCTTCGGTGGCATCTCGCCGATGAAAATCTGCTCCTGCACGCGGTTCAGCAAATCCAGCCGCGCATCCAGCGTGAGGCTCTCGAGGTTGTCAGGCGTACATCGCCCTTCTTCCCGTAGGCGTCGCAGAGCGCGGCCAGCGGCGCGAGCAGCAATGCGGCGAGGAGGAAGTGTTTTATCATTTCGCATCCTTCGCTTCCGCTTTTTTGTTAGCTGTGCGATTGGCTTTGCGCTTCACGGCTTTGTCGTCGGTTACGGCGGGTTTGGCTTCAGGTTCTTCGCCCGCTTCGGTGGCGGTGCCGGCGGATTTGTCGAGCTTTGGGTAGTTGGCCACGGCTTTGGCCAGCTGGGCCGGATTACCACGAACGTCAAAAGCCGCAAGGCAGTGGTCATGGGTTTCGATCATCCATTGACGTAGGCGATTCTGGTATTTCTTCGCGACGGCTTGTTGGCTAGGGTCGTGGATGAGATTCTTGAGGCAGCCTGGATCTTTCTGGAGGTCATAGAACTCCTGCGGTACTCGATGGCGGAACATCTCCACGCGCGCTTGGATCGCGGGGTCGGTCTTGCCGGCTTCTTCCATCGCTGCGAAGGTCAGGCCTTCATTGTTGTTCTTGTATTTGAATTTCCCGTCGGAAAAGGCATTGAAGATATAGGCATATTGCCCGTCTTGGACGCAACGCATCGGCTTGGCTGGCCCGCCGATGGTGTAATCGATCTGGGTGAAAACGACATCGCGGCCGGCCTGGTCGCCGCCTTTGAGCAGGGGGACGAGGGAGCGACCGTCGAGTCCGGCGGGAAGCGACTGGCCCGTGGCTTCCAAGAAGGTCGGGAAGAAATCGACCTCGGAGACGAAATGCAATTTGTCCGAGACGCCGGCCTTGGTCACTCCGGGCCAGCGCACGAGCATCGGCGTTCGATTGCTCGCAACGTAGGTGTTAGCCTTTGCGAAGGGGAACGACGAACCGTTGTCCGTGATGAAGACGACCATCGTATTGCCGGCCAAGCCTGAATCTTCGAGCGCTTGGAGCACACGGCCGACAGTGTCATCCAATCGGCGGACCGAGTTCAAGTAGTGTGAATATTCGATGCGGACTTTCGGCAGGTCGGGAAGGTAAGGAGGGACGACGACTTCTTCTGGCTTAAAGAGGCGGGAGGGCAGTTCTTCCCCGTTTTTGCCGCGTCCGTTGGGATCATAGAACGGGCGATGCGGGTCATGGGAGTTGACCATGAAGTAGAAGGGTTTGTTCTCCTTCTTGCAGCGCGCGAAGAACTCCTGTGCGAAGTCGTGATACTTCGTCGGACTGCGACCCGCGCCGAGTTCCGCGAAGTCGTGCACATAGTCCCATTTGAACGCCGCATCAGGCGTGGAGTGACTGACCTTGCCGAGAACGCCCGTGAGATACCCCGCCTTCTGGAAGGTGCCAAACACCGTGGGGATCGGCTTGGTCAGCTTGTTGAAGCCGAAGAGTCCGCTATTATGACCATAGCGTCCGGTGGCGATGATGCTACGACTTGGGCAACAGATGGCGTTATTGACGAAGCCATGCTGGAAACTGAAGCTTTGGGTTGCGAGCTTGCTCAGGTTCGGAGTGACGTTCGCTACTTTGCCGTCCAGAAAGTCCATCACCTCATTGCCGAGGTCGTCGGCGGTGATGAGCAGGATGTTGAGCGGCGGCCCGGCGGCGTGGAGCGCGGCCAGCGGCGCCAACAGCAGAGCGGTGAGGAATGTGAAGGTAAGTTTCATAGTCGGTGTGAGCGAGAGTATTGGAGTTGGGTGCGCTACTGCGTCATTTGCGGACGCGCCCAGTCTTTGAAATTTCTTTTGGCATCGAGGGCTTCGTCGGTCTTTTCGGGTTTCTCCACGCGCACGGCGGGATCGTTGGGATCGAAGAGCGGCCAGTTGTCGGTTCGGAAGGGCGAGGCGGGAAGGCCTTCCTTGTTGTAGAGCAGATTGCGCTGCGAGGGATTCATCGCCCAAGCGTAGCGGACGGCCACGGGAGTGGGCACGTCCTTGGATGAAACGATGACCTTGTTTCCAGCGATCTCGGCATCGGCCCAATGCCATTTTTTGTCCGCTCCGGCGATGGCGAAGGCATCGAGCTTGCCGGGTTTGGCGGCCATCATACCGGTGCCGATGCTGTCGAACTCGAGAGTGATTTTGCTGCCTCCGATCTTCTGGCTGAGATAGCGCGGGCCGCAGGGGACGATGTCTTTGCCATAGACTTCCTTGAGCGCGAGATAGGCGTGGCGGATGCCGATGGGCTTCTTGTTTTGCGGATGCAGGGCAACGGGGTCGCCGCAATCAATGCCCACCGCCATGCCGGTATGTGGCATCTCCATGCTGAGGAGTCGCATGGATTCGCGGTTGACCGACCAGGTGGCCTCCACGCCTTCGACGGGCTGCGTCTGCGGCGGCTCCCAACTGGGCAACTGCGTGAAGAAGAACGGGAAGTCTTTTGCCACGTTGCCGCCGGAAAGTTCATGCCATGAGGAGCGGTAGTAGCTGATGAGTCGCTTCAGTTGCTCACCGTAGGCGACGGCTTGCGGCGCAGTCTTGGAATTGCGCTCACCCTGATACCAGATGGCACCTTTGATTCCATAAGGTCGGATGGGATGGATCATGCCGTTGAAGATGTTGGCCGGATACTGATTCCCTAAGTCGGCGGGTTTGGTGATGGAGGGAGGTTGCAGCGCACGCGCCCTGTTCTTCATGGTCTCGCCCGCGGCGACCTTGGCGTTGTATTCAGCGAGTTCGCTTTTGAACCTCTCGAGAGACTTCTCGCGGCTTTCGCCCTTGTTATCCAATTGCCGCTGGGCGCTGCGATCCATCTCTGCCTTCTGCGTCTTCGATTGCGCCATGTCCTGCTGAACCTCCCACGGCATCCAGCCTTCAATCGGCGTGCCCGCGTAAGCCTCCTGGATGATACCGACGGGAACATTGAGTGCGAGGTGGAGCTTCTTGCCAAAGTTATAGGCCACGACGGAAGTCTCAGCGGCGGACTCCGGATTGCAGGGCTTCCATTGATTGAGGAGATCGCGTTTCTCCTTCAGCGGCTCATGCCAGTGCTCGCGGGCGGATTTGAAGATACGGTAGTTTGGCAGGTTGACCTTCGCCTCCAAGTCCGCCTCCGCGGAGTTCCCGGTGGACCAGCCCATGTTGGACTGTCCGGCGCAGAGCCACACTTCACCGATGGCGACGTCCTTGATCTCGATGGTTTTCGAGCCGGTGATTTTCAGCGAATGTCCCGTGCCAAACGCAGGCGTATCCAAGAGCACCTTCCACGCGCCATCCGCCTCGGCCTGCGCAGAGGCCGAGGCACCCCATGAAGCCGTCACGGTGATTTTTTCCTTCGGATTGGCCCATCCCCATATCGTGTTCTTCATGTTCTGCTGAAGAATCATGTGGTCGCCAAACAAGCTCGGCATGCGAAGGCCGGACGTGGCCGGCAGCGTGACACCGGAAGGTTTGTTTTCTGCCTTCGCGGCTTCCGCAGCCTTGCGTCGGGCCTGTCGTTGGGCGGCTTTGTCGTCCTCTTTAAGTACTTGCTGTTTAGGCGCAGGTAGTGCGATTTCCTGAGATGATCCAAAGGGCATCCCCAACAATAGCAACCCAGAGGCCATAGCACTTAGTAACATTAGTTTTGGTAACATTAGTTTCAATCCTCATTCCCTTATAAAATAGGGCTCATGTATTATTAAACCTATTATAATGCTATGTATTACTGTTTGCCAGAAAATCATCATTGGTTTTGAGAAAACGACTATGGCGAAAAAAACCATGCCGTGTTGCTGTGATGCTCGATCTTCAGTGGATATACAAGCGTCATGCGGCCATCTTTGTAGGAACGCAACAATATGCAATCCGGAGTAACCCGCTGCATAATATCGATTGCTGTTTTAGTCTTTGTCGTCTGTTTTGATGTATTCTTTAGGTAGGGTGGATGTCCAATCCTTAATTTTCTTGGAAAGAGTTTGCACAACATCCGGATGTTTGGAAGCAAGGTCTTGTTTCTCTGTGGGGTCATTGATGATGTCGTAAAGCGCAAGCTTCGTGCCATTTTTTCGCGTTGGTGTGATTAGCTTCCACTGAGCTTCTCGAATGCCTGCATCGCTGCCTGGTGCACTGGTTTTCCACAACAGAGGTTTGGTTCGTACATGCTCTTTTTTGCCGAGCCATGTTGTTGAAGTATCTTCGCCCTCGAATTTGTTGGAATCGATTGTTACTCCGGTTAGAGCACATAAGGTAGGCAGATAGTCAGCACCGCTAATGACTGATTTCTCGTCGACCCGCTTTGCAGGAACATGGCCAGGCCAACGCACGATCCACGGCACTCTAATACCACCTTCATACATGCCGTGCTTGCCGCCGCGGTAGATGCCGGAGTAACCCATGGCATGAAGGCGAAAGAACTGAGCCTCGGCATCTAGGGGGCCGTTTTTTTTGCCAGCGGTAATCAGAGGAGAGGGCCCTTGGTCGCTAGAGAAGATGACGATGGTGTTTTGACGCAGGCCAAGTTCATCGAGTCGTTTTAATAGACGGCCTATGTCTTCATCGAGAGAGTAAATGTCTGCGAGGTATGCACGCATATGTTCACTAACATTTCCTCCCGCAGCTTTGCACATTGCGAATTTCTCTTGCATTGGAGCTGCAAACTTCGTCTCGTCCACAGTTAAGTCATTGAACTTTTCGATGTAGCTTTGCGGTGGATCGATTTTGTGATGCGAGATGTGGCCCCAAACATTCATGTAAAACGGGCTGTTCTTTTGCTGCTCCATGAACTTGATGGCCTCATCAAAAATGGGTGCATCGCGACCTGTGATATTCTTCTTTTTTGCGCCCTGCGCACCCGCACTGATTACATCAATGCCATAGGTTCCCGGCTTCTTCTGATTTTCTGGTCCGATATGCCACTTGCCGAAGTGGCCGGTAGCATAGCCGTTTTTGTGCAGCAATTCCGTGATCGTTACCTGGCCTGCAAAACCACCATTCGCCGGATAAATTGGATAGGATGCGGGCCACTTGCTCGTCATTAAGCCTGTGCGCATTGGGCAACAAGTGACTCCAGTGGCATAGAACTGCGTAAAGCGGGTGCCATCTGCTGCGAGTTTATCAATGTTAGGAGTGCGAGAATAGGGATGCCCATAGCAACCAAAGTCTGCAAAACCGGAGTCATCTGCGAGGATGAAAATGATATTTGGTTTATTCGCTGATAAATCAGCGGCGTGAACAGGCGCCAAGTAGGCGATTGTTAGGAACACATAAATAGTTGTGACATAGCGCATGATGGAAAGATCATACCAACATGGGTAGAAACTTGCACATGATAAGTTTAAAGCCATTAACTTTTATAGGCCATGGCTTTAAGTCTGAAATTGATAATAGCGGTGATAGGCAGAAAAAAAGAAAACTTCCCGAGGCGCACACTTATTGAAACAATACTATCGTCTCCCAATCCCGCAACCGGATTACCAACAAGCAGTTGGAAATTTTAGATCTCGCTTGAACGTAAAATCGAGTGTAACAATCCTTGAGAGCGCCGACTCCTCTTTAGCATACAACTGACCACAATTAAAATGCCCCAAATCGACGATATTTATGATTGACGGGAAATAGCGGGAATCGTACAGTGGCTAAGCCACTTGGTTTCAAGATTGTTTTCGTGTTTAGGGTTTAACTCTGGAAGTCACATACCACTTTGAGGCGCATGATGGACCAAACGATTGTACGAGATCCCATGTATCAGCAAATCAACAAGCGGTTGCGCCTGCTGGTTGGCCGGGAGTACACGTTTGGGCAGCAGTTCCCCACCGAGCGCGAAATCGTCCAGCGATTTGCTGTAAGTCGTGCGACTGCGAACAAAGCTCTAGCCAGTCTCGTTTCCGAGGGTTTGCTGGAGTTCCGTAAGGGCATTGGCACGTTCGTTCGCCAACCTGCGATCTCATATGACCTCCGATCGTTGGTGAGTTTCACAGAAAAAGCCCGAACCGCTGGGAAAACGCCGAGTACTTTGCTACTCACATTTGGAAAGCTAAAGGCCCGCGAAGTGGAAACGCAAATCGCCGAAAAGCTAATAGTCAAAGAATCTGATCAGCTCTGGGAACTGGATCGGGTGAGAGCCGTTAATGGCATCCCTGTGATTCTGGAACATCGTTTTGTTGTGGCTTCACACTGTCCGAAACTGACTCGTTCACAGGCCGAGGGTTCGCTATATCAGGCTTGGACTGAATCTCATCGGCTCATCATCGCAGGGGCAGACGAAACCGTGCGAGCTGTTTTGTTGACTCCGGAGGAAGCGGAGCATCTCAAAGTTCCCATCGGTTCGCCAGCCTTGGAGGTAGTCGCGGTGGGTTTGTTGGAAACTGAAATTCCCCTGTGGTGGGAACGAACGCTCTATCGTGCAGACATGTATGAGTTTCATAGCCGTCTAGGACCAGTCCAGTCGGCGAAGCCACTCCGAGGCCAATTCGTCGAACAGATTCAGCCTGTCAAGAAATAGGAGTTCAGATATGAATGCGGCTCTCCTTATGCTCGCCCTGTTACCTAAAGCGGACTCGTCGCCCGAGTTCGTGCGGGATGTTAAAACTTTCCTTGTGAAGCACTGTTACTCCTGTCACGATGCTAAAAAGGCGAAGGCCGGGTTTCGTATCGACCAGCTTGGGAGCGACTTCCAGGCCGTAAAAACTGCGGACACTTGGAAAGAAGTGATCGATCAAATCAACTCGGGGGCCATGCCGCCAAAAAGCGAGCCTCGGCCAGACCCCAAGCAGTCGTTCGCGGCGGTGGAGTGGGTGGGCCGCGAGCTGAAGCGGGCCGAGCGCGAGGCCCGGATTGCGGGTGGTCGGAACCTGTTGCGTCGGCTAAACCGCGACGAGTACGCTAACACGGTTGTAGACTTGCTTGGTCTGGATCCCCGGTTATCGGAAAAGCTACGAGAAGAGCTACCAGCCGACGGGCAATCCGAAGGATTTGACCGTGTCGCTGCTGCCCTGTTCTTCGACGAGACGCAACTGGAAAGGTACCTTGGGGTCGCGGAGTTGGTAGCTCGAGAGGCTGTGCAAACCGCGCCGCCCAGATCGGAAAAATACTTGTGGCAGGCCAACCGTCATATCGGGGAGTCCATTCGTCAAAAGGTCAACGAAAACCTCGACCACATCATTGAGACCGGTCCGCCGACGCACTTCAAGACCGATAAGGGGATGATTATCCGATCTGCGATTCATTACGGAGGCAAGGGTTCGGAGTTCATCGGCGTTCCACCAGGCCCTCCGCCAACCCTCACCCAATTTATCAAACAAGACGGTTACTATCAGGTTCGGTTTAAGGGGGGTAGTGACTCCGGTGACCGAGGCGAGCCTATCCGTGTCCGGCTAGTATATTCCAGCGGTACTCCCCTCGAGCAAACTTTCGAGTTCAAGCCCAACGGAACGCTGGAGAAGCCAGAAGTCACCGAGTTGACTGTGTTTCTTCGTGGTGGTCTGCCCGACATGACCAAAGCTTTCCACATCACCTGGAACGGGCTCTGGGATGCTCGCATCAACCACCCAGGCTGGCAGGATATCAATTTTCGCATCATGGTGAACAGTGGAAAAATCAATAAAGCCGTGACTGATAAAAATGACGATTTGCTCAAGAAAGCCCGAGCGGATCTTGACAAAGCGCTGGCGGATGCGAAGGCGTTCACCGGCACACGGTGGGTTCATAACGAGAAGTACAAGATCGACACGCTGCCAAAACTTCTTCTCGACACCATTGAGGTCGAGGGGCCTATTGCGAAGGAGTGGCCGCCACGCAGTCATGCCGCACTGGGGCTTACGGATTCCCTCCCACAGACCCCGGAGGGATTGCGCATCGTGTTCGAACGTTTCCTACCTCGGGCATATCGTCGACCGGTCACCAAAGATGAGCTTGATCGAGTCGTGAGGCTGGCCACTCAGGCAATGACCGAAAAAAAGGCATCGTTCCACGAAGCGGTCCGGATCGGGTTGCAATTCGTGCTAGTATCTCCTGGCTTCATCTATCTTTCGGAGCCGGAGCCAAAGGGGACATCCCGGCCGTTGACCGACCACGAATTGGCTAGCCGGTTGTCGTACTTCCTGTGGGCGTCGTTGCCCGACGACGAGATTTCCCAGCTTGCGGTAGCGGGCAAACTCCACGACCAGAGAGTGCTCGACGCCCAAGTAATGCGAATGCTCCGCAACCCTAAGAGCCACCGATTTGTCGAAAGCTTCGCCGGCCAGTGGCTGGACGTCCGGCTGTATGGAACGGTGATGCCAGCCAAGGAATATCGGACATATGACAAGTTGCTTGAAATCGCAAGCAAAGAGGAACCGCTTGCGTTCTTCGAGCACGTTCTTCGGGAGAACCTGCCGATAACGAACTTTCTAGATTCAGATTTCCTCATGATCAATGAACGGCTTGCGAAACACTACGGCATCGATGGGGTGAAGGGCCCGGAATTCCGCAAGGTGGCCATTCGCCCTGACCATCACCGCGGAGGCGTGCTCGGTATGACTGGGTTACTAACTCTGCTGTCGGACGGTAACCGGACCCTCCCGGTCCGGCGCGCCGCCTGGGTAAGAGAGAAGCTTCTCAATGACCCCACACCGCCCCCCCCGCCGAACGCCGGTGACATTCAGCCGAACACTGCTGGAAAGAACCTGTCGGTGAGGCAGCGACTTGCCCTGCACCGGAATGAACCGACGTGCGCCAGTTGCCACGCCAAGCTCGACCCATACGGTCTGTCGCTCGAAAACTACGATGCGATCGGGGCGTGGCGGGAGAAGCAGAACGGCGAAGGGATATCGCTGGCCCTAGCGCCGAAAATCGATCCCTCTGGCGAATTGAAGTCGGGCCTGAAGTTTACAACTCTAGAAGAGTACAAGACTAGCCTTGTTATCGAGAAGGATAAGTTCAACCGGGCGTTTACGGAAAAACTGCTGACCTATGCCCTGTGCCGTCCGGTCGGGTACGTCGACCGGGCGACGGTAGACGAACTGACCACTGCCCTTGCAAGAGACAATGATCGTATCCAATCCCTGATCCGAGCGATTGTCGTCTCGGACGTGTTCCGCACCAAATAATAACCCGAGGTTTCAAATGTCCGACCGAACTTCCCCTCTACTCTCTCGACGCACTGTCCTCCGCGGAGCAGGAGTTGCGCTTGCGCTACCTTGGCTCGAATCGATGTCCGCGTTGGCCCATAGTCTAACTAACGCAGGGGGAATGAAGGAAAGCGAACGGCCCAAACGGGCGATATTCAGCATGTGGGGCCTTGGCGTCAATGGCCGCGACTTTACCCCGGCGGATGATGGGAAGGCCTACACCGTCACCCCGATCCTGAAGCCGGTTGATCACCTACGGGAAGACTTCACACTCATCAGCGGCCTCAAACTCACCCACTCGGGTGGTCACGGCGGTGACCGTACATTCTTGACCGGAACGAACACCCACAATGCCGACTCCAAGCTCCGGGCTTCGTGCGATCAGGAACTTGCGGGGGTGGTCGGCAAGCAGACTCGGTTTCCGTCCCTTGTCCTAGGCATCAACCGCGGGACCGGGTTTGGGTCCGGCACGATCGACAAGACACTTTCTTGGACTCCCGGTGGCACCCCGATCCCGGCTGAGAACCGGCCGCATGTCCTGTTTGAAAGACTGTTCCGAGCGGAAACGGCGGATAACATTGTCGCCCGCCGGTCCGGGGCCGACCGCACTAGGAGCGTGCTGGACGCAGTCCGGAACGAGGCGAAACGACTGAACGACCAACTCGGCAAGGACGACCGCCGGAAGCTCGACGAATACTTTTCGTCCGTCCGTGACGTGGAGACCCGGATCGCCTCGGATCTAGAGTGGCTGAATAAACCGAAGCCGAAGGTGGCCCCACTCAATTTTGGAAAAGACGTTCAGGCGCTCGACCCAGAAACCCGGGGCGGGAAAGCGTTCGACTACCGCCGTTATCAGCAACTTATGTACGATGTCATCACGCTCGCCCTGCAAACCGATAGTACTCGAATCATCAGTTATTACGCTCGACGAGATCTCTCGGATGGAACCTACACATATGGGTTCATGGGGTGCCCATACAATTACCACGAGATGACCCACCACGGCGAGGAAGCGGAAAAGCTAAAGTGGCTAACCCAAGTTGACACTTGGTAC
>Ga0194045_1000103_pt1 | contig 25400 bp, 13 predicted proteins | sample JunL6211m_MetaG_FD_161686 | JGI IMG/M metagenome (GOLD analysis project Ga0194045, IMG submission 161686) | Anoxic zone freshwater microbial communities from boreal shield lake in IISD Experimental Lakes Area, Ontario, Canada - Jun2016-L626-11m | ecosystem: Environmental > Aquatic > Freshwater >...
GACTTGGATATCGCCTTCGTTTTGCACTTTGCCATCTGGTGTGACATAGCGCATGCAGTTATGGGAATCCATGTTATAGGAACCCATGCCGATGGATTCTGGAGTCGCGCGAAGTTTTCTGCAATCGAGTTCGGTCATGATATATTCGCCAATCATACGCCTGGCTTCACGCACATAAATTTGATGAGGCCAGTTGTTGGTATCGATGAATTCATCTTTAGCGAGCCCCCATTTTTTCATTTCATCACGAACTTTTGCAGGAACGCGAGGGTGATTACAAATGCTCCACATCAGGCCCTTTTGATACTGTTCATGATCAGCGATTATTTTTTCGCGATCTTTATAAGAGGCTTCAGGGTATTTGTAATTGGCTCCAATGTAGTCGGTGCTGACTGCGAAATTATTATTGGTATCGGTTTTGCCATTGGGCATCATGAGGATGCTGGTAGGAATTCGAAGATCTCCCGCTTCGAAGTTACGAAACAAAAGTTCGAAGTCTTTTTCGTTATAATTCTCGGGCTTGGGGAAGGGCACCCGGTTTTCAGGAATCAAGCTCATACACATACGGAAGCAGTAAGCCTGCAGCCTATGATCTTCGGAACCATCTTCTGGGTGTGGGCCAGCTTCAATCCCAGGAAGCAAGCCACTTTTAGGGTCGCCCGGGATTACATAAGGATCAACCTTGGCGGTAAAGCGATGGCCATGAGTGTTTTTTTGTTTCTGAAGGCCATTGAGAGTTTCATTATATTTTGCATTAGCTTCACGACCCACATGGAAGGGGATGCCTGCAACAGCGAGAAGGTCGCCTTCATAGGTGGCATCGAGAAACATTTTGCCTGTAAAGGTTTTGCCTGATTCCATTTTGATGGATTGGATAGCAGTGCCTTTTTTTACAACCGCAGTAGGGCTAGTGCGATCGAGTCTTTCATTTAGAACGAACTTGATTTTGTGTTCATCAAGCATTTCGTGAAGAACTTTATGGGCAACTTTCGGTTCGAAAGCCCAGATTGCATCTTCATCTTTGCGATAGCCTTTAAAGGAATCACGTTTTTCGAGGTTCCAGCTTTCTGGCTTATCGTAATGTTTGCGAAGTCGTTGATAAAATTCACGGGAGATGCCGCCGATGACCGCTTTGCTGCCGGTATCGGTAGCTCCCAAACCGCCAGTGGTTAAGCCTCCCAAATACTTGGAGGGTTCGACGATGATGGATGTTTTTCCCATGCGGGAAGCTTGGATAGCAGCGCTGACCCCTGCGGAGGTTCCGCCATAAATGACAACATCAATTGGTTCATCTGCAGCAAATACAGGATGACTTAACAGACAAGGTACAAGCAGAGATAGCAATATATTTCGCATGGGAATGCCTCGATTAAACTATAAGAATATTAGGATGCTTTGGCTTTCAACAAGTCGCGGATCTCGATGAGGAGTTCTTCTTGTTTGGTCAGCACAACCACTGGCTCTTCTTTTTTTACATTCATCATCCATCCAAGAAACTTTACGATGAAGAAGAACATTGCAGCAGCAACGATAAGAAAGTTGATGACTTCGCCCAGAAATACACCGTATGGAATTTCAACGCCATTGAAAACAAAAGTCCAACCTGCATAACCTTTTTCTACCGGGGTGAACAAACTGATAAAGGGCATAAGAATGCTTTTTACCAAAGCTTCAACCACTTTGCTGAATGCGCCCCCAATGACCACGCCAATAGCGACATTAATAAAGTTTCCTTTGAATGCGAATTCTCGAAACTCATCCATGATGGATAAAACTTTGGCAGTAGGAACAATAGAAATAACTTTTTTTAACGGATCCATGACGGAAGACCTTTCATAAGGTTTAAAAACGAATTTAAGCGAGAATGCTTTCGATTACATGCCCGTGAACATCGGTCAATCTGCGATCGATTCCATTATTCCTAACAGTAAGCAAAGTATGATCGATACCAAGCAAATGCAAAATAGTTGCATGGATATCATATACCTGAGTAGGATTTTTTCTATCCTGGGGTTTGTACCCAAAATCATCACTAGGGCCATAAGATACACCGCCCTTGATACCGCCACCCGCAAGCCAATTGGTGAAGCAATAGGGATTATGATCGCGGCCTTTGCCCCCTTGAGAAGAAGGCATTCTCCCAAATTCCGTGGTCCAAAGAATGATAGTATCATCAAGCAGGCCGCGTTGTTTTAGATCAAGTATAAGTGCAGCTGAGCCCCTAGCCATGCCCATTGCAAGTGGGCCATGATCGCGTTCGACATCTTCATGGCTATCCCAATTGCGTCTAGGAAAACCGTTATCGCAACCCGACCAGATTTGCACAAAGCGCACGCCCCGCTCCAACAATCTTCGAGCTACCAAGCACTTGCGCGAGAAGTGATCGATCTCTTCGATGGCATTGATTTCCTTATCGAAGGTTTGAACATTATGATCAAGGCCATAAAGCTTGCGGATGTAAGCGGGCTCTTTCGAAATATCCATGGCTTCGGGTGCTGCAAGCTGCATTCTCGCAGCAAGCTCATAACTTTGAATGCGGGCATTAAGCCTGCTATCGCCTTCCCTAGATTGCAAATGTTCCCGGTTGAGTTTACCAAGAATATCAAAAGAAGCGTTAGAGCTGGCCTTGGAAATAAAGTTCCCTTGGGGCGCAGGGAAAAGATCTTCGATAGGGTTTGGGGCGCCCGGTTTAAGAATGGTTCCTTGATGTTGCGAAGGAAGAAAAGCACTATCCCAATTTTTAGGGCCGTTGCTTGCAAAACCACGATGATCAGGAAGCACCACAAAGGTGGGAAGGTTTTGATTCATGCTACCTAGGCCATAACTGACCCAGCAGCCCATACCAGGAAAGCCTGGGTTCTGAAAACCTGTGGCTTGCAAATAAGTGGACTGGCTATGAATGCCAGTCTTGCCAACCATGTTGTGAACAAAGGCGATATCATCAACCACATCGCCCAAAGGCGAGACAGTATCGCTAAGCATCTTCCCGGATTTGCCATAGGGTTTGAAATCCCAAATAGGTTTAAGCCAGGGGCCAAGCCCGTTTTGAAACGCTTCGACTTTCTCACCGAAGTCGGAGCTCTTACCATGCTGTTTAATGAGTTCTGGTTTGAAATCGAAAAGATCAACATGGCTAGCAGCGCCTGCCATGAAAAGCTGAATGACCCGCTTGGCCTTGGGCGGGTTATGAGGAAGCCCTTGAAGCCCGCCAACGCCTCCTTCATTAAGCGAATCACCAAATGCAGATTGATTTCCGAGCAAGCTAGCAAGAGCAATACCGCCCAAGCCGCCGCCGGTATTCCAAAGCATCTCGCGTCTGTTCATGCCGGGGTTATAAAGGTTCGGGTTATTATTATTGAAGTTCATAGGGCATCCGGTTTAATCAACGAAGGAAAACTCATTGAGATTGAAAAGCACACGGGCCAAATCTGCGAGCGAATACTGATCTGCCAAGGCAGTCAATGATTCAAGTTCAGATTGGCTTGGTCTGCGCCCAAGGGCAATCAGAAAAGCATTTTCAACTTGTTGCGGTTTGGGAAAATCTCGCTCTAATCTTTTTGCAAACTCTTTAGATTGCACCAGCATAAAACCATTATTCAATAGCACTAGTGCCTGCAATGCGGAAAGACTTTCATTGCGTTTATCCACCAATAAAGAGGGATCTGCGCAATCAAGCGTAGTCATGAAGGGCTGTTGCTGAGAGCGAACGAGAAAGCGATAAACAGCTCTGCGGAATGATTTTGCATCTTCAGGGTTATGAAGGTGATATTGATAATGTGGTGAGTGCTCCGGTTTTTCGATAACAAAATCTTGGAAGCTGGGTCCAAACATCGCTTCATCAAGTTTGCCCGAAACCTTCAAGACAGAATCGCGAATAGCTTCAGCCTCGAGCTTCTTGCGATTCATGCGCCAGTAATAAACATTATCGGAATCCTTGGCAGCGCTATCAGAGTTAGTAACGGAAGATTGCTGATAGGTTGCGCTGGTTAAAATCAATCGATGAAGGCGTTTAAGGGATTGACCATTATCACGGAAGTCGGTTGCAAGCCAATCAAGAAGTTCAGTGTGAGAAGGTTCTTTGCCCATCTTTCCGAAATCATTGGGGGTATCAACAATGCCTCTGCCAAAATGCCAGCGCCAAACCCTGTTCACAATAGATCTCCAAACAAGCGGATTTGCATCATGAGTAATCCAGTTGGCAAGAGCAACTCTGCGCAAACCTTCGGGTTCATTTTCTGGAATGGAAAACATTCCTGGAGAATGAGGGAGAGCAGTGATAGCCCTGGGGGAAACAACATCGAGCGGTTTTTCGATATTACCACGCTGTAGTAAATGAATGGTTCGAGGCTTGCCCCCCGTTGCACCCGTACCAGAAAAAGCGCCACTGCCTGTATGAACCGTTCCAGCGAAAACCATTTTAGGCTGGGGCATTTTTGCAAGCTGTGCCTTCAATTCAGAAACTTGAGATTTCATATTTTGAAGTGCCAGCCTGTCGGCTCCAGGTATAAGAGTTACAAGCAACTTACTCTTTTGCTCTTGCAGTGCTGCAGTTTCTTTATTGCTAGTATCAGCACCTTGAAACCAGATACCATCGGTGAGGTTCTTTTTAGTCCAGCGAATAGGAGCTTCGGTAGAATCAAGACTGGTAACCGGAGCGTTTAGGGCAAGATTTTTACCCTTGGTATCAAGCACCTCTACTTCAGCAAGCGCAAGAATATAGTCATTTTGCCTAGGTGCGAGTTTAGTAGCAACGACTCTAATATACTTTGCTTTTTTCATCCCCATATTAATTGCTACAGGTATCAATCCAGGATTAAGCTGATCTTGATCACTGGTTTTTAGACTCAAGATTTCAGGGGCTTTGAATGTTGCTTCATCACTAATCTGCACCTGATAGCGAACAGGAAAACCAAAACCCGCACCAATGTTGTTGAACTCATCATGACAGGCATGCAATACAACCTTATCGATGATCTGCGGTTGGGAAAGTTCGATCTGAATCCACTTTAATTCTGACTGCTTTGGGCTAATACCGCTGTGGTAGCCAAACGCAGGGTTCTTTCCAGCAGGTGCTTTTTGCAATTGAGCAATGCGAGAATCAATTTCTGCGAGTTCTTTTCTACCAGGCATCTTTGCTTCGAATGCCTGCATTGCTGCTTCTTGAACTTTGATTTTCTGTTTTAATGATTCAAACTGCAATGCTATTCCAGCATCCGCATGGTAGGGCTTATCTGCGCGATCAAGTGCTGCAAAAACGGCCTGCATGCCATAATAATCGGTCTGCAAAATAGGATCAAACTTATGGTTATGGCACTGCGCGCACTGAACCGTCATGCTCAGAAAAGTGTTGGCAGTATTGGCAACCATATCATCACGATCAAGATGGCGAGCAACCCTGCCATCGATTTTGCTCTCGGGCACTTCGGCATGACCGATATAATCCCAAGGGCCGGACGCAATAAAACCCAGAGCTTCGATCCCTTCGGGAGTGCCAGGGAAAAGCATATCACCCGCAAGTTGCTCTGAAACAAATCGGCCATAAAGTTTATCAGCATTCAACGAACGAATCACATAATCCCGGTAGGGCCAGGCATTGAGCCTTAGCTTATCTTTATCGTAGCCATGGGTTTCGCCAAAGTGAACAGCATCAAGCCAATGGCGCGCCCAGCGTTCCCCATACTGTGGAGAAGCAAGCAATCGATCGACCAACTTTTCATAAGCATCAGGCGATTTGTCGTTGAGGAAATTTTCAATCTCTGCGGGTTCAGGAGGAAGACCAGTGACATCAAAATAAACCCTGCGCAAAAGTGTAATCTTGGAAGCTTCTTTAGATGGGCTTAATTCCTTCTGCTGCAACTTGTTCCAAATGAAGGAATCAATCGGGTTTTTGACCCATTGAGGGTTCGCCTGAGGAGGAGGAATAACTTTCATCGGCTGAAGTGACCACCAGGAAAGTACATTCGACTTTTCAGAACCATCATCAGGCCATGAAGCTCCTTGATTGATCCAGTTCTTGATTAGATCTAATTGTTGCGATGACAGCCTTGGCCCCTTGGGAGGCATCATGTTTGCTTTTTCGAGCGAGCCAAGATTGCGAACGAGAATACTTGTATCTGCTTTTCCTGCGATGATCACTTTGCCTGAATCACCACCCTTGAGGGCATCAGCTTTACGATCAAGCCTTAGGCCATTTTTACTGCTGCTTTCACCATGGCATTTATAACAATGCTCTTTGAAAATCGGCTGAATATCGCGAATGAAATCAACCTTGGCAGGTTCAGCACCCAGCGTGGCCAATAAGTAAAGGATTAAAACGGAAGGCATGCCATCCCCATGAAAAGAAAGAACTTACATCATAATCATGATACCCCCTGCAATGGAAATTATCCAGCAAATAGGGGGAAATCGAAGGATTGGCTAGTGTAAGAGGCAATCATACAGCGTGGGGATTAGGTAATTTACTGATAGAACTCAGCACCATGAATTTATCGCGAAGTGTTTGAATTTCATCCTTGGTTAATTTGTGAAGGGGAGGGCGAACCGGCCCACACTCAACTCCTAAAGCACCCATCAAGGCTTTGCCACCGGGTATGCCACCGAACTCTTGAATCAGCCGTACAATTGCTACACTCTTTTCCTGCAGCAATCTGGTTTTTTCTACATCGCCCTTTTCAAAGGCCTCCATCATTTCAAGATAAATAGGAGCAGCGAAATTGTAAGTGCTTCCTACTGCGCCACGAACCCCCATCGCAATTGCACCCAGCAACATTTCATCGCAACCAAATAAAACTTCGAATCTACCATTATCTAAAATCGTACATTCAAGAAGATCCGAAAGATCAGAGTGGGAATACTTGACACCGACAAGATTGGGGATTTTCTTGCTCGCCATCCTTAGGAAGGGAGCAACCGGCCCATTCACCCCTGTGAAAAGCGGGATGTGATAATGATAAAAAGGAAGCTCAGGCGCAGCACTCGCAACCTCTGCCTGAAACTCAACCAAATCCGCAGGAGCAGCGGGCTTGAAAAAACATGGTGCAGCAGAGGATATGGCATCTGCTCCTACAGATTTCGCATGCTTGGCAAGCTCTCGCGCTTCGCGGGCGCTATTATGACCAACATGAATCATGAAGGTGAGCTTGCCTTTAGCTGCAACCGACCATGCCTGCGCAAGCTGCATTCTTTCTTGAAGAGTAAGAGACTGGCATTCGCCCGTGGTACCCGCGACAAAAACGCCTTTAACACCATTTTTTAAAAGATGGTTAGCCTGAACCGGAACCATATCCAGATTGAGATCACCCTTTTCATTCAAGGGGGTGAAGGGTGCAGCCATCAAACCAAGAAAAGGAAGGTGTCTCATGATTGTGTTATTCCTGAGGATTTTGAATGACAATTTAACTTCACCGTATTTCAGCGGTGATTACAATACAGAGAGTTACTATAGAGATCATTCAACCAAGCTTACACCCTTAGATCCGTTACAGATAGAAGACTCGGGTAGTTTTTTCTGTGCAGCGACCATCTAAACGATTAATCTTTATTAAATAGATGAATTCCAAAAAAGGAGCAAACCATGGATCGCAGAAATTTTGTAAAAAGCACCCTCGCAACAAGCGCATCTTTAACCTTGGGAAATTCAGTGATGGCTCTTAACTCCAGCCTCGCACCAGCCAAGAAGCCCGTACTTCGATTGGCAGTAAAGTACGGCATGATCAAAGCAGGCGCCACGCCACTCGAAAAACTTACTCTTGCAAAAAAACTCGGGATTGAAGGTGTTGAAGTCGACAGCCCAAGTGGGCTAAACAAAGAAGAAGCCAAAAAGGCCGCAGAACAGACAGGCGTTAAAATCCATGGCGTGATTGATTCGGTACACTGGCGCGATACTCTTTCCTCGCCCGATGAAGCCATTCGAGCCAAGGGGCTAAAGGCTTTAATTTCAGGCATTGAAGATGCCAAGTTTTTTGGTGCAGATACGCTTCTTTTAGTTCCGGGGGTTGTCAACAAGGATGCTACCTACGAACAATGCTACGAACGATCCCAGATCGAAGTGAAGAAAGCACTGCCCACCGCAGAAAACCTAGGCATCAAGATTTGTATCGAAACCGTATGGAACAACTTCATCACCAAACCCGAACAACTTGTTCAATATATCGATGACTTCAAAAGCCCATTTGTCGGTGCTTATTTTGATTGCTCTAACATGGTAAAGTATGGAGTTAGCAGCGCTGACTGGATCCGTAAGCTCGGCAAAAGAATGGTCAAATTCGACTTCAAAGGTTATAGCAATACCAAGCAATGGTGCGCCATCGGCGAAGGCGATGAAAACTGGCCCGAAGTTTTAAAGGCCTTGGGCGAAATTGGCTATGATGGCTGGGCAACTTCCGAAGTCGGAGGCGGGGGCGAAAAAGAACTCACCGACATCGTTGCCCGTATGCGCAAAGTTCTTGATCTTCCAAGCGCTTAATTTTGTTTTACTAAAATACCAACTGTTCCACTTTTTTAACGATTGAGGTTGATTCATGACGACTGCTACATCTATTCAGACGAAACTTTATATTGATGGCAAATGGTGCGATGCCCTAGATGGCAAAACACATGCAGTCATCAATCCTGCAACCGAAGAAGTACTTTGGGAAGTTGCCTATGGCAGCAGGGCAGAAACCAAGCTGGCGCTGGAAGCCGCTGCCAAGGCCATGCCAGGCTGGCAGAAACTCACCTCATGGGATAGAGCGAAAATTCTTAAAAAAACCGCTGACCTCATGCGCGAACGCGCTGATGCAATCGCTCGCGTTATGACTATGGAACAAGGCAAACCCGTTGTCGAAGCCAAAGCAGAAGTAATGCACTCTGCGGATACTTTCGAATGGTTTGCAGAAGAAGGTAAACGAGCTTACGGGCAAGTTATCCCGAACTCGGTGCCAGGCAAAAGGCACATCACCCTCAAGCACCCAGTGGGCGTGGTAGCAGCAATCAGCCCTTGGAATTTCCCTATCACCCTTGCGATCCGCAAGTTGGCACCCGCCCTTGCAGTTGGTTGCACCGTAGTCAGCAGGCCAGCAAGCCAAACTCCAAGATCATTGATCGTGATTTTCGAATGCCTTATCGATGCAGGCCTTCCCGCAGGCGTTGCCAACCTAGTAATCGGCCCTGGCCAAGAGATGGCTGATGAGTTCATGCAAAATCGCATTTGCAGAAAAATCAGCTTCACCGGATCAACCGAAGTGGGCAAACAACTGATCCGGGCATCCGCAGATCAGGTGAAAAGAATCAGCATGGAACTCGGTGGACATGCACCCTTCATTGTCTTCCCAGATTCAGATCCTGAAGTAAGCGCAAAGCTTGCAGTTGCAGGAAAGTTCCGCAACAACGGGCAGGTTTGTATCTCACCAAGCAGGTTCTTTGTACACAAGGATATCCAAAAGAAATTCACTGAAGCCGCTGTCGAGTTTGCCAAGGCTTTGAAAATGGGTAACGGCCTTGATGCAGGAATCGAAGTCGGCCCAATGTTCGAGAAAAAAGCGCTATCACATACCCAAGGCCTCATTGACGATGCAAAAGGCAAGGGCGGTCAAGTACTTACCGGTGGCAAGAAATCCGACAAATTCGAAAAGGGTTACTTCTTCGAACCTACCGTGATATCTGGCCTTAACCCCACTTGCAGAATCCTTACTGAAGAACCTTTTGCCCCTGTAATGCCCATCATCGAATTCGATAAAATCGAAGATGTTATTGCCGCTGCAAACAACACCCCTTATGGCCTTGCTGCCTATGTTTTCACCAACGACTTAAGCACTTCGCTGAAGATGGCGGAAGGATTGGAAGCAGGAATCATCGGCATAAACGACCCAGTACCAGCAACACCCCAATGCCCGTTTGGTGGCATGAAGGAAAGCGGTTTGGGCAGGGAACTAGCTCAGGAAGGCATGGAATCTTACTTGGAAACCAAATATGTATCCATCAAGCTAAGAGATTAATTTCTTCACTAAATAAAAAAGCTTCAGGAAGGCATACGCTCTCTTGAAGCTATTTTTATTGATCAACTTTTGCTATGACTTTTACTTTTTAAGATTAGTCGTCTTTATTCCCATCTCCAAGGCAAAGTTCAAAACAATTTCCAAAATCGTTTCTTTAAGCCTTCTCTCCTGCTCATCATTTTGAATATCTGCAAAAGCTGATATCTCAAACTCTAATCCATTCTCCCCTATTTTTAAAAACGAAAACGTCGTCTTGCTAGCAATGACTCTGGGAGTTACAACAAGTTTTTCCAACAATTTAACATGCAACAAACCTATCTTTTCGACCTCGGTATGAAGATCAATACCAAATACCAGACGCAACCTTCGTTGCTTGCGAAAACCATAATTGTCGATGATGGCTGTTGCAAGATTAGCATTGGGTATCAACAAAAGAGAATCTTCTACAGTACGAAGTTTGGTAGCGCGAAAACCTAATTGCTCGACCGTGCCTTCTTTATCGCCAAGAATAATTTTATCGCCTACACGAAAAGATTTTTCACTGATGAGAAGTAATGTGCCAAAAAGATTCTTGAGAGAATCCTGTGCAGCAAGTGAAATACCAATCCCAAGAATGCCTAACCCCGCAAGAAATCTACCCAGCGATTCTGCCTCACCAAAATTCTTAATCAAAAGAGAGATGGCAGTAAGTATGACTATAAGCTTTACAGATCTGCTAAAAAAAGGAACGAGCATGTCTGCGACACCCTTGTATTTGATCATGGATTCAGAAACTTCATAAATAAGGGCGATAGTATCAACCAGTTGCAAGAAGAACCAAGCAACAACAAGTGTTATTAAAATCTGTTCTATAGTGTAAATAAAAATGGCGATATTATTTGGAAGATCAAGCCAAGGAATAAAAGAGTAGACAAGGGTAAAAAAGATCAGAGCTTTCAAGGCTCGTAAATTGCGCCTCATTCTTGTCTTAAAAACACCCCCACTCGAATTCGGAACAAAATGATGGATACCAATTTTGACAAAAAAAGTAGAAAATATCGCAACCAATAAACTAAGAATGGTAAAAATAAACCCTACGGCCCACTGATAGATACAAAGCCCGAAAAATATTTGATGATACTTTGCAGGCACATTCAAACGAAACCATATACCAGGTTCTGACCAAAAATCAGCGTTAAGCCTGACCAAATTTAACTTAATAAAATCTGGTCGCACAGGCATATCAATAACAGCATTAAAAATAGTTTCAATGCGCCTTACCGAACTAGAATCAAACTTCCATTCAATTTTTCCATTACCATTATCCTGAGGAGATATAAAAATTTTTCCCAATGGCCCACGATAAAGCTCATAACTAACTAACTTAGAATCAGTTGGAATTTCTTGCAGATAAACCTGACTGAGCCTGTCGAAAATAAACTTTAACTTGAATGCAAGCACAGGGCCTAACTCATGCCGGGCTGGAACAGGTATTTCAGAAAGATCCAATGCCCGACTAGCTTCGCGATCATTAAAGAAATTAACAGCAGCTAAAAAGAAAAAAATAGTGTTACGAGGATTGGCCAGATCATGGGTGTAATTATATTTTGCCTGCTCTTCAGATGAAAGCTTTGAAAACATAGTGGGAATATTGGCAACGGTTTCAGGGCCAAAACGCCAGCATCCATCATGCTGCCTGAGAATCCCAAGTTCGAACCCGGGAGGGCCATTGATCACTTGGGTAGGACTACTCCAGGAATCTGAAAGGTTATTAGAGTCGGGACTAATTTTTCGAAGGATAGCATCAAGCATGACCGCTCTTTTAGGGCCAAGGTTTTCCAAATCTTCGACAGGAAGCATGCTTAAATCAAGAAAGTTGTTGAGATTCTTTTGCTGATGAATATCAAATTCAGCCATCATTATCGCAAGGTAAAAATTTCTAAGGAGCTTACGGGGGGTAGAAAGTTCAACTGGTACAGAATCAGGTTTTCCTGATTTTAACTGAAAAAGTGAAGGGTCAAAATTATCAGGAACTGGAGGGACAATTTTACCCATTATTTTATAGCGTATATCAATGGGCTGATTTTTGATGTCTTCATACATCAAATCAACTGCACGAATCGTATCCTTGGTAAAAAGCCAAGCATCTTTCCCGCCGGGTATGTAAGCTCTTTTTACAGCAATCATACCTTTGCTACTTGCGTTCCAAATATATTTAGGTCCGTTTGGATCTTCTGGAATTTCCTGTGTGAATAAATAACCCTTACGCTGAATGATCGCAGCAAGTTTCCAACCGATTAACGCACCCATAGTTTTTATTTTGTCTGGGGGAAATTCAGAAAGATCAAGATGATGCGTAGCTGAAATAAAATCACTATTGCAAGCATGCATCATGAATTCACTCATCGTATTATTAGGGTCATGCAAACCAGATTTCAGTTGATTGGCAATTAGTTTTCTTGCTTGAGTTCTGCTTGCAGAAACAATACGCATGGATTTGATTCGTGATACGGTCTCCTTATCAAAGCGCCAAAGGCCATCATTGCATTTTTTCAAACTGATGCTAAGAGCTTCATCTTTAAAAACAACAATCCGATCCTGACCAGGTAATGCATTAAAATCACTCAAAGGAACAGATAACTCGTCGAGAATATCATTAAGGTCCAAGATCATACCATTTAAAATATCAGGGGATATCGTTCCCGGTTCAAATTCTAGACAGGAAGAAGCCTCTTTCATCAAACCCGGAATTACAGGGTATGCTTCTGCAGCAAAACAAAGCGTATTAAAAGTGTTTACAGGACTTGCTAACTTTATAATTAAGGGTTGATCTTGATATTGTTTTAATGCTTCTAGATCTGGATTTGCATAACCCAAAATACCTGAAAGAACAAAACCTACAAGAAATCCTGAACTATTCATGTAAACATTCCTTTGAATAACACCATGGCCTCTCCTAGGCAAAATTGAGTCTAGCAAATTCATTAAGTTATTAAAATAACACTATGGGGGTTTTAACTAAGCAAATCGATCAGAATTGAATTACAATAAAAGTGCATCATTTGTCAATTAATAAAGTTGTTATGAAATACACACCTTATCGAGATGGATACAGTGTTTTGCCGGGCCTCCACAAGTTGGACAATCTGCCCATCTTTGAAAGAGATGAGCATTATGATTACTACCTTGCCGAAAAAAAGAATGCCTGTGCAAATCAAAAAGTATTTCTAGAACACGATATTAGCGCTGCTATCTATTTAAAAATATGTAATTTCATAATAGGCCAAGTACCCGGATTGACTGGGCCATTCACCTTTGAATCGATTGCTTTGCAACTTCAAGAAGACTTGGCAATCCACCGTTATGGGGAAGAAAAAGATTGGCTTGCAGCGTGCCATGTTTGTTTTCCTAGCAGTTGGCTACCCGAGGAAAAAATAGGCCGTTCCCTGAGTATGATCCATGAGCCAGTGCCTGGGATACGCTTAGAAAACAGTTTAAAAATGGTTCATTCGGTGATTCATCATGGGCCCTATTATCGATTTGTTTGGGGGCCCATCTTTGAAAAACAAATTAACTTTCATCCTTCGATCAAACGACGGGGTTTTGACCCCGACAACCCTTTGGTTTATGTGAAAGTGGAAAGACAAATAATTGTTGGATTTCCAGATGAGGAATCATTTTTATTCATACTCAGACAGCACCTTATTGAGCCGCAAGAACTTGATTACCCCGCCCTTTATAAAGCTTGCAAGGAAATGAATGAGGCGCAAAGAAAGTATAAAGGCGTTACCCAACCGTTACTTGATTACCTCCAAACAAAGTCTAAAAACTCCCCGCCCAATCATGTTGATTAGTCCCAAGACTTTAATTTGTTCATCAGATTCTTCACTTCTGTTTTCTTCTTTTCAAACAGGGTGAACATTGCCAAGATTACGCTTCCCAAAATAATGACTGCTATCCACCACACCCAAGTTTGTTGTTTATCAACCGCTGCATGCCATATCATGAAGAATATATCCATAAGAAGAAACGCCATCCCGAAATAAAGAAACCCTTTGGTTTGCGTAGCCATGCCTGCCAAAATCCCCATAACACTCCAGAATGCAAGGGCTATGGGTAGCCAAACAGAATAACCAATCCCTAGGATCAAAAGATCCGAAGCGGAGGAAGCGTAAAGGAAGGCAAGGGCGGTGTAGCGCAGGAATTGAGAAAGGTTTTTATGCAGTTTCGAGCGTAAAGAAAATTCTAAAATAAGAAGGAAGACTGCAGGGGGCACAAGCCACATTTGCGGATGTTGGAAAATAGAAAAACCTTGGCTAACCCATAACGACCAAAATCCACTCACCAATCCCAAACAAGAAGCCAACATTAGGTAAAAAGAGTTCCTCTGCATTGCAACCCAGCCCCAAACCAATGCTGCTAAAAACCACAAGAATGCCTGAGCTGAAAAATCACCTGGCAACCTCATTGCAGATTCAGCAAAAGCCTTCATAAAGAAAAACTGTTCAGGATAGGCAACTAAAAATTGTTTAAACCAGAAGGATAACTGGGGCGCCAAAGGAATCAATACACCACAAAGCATAATGGGCAAAGCGATGGCTTCCTTGTTCCTTCGAAAAAATAATTCTGAGATACCAGCAGCAATAAAGGAAAGGATAAGAGCGCCGAGGGACCAATATTGCCCAAAGAAACCACCAAACCATTCAGGCCTGCAAAGTCTGCAATGCAGGAAAACAGAAACAAGTACAACGATAATTCCCCAAGTGTATCGAGTATTTTTCCACGAAGTATCGCAAGCATTTTCCGCATCAAGAAAACAAACAAACCACAAACAACCCAGACCCAACACAGCAACAGAACCCAAAACCAATTGAAAAGCCCATTCGGGTTGCAGGCTTTTCATTGCATCAGGGTTGAAATAAATTGCTTCCAAAGCAAGAGTGCAAAAGATAGAAAGAAACGCAAAAATTGGAAGACGATCTCGGATCAATTTGATTGCAAATTCCCAAACGCCCGTCAACTTTCCTAAAATCAATCTGCCAACCACTACAAGTATCAAAAAAGCAAATTGTAATAGCGCGGCTCTTTGAGGCCAGCGGGAATCATCAATTGGAGAAGGAACGGCCTGCAAAAGCAAACACCAAGCTGCAGCAAGCAAGAATAAAAACTCCCTACGCACACTCCGGGAAGTACCAAGGCCAGCCCAGGCAAGAAAAAGAGCAGAAGGTGCGACACAAAAAGTTGCAAAAGCGCCAATGATTCTTTCTTCAAAAATTTCAGCATCCCAAGAGATCCAAACAGATAGCAGCAAAATAATACCTGACACAATACCTTGAACACCAGGTAACCAAAGTGGCTTTACCTTCATAAAAGGCATTGCAATAATGCCTGTAATTAAAGCCATCAGAAAAGCTAAGGGAATACAGGTAGCTTGAATTAATTCTGCATAAAGCAAATTTCTAGATCGTAACCAGTAGGCAATCGCAACTAGGCCAAGGGTGAATAAACCAAGATCGCCAAACTTCACTTTCTGTGTGAAAAATCCAACTAAGGCAACAAGTGCCAAGATAGAAATCGAGTAAGATGCGAGAGGAAGATCAGTTAAGTTAAGCTGGCCATTCAAACAACCAAAGTAAACAATTGCACCGCTTAGCCCAATAGCAACCAAAGCAATTTGCATAGCAGATTCAGTCATGCGGATGGCAAGGAGTTTGATTCCAGAAACAGGCAAAGAGGAAACAAGGAACCAGAAAAACGAGATGCTTCCAAGGCCCAAGCAAACTAAGTGAACCATATCCAACGGATGATGAAGATGGAATGCAATCCCCAGATAGACACACCCACCAAGTGAAGTCAAAATGTTTGCAAAGGCATAACCTGCAAGGTTGCGCCAAGCTGCAATCATCGCCATCTCTAATGCAACTAAGCAAATAAGGGAGAATACAAGCCAGGGATCAATTGCTTCGATTGCACCCATTCGAATAGCAACAAAAAGCGATGCGACCAGAATAAAATTAAGATTCGTAGGCCAAGATTCTTCATCAATAAAAGTTAAAGTTTTCCCAAGAGATTGAAAAACAATTCCTAAAAGAGAAATTGAAAACCCAAATAAAATCCAGATTCCACAGATGGCTAATAAGGCATTCGAAAAGCTACCTTGCCTATCGTATTCAATCAAGCCTGCAACTATCCCGAAATTCAAAACCGAGCCTGTGCAGATGATTCCAAGTGGAAGGTACGCACGCACCCGATAATAAAGGTTGGCAATTAAACTAAATACCATTGCAATACAAATGGTCTTGCCTGACATGATGACTAACCAATTGGTAGACAAACCTTCTTTACCTACCAAAACAAATTGAAACCCTGTAGGGAGAAGTAACAGCAGTAAAGCAACCCAAGGCAATGAAATGTGAATTGCTTCAAGAATCGACACCCTAGATTTCAATAACCATTCATCATTAAGAGCCTTAATTCGTGTCCATATTGCAGTTTGAATCGAGGCTGAGCATAGTACTCCTGCAATCATGAATGCATACCAATTAACAAAAGGCTCGCCTTTATTTTGATGATAAATCTCAAGTGCGCCAAACAGAGCTGAAAGCCAGAATGCAATACTTGCATGCCTGTCACTTTTACGAAACCAGCTAAGCAACATGGAGGTTGCAATCAAGAAACCCAGCCCAATCATTGCATGAATAGTGAAGCCAAGAGGCCATGCAGTCCAAGTAATAAGAAATAGCAGGAACAAACCCAAGCCCTGAAGAATTTCAGCCAACTCACTTAGGTTGGTGAACTGCATCCGAAGCAAGCGGTGTTGAAAATAATCTTTTATGGGATAAGCAAAGACCCAAAGAAGCGAGTAAACCGGCCCTGCAATAATAAGAAATTTCAAACCTACAAACGTTTCGTTTCGTTCAAATACACATGCAATTGTAGCAATGATTCCAAACCCTGCGATGAAAACATTACGCCAATATAAAGTTCCAAATTCTTGAAGTCGCAATGCAGTGCAACCGCTTAAAACAGAGCCCAGCATCACCATGCCAAGAATAGAGCCCGCTTCGGAAGTGAATACATGAGCCTCATTTGCAGAACCATTAAGGCGCATCAAGCCAAGGACAATTCCAACAGCAGCAAGGGAACCTGCACTTAAAGTAGCCCTAGAGGGATAATCTGCAAATTTGAAATCAACAAAGCGCTTTAGTAAAAACCAAACCCAAAGAAAAAGACCGCCCGTAAGGGCCATCATCTGAGGTAAAATAACTATGCACCCTTTGTCTAACTGCCCTGCCTGATGCAGTGAACGAATATACCCCACACCTGCAGCGGCCATGACAAGCCATTGGATATGAAATAAGAATCGTTGATTACGCTGGGAAAACACTTGAACAAAAAGCCCAAGGATAAGAACCACAATAGGGGCCCAGAAGTCTCTTGCTAGAAAAGGAATCTGAGCGGAATCCTGCATGATTGATGCAAGATCTTCTGCAAGTTTCCAGGCAAGGGTAAGTAATGCAAAGCCTGCAATATTCCATCGTAAAGCGCGTTCGGGCAGATTGCCTTCCTGCACCCGGATAGTGAATCGATTGCAAAAAGCATTAAGCGAATCATTAAAAGAAAGAAGAATAGAGCCGATAAGGAACCAAACCGACCAACTCAGATTCAAACCAAGCGCAATGTTTTCTTTTCCAAGATGATAACCCATCGAGGTCGCGCCAAAAGCAATTAGTAAATGAAACAATACAAGCTTTGGATAGCTGGCTTCATCCCAAAGATAGATGATGCACGTAATCAACAAAATCGCATACCAAAGAAGAATGCCCTGGCCCATCATCAGATTGGGCCAATCACTTGCAGGGAGCAAACCCCAATTAGAGGTAGATGAAAGGAAGCCACTAAATAAGCCTAATCCGAGTAAAATTGCACAAAGGGTTGCAAGGGTCCATTCATCAATAGATCTTCTGGTTTCGAACCAGATATCGCGGAAGATACGGCTTTTACGTGCCTCAAATCGTAATACACTCCAGACAAATGCGAGGGAAGAAAGCCAGCATCCCAAGGTTTGCAATGCCCAAGGGTGACTCAAATTTCCGCCTTGTTCGAGAAACCAAGGTTGCATTCTTATGAAATGCAAGGACACACAACCCACCGAGCCAGCCATTGCCATTTGGAAGGTTCGAAACCACGGGCTGCTGCTAACCAACAACGCTCTCAGTAACGCAGCGAATGCAAACCAATCAAGATAAATTGCAAGAGGAAGATCCAAAACCTTAGAGTCAAGAATTGCGCCCACGGATTCCAATGCAAGGACCAAAGGCAATATCAGCAGCAGCCAGAATTCAGATATTTGGGCAGGCGTTTGCACCCCCTCATCCCAAAAGGAATCAAAGAAAACAAAAAAGCTGTTTAAAAGATGCAAGAGAATAGCAAGAGTTGCAGCAGCCAACACACCTGCAGTAAAAGGCATTGGAAATAACAAGTGATGCTGAAAAAAGCTGTAGCCTGAAATCGACCAAAACAACAACCCTGCAAGGGTAAATTCCATCCTACCAAACTGCCAAGCAAGGAAGATGCAGGCAATGCCCAATTCCAAAGCGCCCAGGCTAAAGAAGAAAGATTTATCTTCAGGAGTTTTCGAAAGGAAAAACCAAGCGGGTAATAAACACACCACGAGAATGCAAGAAAGTATCTTAAAAGCTTGAGTTAAAGAATTTGTTTTGGCAGAAGAAGGAATGATTCTTGCGAGGGCAGAATAAATGAACGCAACCATGCCTAGGCAGGCGAATCCGAAATTTGCTGGAGGGTCAGGGTATAAGAAAGCAGCAATTGCGGAGATCGGAAAAACAGCGATGATAATTGCGCTGAAGCGATTGGTTTGTAGTCGATAGAGATACAAGAGAAGGCAGGCAAAGCCGATTTGAGCGATTGCGCCTCCTGGGCCGGGGCCCTCAGATTGCGCCCAACCCATAGCCAGGGAACTCAATGCAGCAATCCATGCCCCTGCAATCCAGCCCTTACGTTCCAAACTATTTTCAAGATTCCAGCGTGCAAAGCCAGTAATTAAAACCCCCACAAGAAGCATTACAAACGCAGTGGGCGGTTCGACCAAAATTTTAATAAGATCCAACGAAGCAAGTGTTGCAGTTGTGCTCAAAGTTCCATTCAGCAAATGCACTTGCACGGAGAAAGCGATAACCATTTGCAAACTGGCAGCCATCGGGCCAAACAAAGGCACTGCGGTTCTCGAAAATAAGACGAGCATTACAATGGCGATCCATAACGCTACGATCATCAAAGAAACATCGGACCATGCAAGGAATGGTGCAATCGTAATGGTTAAAATACCGAAGCCATGAAGCAGCGGCCCTGCCAATGAAAAAGCATCGTCTGATGCCTCTTCTGGTCTAGGGATTTGCAAAGCTAGAAATACAACACCAGCAAATATCAGAGGTATAGCAAGCGAAGAGATTGCAAAATCTGCACAGGATGCCAAAAGAAACCCTTGAGAGACAAAAAGCGAAAACACAAGAAGCAGTGCAAAAAGAATGAGTTTTGCGGAGGTTGCTGGTTTTGCAATTCGAGACAAGCAAGCACCAATCAGTGCTAATAGAATTGCCCCGCCTTGTGCAATTTTCATATCCAATGGCACAAACCACGAAGCAAGCAACATTGCAGCGCAAAAGATTAATATTCCCAGAGTCAAAGGGCGTGGGATTCCCAAAAAAGCAATATCTTCAAACAGATCGGAAGTTGCTTTTTTGAACAGAATTGCAATGCCTGTAAGGGCGATAATCTGCACCGCTGCTGCAATCCAATAACTTGAGCCAGCAATGCCTAGATTTGCCAGCACCAAAAGAGAAAGCACTGCGAGCAAAATACTTATGACCAGCATGCCCCTGCTGGTGGATTGTAACTTCCAATGATGCAGGGTGTATTGCCCTGCAAAGAAAAGTAGCAGGGTTATTGCTGAAAGCATTAAAAACGGGAAGTAGGGGATTTGTTCGAGGCTATTCCATAGGGTGCCAACCAAGGCGACCGACCCGCCAACAATTAATAATCCGCCCACCAACTCCCCAAGTAAGATATTGCGACTTTCAAGAAAAAGGCTAAGCACCCCTGCCAGGGTTCTTTGTGGTTTTACAATAATGGGCGCTTCAGGATTTTTAGGGAAAGGAAGTACGGGCCTTTCTTCTTCAAGCTGAGTATTAGATTCTGTTGATTGCATTGGCAATGCAGGTGGAACACTAGCATTTTCTATAGCGGATAGTAATTGCTGAATACTTGAAGTTTCTGCAGGAAGTATTGGCGGAATTGGAACTGGGGTGATTTTTGCCAGGCGATTTTGCAACGCAAACACAACCGCAGCGCTCGCATCTTTCGAAACTTCATCCCGATCCACTAATTTTTCCAGCTGTTCAAGTGCTATGCGAAGTTCTTCAACCTCTTTAGAAACTGTAGGATTAAGATTTTTACCGCAATTATAACATTGCATTGAAGTTGGATTAAGTTCGCTGCCACAGGTTTTGCAAAATCGAGGGGGCAGAACAGAGGGTGAACGCAATCCAACAAAAAATTTTATTACAATCCAAATAATAAAAAAGAAAGGAAGCGCAACGAATAGACCTAACAGCAGGATAATTACAACAATAATGTCCATGAATTACGAACTAGCACCTGAAAAGAACGGGATCAATAAAGAACAAAAACAGATGGTCGCAGCGCCTATTTTTTACCCAGACTGCCTATATTAGACACTTTTGGCGTTTTTTGCGCAACCCCTATCTTCTTACGTGGTAAGGTTTTTGGTGTTTTATGGAGTTGTGTTATGCGTCCTTTTCCATGGCTTGCTTCAAAAATACCCAAACCATTCGTGCTGATTCGTTGTAAGATAAACTCTGAATAGCTAAACTAAATGATAGAGTCTTTTTACTTGTGCCATTTATTTAAGGTATTTGAACTGGAAAAGGGACTACCCAAGTAGTTTTGCACAACCTAATAAATTCGCAGGGGCTTTTTGCCTGCGGGAAGCAATATAATGCAGATAACTTCCAAAAAAACTCCAATGGCAGAACCAGTGAAGTCCAAAGGGACATTCGCCTTCGTAAGCCTTGGGTGCCCAAAAAACCTCGTTGATTCCGAGCGCATGCTAGGGAAACTTGCTCAGGATGGATACACGCTTACTGCCAACGCAGAAGGTGCAGATCTTGTCATCATCAACACCTGTGGTTTTATCGAACCAGCTAGGCAGGAATCGCTTGGCGTCATTCGAGAAATGCTGGATCTAAAAGATCAAGGCAAACTAGGAGCGGTAGTCGTTGCGGGTTGCCTAGCGGAACGCAAGGGCGATGCGCTTCTAGAAGAAGTTCCAACCGTGGATCATATACTTGGGGTTCATGCACGCGAAGAAATAGTACAGATCATCAATCGCACACTTTCGAAAAAAGCAGCGGATGAACAGCGCTCGGTATTTCGCCCAGCACCTGTGAAGGCTCAGGAAGATACAGGCCGCTTCCGCATCACACCCAGGCATTTTGCCTACCTCAAAATCTCTGAAGGTTGCGATAGGCTTTGTACTTTCTGTGCCATTCCTTCGATGCGTGGCAAGCATATAACAAAGCCCATGGAAGAAGTAATTCGCGAAGCCAAGGAACTTGCTGCTGATGGCGTGCGCGAACTTTTAATCGTTGCCCAAGATACCACCTACTACGGGCTCGATCTTTATGGTGAAGTCCGCTTTGCAGCGTTATTGCGCGAGTTAGAAAAAGTGAATGGGATCGAATGGATACGCATTCTGTATGCATACCCGATATTCTTCACCGATGAACTGATTGAAGTGATTGCTAGCTCGAAAAAAATCGTGCCCTATCTTGATATGCCGTTGCAGCATATCAATGACCGAGTATTGCGCAGAATGCAACGAAAAGTGCGCAGGGCCGATGTAGAAACACTGCTAGCAAAATTACGCGCAGCAATCCCAAACCTCGCTTTCCGCACAACCTTCATCGCAGGATTCCCAGGCGAAACCGAAGAAGAGTTTCAAGAACTTGTTGAGTTCGTCAAGCAGGCAAAATTCGAAAGATTGGGTGTGTTCACCTACTCTCTTGAACCGGGAACTCCCGCTTCCAGACTCGAAGATCATCTACCTGAGGAAGTTAAAACCGCTAGGCAAAACGCACTCATGGCTTTGCAACAACCCATTGCATTCGAGTGGTGCCAAGCCCAGTTAGGCAAGGAAATAGAAGCGATTGTGGACGGCCCAGACCCAGAAGTCCCAGGCCAGTTTACAGGCAGAACTTTTGCAGATGCACCTGATATCGATTGCCTAATTCGCCTAAAAGGAAAAGGCCTTCGCTCGGGTGATATAGTTCGCACCAAAATCACCGGAACGGATGGCTACGACCTCGCAGGCAGGGTAATTTCTATTCGCTAGTTTTGCATAAAGAGTATTTGCTTCATGGAAAGAAACCTCGCAGGCACGCAGGCTATCAAGTCAGGAAGAGCGGTTTTATTCAACCTGCCCAACCAGCTTACAGGAATGCGCTTCCTACTTTCCTTCGTTCTCTTTTATCTCATTTCGCAAGAATTATGGCTCGCTTCTCTTCTGGTTTTCATATTTGCTGCATTCACCGACTGGCTCGATGGCCATCTCGCTCGCACCCAGAATATGCAAAGCAGCCTTGGCCGTAACCTCGACCCTCTTGTTGATAAAGTTTTAATCTGTGGCACCTTTATTTTCCTCATCCCCATAGGAACCACCGAAGGCTGGCTGCCCCCATGGATGGTCACCGTTGTCGTTGCCCGAGAACTTCTCATCACCGGATTACGAAACTTCATCGAACAAAAAGGCGTCAGCTTTGGTGCAGACTTCCTTGGTAAAGCCAAGATGATTCTTCAATGTGCAGCACTCATTTCTATTTTCATCAACCTCATGAATCTCGAATGGATCAATCCAACCTTTGGCTTTTATGCCCGAGCAGCACTGATCTATGGCATGCTTGCAGCCACCCTGTTCAGTGGGCTTCAATATCTGATCAAGGCTTTCCAAACCATTCTTTCTGAGCATCCTTAATTCATCAGGAGTAAATCGATGGCAAACAATGGACAACCACTAGGCGTTGCAATTGTAGGGTGTGGTATGATCGCCCGCTTTCATGCAAGGGCGCTTGCAGAAATTCCCGGAACAAAACTTTTGGCGCTCATCAGCAGAAGTGGCAAAAACGCCCAAGCAATGAACGAAGAACTCAAGCTCTCTTGTGATATCTATCCAGATCTGCCACCTGTTCTTGCAAGAAAAGATATTCATATCGTCATCATTACCACGCCCTCGGGCGCCCATCTGGAACCCGCAGTAGAATGCGCCCGCGCAGGCAAACATGTCGTTGTCGAAAAACCCCTAGAAATCACTGCAGATCGTTGCGATACCATCATCCGCGAATGCGATGCCAACAAGGTTCTTCTTTGCACCATCTTCCCCTCGCGCTTTGGCGATGCAAATGTCGAACTTAAAGCTGCGGTTGATGCAAAAAGATTTGGCAGGCTAACCCTAGGCGAGACCACCTGCAAATGGTGGCGCACTCAAGCCTACTACGATGAAGGTGGCTGGAAGGGAACCATGGCTCTTGATGGCGGAGGCGCTTTCATGAACCAGGCAATCCACAATGTCGACCTACTACTTTGGATGATGGGCCCCGTCACCCATGTAACAGGGTTCACCGCAACTCTCGCTCACGAACGCATCGAGGTCGAAGATACAGGCGTTGCATGTTTAAAATTTCAAAACGGAGCACTTGGTGTTATTCAAGCTACAACAAGTGTTCACCCAGGCCTGCCAAAAACCATAGGCATCCATGGTGACAAGGGTACCGCAGTTATCGAACAAGATGACATACTCAAGTGGGATTTTCTCGAACCCATAGCCCACGATAATGATGTAAAATCCCGCTTTGCACAAAAGGTAGGCGCTTCAGGCGGATCCAGCAACCCCGCTGCCATCAGCCATCAGGGCCATACCAGACAATTGACCGATTTCGTCAACGCAATCAAACTCGGTGGCAAGCCCTTAGTCGATGGTAAGGAAGGGCGTAGGGCGGTGGAATTAATCCAAGCGATCTATGCTTCCAACGCTTCAGGAAAAGTGATCCACATCAAATAATAAAGGCCCTCCTTGATATTATCAGGGAGAGCCTTAATTGATCTATAAGCAGATTATTGCATGACTTTAGTAACACTATAACGGCTACCAGCCTTGGCAGTCACCGTTTGCTTAAGTTCATCGAGGCTGAACTTTTCCTTATCTGAAACTGCAAACCTTACGGTTTCCGTGTTGCGATTTGCAACTATCGATTCTTTAACCACCCAAGGAATTGTCACAAGTGCGGACCGCACTTTAGATGGGCAACTCATTCACGACATACCCCGTACTTCCACCGTGTATCGCTGCAAACTAGCATCTGCAGTATCTTCGCCGGGAGAATACATCTCGCCACAACCTGCAAGCAGCAGTATGGGTGCAACGATTCGCATTACATATCGCTTAAACATACACTTCTCCTTTCATTAAAAATAACTCTATTTTCATTATAGCTGTAATCAAAGATATAAACAAATCTTTAGCGGCCACCGGGAGGAACATACTTTTCCAACCAGGTGAACACTTCTTTGTACCAGAATTGACTGTTCTTTGGTTTCAAAACCCAATGCCCTTCATCTGGGAAATTCACGAACCTAGAAGGCACGCCCTGCCTTTGAAGAGCAGTGAAAATCTGAGTGCCCTCACTGATGGGCACACGGAAGTCGAGATCATTATGAATGATCAACATCGGAGTTTTAAACTTTGCAAGATTCTCTGCAAAACGATGGGGCGAAAACTTTTCATAACTTTCTCTGCCTCCTTTGCCCCAAGGTGGACCACTATGTTCCCATTCATCAAACCAGATTTCTTCGGTGGTCGTGTACATACTTTCAAAATTATAAACACCACAATGACTTATCAAACATTTGAACCGACCTGTTTTTACAGAGAACCAATTCATCATGTAGCCACCAAACGAAGCACCCGCACTACCTATGCGATCCTTATCGACATAGGGAAGTTTTTCTACATAATCAGCTGATTTCATAAGGTCTTCGTAACATTTGCCACCCCAGTCGCCGGAAATTTCATCCACGTACTTCTGGCCAAAACCCGTACTACCCCGTGGGTTGGGCAATGCAACAACATAACCCCGTGCGGCCCAGGCTTGTGGGTTCCAACGATAACTCCAACCATCTTCCCAAGCACCTTGAGGCCCACCATGAACCAGAAAGGCGACAGGCCATTTCTTCGATGGGTCAAACCCCGGGGGTTTTAAAATCCACATCTGAGTTGGAGTATCTCCCGCGCCCGGAAGTGTGACACTTTCTGGCTTGGGAAGTTCAAGTTCGGTTAAAAGAGTTTCATTAACC
>Ga0194045_1000104_pt1 | contig 25397 bp, 21 predicted proteins | sample JunL6211m_MetaG_FD_161686 | JGI IMG/M metagenome (GOLD analysis project Ga0194045, IMG submission 161686) | Anoxic zone freshwater microbial communities from boreal shield lake in IISD Experimental Lakes Area, Ontario, Canada - Jun2016-L626-11m | ecosystem: Environmental > Aquatic > Freshwater >...
GATAGTGGGTTTTTGACTTGGAACAATGATAATTATCCGCCTTTGTCTTTTGATCGGCCCGAGCCTTACAATCACATCAACTTCGATGAAAAAATCACTGATCCGATTGAAAGTAGGCAGGCGTGTCATCTTGCGCCTGCGGAATGGCGACTTCTTGGTTGGCTTGAGCGGGAGAATTTCGCTTACGATTACTATGCTGAGACTCAACTGCACAATGGCACGCTTGATCTTTCTCAATACAAGGCACTGATCACTTCGGTGCATCCCGAATACTGGACAGAGCCGATGTTCAGCCGGGTTAAAAGATGGGTGTATGAGGAAAAAGGCAGGCTTATTTATCTTGGGGGCAATGGCCTTAACTGCGAGGTAGAGATTAATCCAGATGGCGCGATGGTTTGCCATAACGGAAAACTCACGGGGTTAGATACCAAAGGACTGGGCGGGTTTGAAAGTCGTTATGCGATTCGGCATGAATCGGAGGCGAGGCTTTTAGGCGTGGTGTTCACACCTGCGGGGGCAATGACAGGTGCGCCTTATCGTGTGCAGGATGGTTCGCATTGGGTGTTTGAAAATACGGGCCTTAAGTCGGGCGATCTCTTTGGTGAAAAAAGTTTGCATAGGCGTTGCCCCGGCGGTGCCTCGGGCCATGAGACAGATAAAGTATCGCCCAGCTCCCCAGCAGGCATCACGCATCTTGCAATAGGTACCAATGCAAACGAGGGTGGTGCGCAAATGATCACCTTTGACACTCCATCGGGCGGCCAAGTGTTTTCCGTTGGTTCGATCAACTATGTTTCATCTTTACCCATCGATGAAAAAGTATCGCAGATAACTTCGAATGTGCTGCGAAGGTTTCTCGTCTAAACTTAAATTAGGATTATTAAGATGAAGATAAATAGTATTGAAACCATTGCAATCAATGTACCCCTTAAGAAAGGGTTGACAGCAAAGACTGCGCATGGAGAACATGCGGTTTCTCCTTATGTGCTTGTGAAAGTTCATACGGATCAAGGTATTGTGGGATTGGGAGAGGCAACCATTTCGGGGTTGTGGTCGGGTGAAACCCAAGGAAGCACCATCGCTGCAATTCGCGATTATATAGCCCCGGTTCTTATAGGAAAAGATCCGCGCGATATCACCCTCGCAAGGCGGGCGATGGATTTTATCATCAAGCTTAATCCATTTACCAAAGCAGCAGTAGAGATGGCGCTTTGGGATATATCAGGCAAGGCTGTGGGTCTGCCTGTGTATCAGTTGCTTGGTGGAAAAGTTCGTGACAAGGTTCGTATTAAATTGGTGGTTTGGGCCCGCGATGTGGCTGGTTCAAAAATCATGGCACAGCAGCATCTGAAGCTTGGTGTTGATTGCGTTAAAGTGAAAGTGGGGCTTGATCCTGAAACCGATATCGCAAGAGTTAGAGCGGTTCGTGAGGTGTGTGGGCCAAATATCTCAGTTACCATCGACGCCAATTGTGGTTGGACTATTCAACAGGCACGTTATTGCCTGCGCGAACTTGCAGATGTAAAACTTCTTCTTGCAGAGCAGCCTATTCCAGCAGGCGACCCTGTTGCACTTGCAGAGCTTCGTAGGGATACCATTGCGCCCATCATGGCGGATGAAAGCGTATTCACCCTGCAAGATGCCTGGCATCTTTCCTATCATCGTGCTGCGGATATTTTCAGTGTCTATCCTGGGAAGCATGGCGGAATAGCTGCTACTGCTGAAATCATCGCCATCGCCAAGGCTGCAGGTATTCGCTGCACCATAGGCAGTAATCTTGAACTGGGGGTTGGCACTGCAGCGATGCTTCATGTTGCAGCGGCGTTTCCCGAAATTGATTGCGATACCTTTCCTGCAGATACCATCGGGCCATTTTATCACGAGGGCGAAATCATCACCCAGCCACTTGATCTCGGGCCACCACATGCGGTTGTTCCGAATGGCCCCGGGCTTGGCGTTGAACTCGATGAAAAAGCAGTTGCTCGATTTCGCATTAGTTAAATAGTAGTTCGAAAAAATGTTGTCATCAGCCCCGCCACTGTTAGACTGATTCTTGTTCAAAGATTCACACCAGACGAGTACAATCATGATCCGAGCCACGGTTGATTATTCACTTGAAGGTAGGCAGTTTGGCCACCTTTACATCCCCTATTCCTACAACCTTGCAGGCTGGGCGAACCTTATGGTTCCCATAGCTGTGATCAACAATGGCCCCGGCCCCACTGCACTTGTCCTTGCAGGAAATCATGGCGATGAATATCCCGGTCAGGTCGCGGTAATGCGCCTGCTTCGAAAACTTCAGCCCGAGCATGTGCAAGGAAGGATTATTCTTATCCCCACCCTTACCATGCCTGGCGCTAAAGCCAGTACCAGGCTTTCTCCACTCGATGGGAAAAACTTCAACCGCTGCTTTCCGGGCAATGCTGAGGGCACGCCTTGCGAAGCTTTGGCGCACTATCTTACTACTGTGCTTTTCCCGATGTCTGATATTGTGATTGATATTCATACAGGCGGTAGGGGAGTTGATTTTTATCCCTGCGCACACATGCATCTTGTACCCGATGGCCCTCAAAGAAAGAAAATGCTCGAAGGTACCGAGGCTTTCAATACTGATTTTTGCTTCCTCTATTCTGATATCGCAGGAACTGGCCTTCTGCCGGTTGAAGCAGAGAGCCAAGGAAAAATTGTCATCACCACCGAGATGGGTGGAAGTGAAAATGTAACTGCAGCGGTGCATTCGCTAACGCAGTCGGGCCTTACAAATGTGTTAAACACCATGGGTGTTCTTAAAGGCAAACCCGCATCGCGGAAAGAGTTGGGGCAGAAACCCACGCGCTGGGTGCAGGCCCTTGATTGGCAGGATTATCGATTTGCTCCGGAATCGGGAGTGTATGAAAACATTGTTCCTTTGGGCCATGATGTTACAGCGGGAACTGTGGTCGGAGCCATTCACTTTTTGGAACGCCCAGAACGCGACCCCATCGAGGTAATTGCACCTTCCAATGGCGTACTGATTGCAACCCGTGCCCCTTCCATAGTAACTCAGGGTGATTGCGTTGCAGTGATTGCCCACGATGTAGACCCGAGGAAACTCCCATGAAAATAACTGAAGTCATTTGCCAGATTCTTCGTATTCCGAATGTGCAGGCGAAAACTGCAAGCAGTCAGGATTCTGTACTGGTTCGAATCCGCACTGATAGCGGGCTTGAAGGCATTGGAGAAGCTGATTCCTCTCCAGAGGTTGTCAAGGCGATCATTGATGCGCCTTTCAGTCATAATATTGCATGTGGTTTACGCAAGATCTTAATAGGTGAAAATGCTCTCGAGAATGAAAGTATTTGGAACAAGATGTACAGGCGCACCATGTACTTCGGCAGAAAAGCTGCGGGTATTACAGCTATGGCTGCAGTGGATATGGCACTATGGGATTTAAAAGGGAAGGCGTTCAACCAGCCGATTCATCGATTGCTGGGCGGGCAGCATCATAAAAAACTGAAGGGCTATGCTTCGATTCTTTTTGGCCGTGATGGTAAGGAGACAGCAGATATCGGCAAGAAGTGGGTCGATGCGGGTTACAGTGCGGTTAAGTTTGGGTGGGAACCGATGGGCACTTCGGAAGCGGTGGATATTGATCTGGTGCGAGGTGCAAGAAAAGGGTTGGGCGATGCCACGCTGTTGATCGATGCAGGATGTGTTTATGATGCACGCACTGCATTGAGAAGGGCTAATGCCTTTGCGGAGTTTAAGCCCGAATGGTTTGAAGAACCATTACGCGAGGATGATATCGAGGGATACGTATGGCTGAGGGATCGTTCACCTATTCCGATAGCGGCGGGTGAAGGGGAGTGTGGGCGGGAATCGTTTAGGCCATTTATTGATCAGAAAGCGCTTGATGTATATCAGGTTGATATATCACGCTGTGGTTTTACAGAAGCTGCATATATTCGTGCAAGGGTTGAAGAAATAGGCGCCCGCCTTTGCAATCATTGCTACACCAGTCCGCTTACCGTTGCTGCCAGCCTTCATTGGCTTTCCACCTGCAAGGATGCATTCTTGTTCGAGGATTGCGTTGAAGATTCGCCATTAAGGCATGAGTTGACTTTGGAGAAGGTGCAATCGGTGAATGGCTGGATTGAGGTTCCAGATAGGCCTGGTTTGGGTGTAACCCTTGATGAAAAGTTTGTAAAGAAGTATTTGGTAGCAGAATCAAGATAACTAACATAAGGATAGTAGTATGAGCCGTGCAAAGAGCGAATATCGGTACGAGAAACTTACTTGGCCTGAGATCAACGATGCGGTTGATCTGGGTAAGGTTTGCATTATTCCATGTGGAGCGGTGGAGCAGCATGGTCATCATCTTCCACTTGATGTTGACTTGGTTTGCCCTGTGGGGATAGCGAATGGAACAGGGCGAGAAATCCCAGATAAGATGTTGGTTTTGCCTGTGGTTGCTTATGGATACACTGGCCATGTGATGGATTTCCCGGGTACCATCAATCAAGATTTTGAGCACTTCATGCACCATGTGCTTGATATTACGAAGTCGCTTGCCTATCACGGTTTCAAAAAGATTATTCTGTTGAATGGGCACGGGTCGAACATGCCTAATCTTGATCTGGTGGCCCGCAGGACGAACCTCGAGACAGATGCCGAATGCAGTGTCATCGCTTGGTGGAATCTGCTTACTGTGGACAAGCAGTTCATGCCCCGGTGGAGGCAGAGTAAATTTCCCGGTGGTTGTTCCCATGCCTGCGAACTTGAAACCAGCCTTTATTTGTATCTTGATGGCGACAATGTTCGTATGGATAAAATCAAGAGTGGTACCATAAGTTTCAACAATGAAGAGAGCCCGTTCAACTGGGTTGATCTTTTTGCTGCAGGGCCTGCGACTGTGGTGTCGTGGACTAGCAGTTATTCAGATACTGGCGTGCTGGGCGATGCAGAACTTGCGACTCCCGAGAAAGGCCGTGAGGTTTACGAGGAAGCTGTGAAGCAACTTGCACGCTTTGTGCCATGGTTTAAAGACCGGCCCAAGGATGTCAGGCAGGATTTTCATCGTAAAAAACCGACTATGCCCATGCCTTGGAATCAGCAATCGATCTAATCCTATAACCCTATTTTAAAAATTCATCCCTGGAGATTTTTGAATGAAGATTGTTGACTTGCGGATCACAGGACTAGCGGGTGGCACCGTTGAAGGTGGTTGGGCCAAGGAGCTAACCCCCGAGGATAATGTTCACACCATTGTTGAAGTGCTTACTGATGGTGGCTTGGTTGGCATAGGGAGCACTTTTACCAATAGTGAATTAGTGCGGGCTGCTGCCAAGTTGCTCAAGCCTTTTTTGATAGGCGAGCGAACCGATGAGCCTGCACGCATCAGCGAAAAACTTCGCCAGAATATGTTTTGGCAAGGCAGAGGAGGCAGCATAGAGCATGCCATCAGCGGTATTGATATCGCCCTCTGGGATTTGTTTGGGAAAATCACCAATCAGCCTGTTTCAAGGCTTTTGGGTGGCAACTATCGTACTCAGATCAAGCCCTATGGTTCACTTCTTTTTGATGAGGTAGAGCCGCTGAAGGAAAAGCTTAAAGCTGCAATGAACAATGGGTTCAAAGCGATCAAGCTTGGGTGGAAGCCATTTGGTCGCAGAGATTTTCAGACTGATGAACAGTTGGTTCGCACTGCAAGGGAAACCATTGGACCCGATGTTGAACTCATGATCGATGCGGGCGGTAGCGAGGCTTTCTGGCCACATGGTTATAAGTGGGCCCTGCGCACCGCTCAGATGCTTGCTAATTATAATGTGGTTTGGTTTGAAGAAGCACTTCCTCCGGATGACTTCGCAGGGTTTAGCGAATTACGAAAACATTCTCCCGTGCCTATTGCAACTGGTGAGGTGCTTACCCGCAGGCAAAGCTTCAAGCCCCTTTTTGAAATGCAAGCTGTGGATGTTGTTCAACCTGATTGCACCAAGTGTGGTGGGTTGACGGAAGCTTGGCGCATTGCATGGATGGCGTATGATCATAATGTGCTTTGGGTACCCCATGGTTGGAATACTGCAATTGGGTTGGCAGCAGATATACATCTTGCTTGCGCCATGCCTGTTGCCAAGTATGTGGAATTTCTAACTCCTTCGCCTTATGTAGATAATCTGATCAAAACTCCATTCCGCCCAGATGCGAATGGTTTGTTGACCCTGCCCGATAAACCGGGTTTGGGGATAGAATTAAATCCTGATGCGTTGAAACAGTATGGAGTGCATGGCTGATTTTTTATGAATAATTAGGTGATGAAATAACATGAAGAAAATAAATCGCAGGGCTGTAATTAAAGTAACAGCAGCAGGGCTTGGTGCTTTGTCTTTGGTACCAAATACTACGGTAGGGCAGGCGCCTGCCAAGCCATTTGGAACAGAGTTCCCAAATTTGGAATCGCTGACAACGGGTAAATGGTGGGCGCAGGAAGCTGCTCCTAAAAATCAGACGAAGGGTAAAGGCAAAGGCGGTGGCCCAACCCCTGCTCCATCGATGAATGTTGCTCGCGAAAAGGTCGTTGTATTTGCTTTGTATACGCATCAAAACGGTGTGCTTAAAGTCTCAGCACAATTATTTCCGTTGATGCCTGAAGAGGAGCGCATTGCCCGTCTGGAATTATTGCAACAGGGCAAATGGGTGGAAGTATCGCGTACGGAGGTTTTCTATCCCGGTTGGGATGCGCATTTCCGCATCGAAAAATGGGACAACACTAAAGAAGTTCCTTACCGTGTGTGCCATGGTGAAAAAGCAACTTTTGAGGGTTTGATTCGGAAAGACCCTGTGGATAAAGAAGAGATCATCGTTGCTAATATGTCTTGTAATTCAAGTCGCACTGTTGGCATGAGACCCGAAATTATCGAGAACCTGAAGCTGCAGAACCCTGATCTTCTTTTCTTTGGTGGAGACCAAACTTATCGCCATACGGAACATACTGCAGGTTGGATTGAATTTGGCTTGCAGTTTCGCGATATCATCCGAGATAGGCCGACAGTTTGCATACCCGATGATCATGATGTAGGGCATGGAAATGTGTGGGGCGAGAACGGGAAGAAATCGGTTACGCCCGGCGATGCGGATGGCGGATACCGATACCCTGTTGAATATGTGAATCAGGTACAAAGGCAGCAATCGTGGAACTTGCCTGATCCGGTTGATCCCGCGCCTGTTGACAGGGGCATTGGGGTTTATTTCACACGCATTACTGTTGGTGGAGTGGATTTTGCAATTCTAGAAGATAGGAAATTCAAGACCGGGCCTGATGGAAAGATTCCCAAGATGGGACCCCGCCCTGATCATATTAATGATCCTAAATATGATCCTAAAACGATCGACCTTCCGAACCTGCAATTGCTGGGTGTTAGGCAGGAAAAGTTTTTGCAAAACTGGGGTCAGGATTGGACTGGGGCACAGATGAAGTGTGTTCTTTCTCAGACTGCTTTTTGTGGCGCAGTGCATATGCATGGTGGGCGAAACAGCAGGTTGCTCGCAGATTTGGATTGTAATGGTTGGCCCCAAACACCACGTAATAAGGCTTTGGAGCTTATCCGCAAGGCATGGGCCGTGCATCTGTGTGGTGACCAGCATCTTGCTGTAACGGTCAAGCATGGTATAAAAGATTTTGGAGATGGCCCATATAGTTTTACCGGCCCTGCCCTGGTGAATACTATTTATGGCCGTTGGTGGCATCCCCTTGATGAGAAAGCAGGCCCCAACCCTGTTAAAGGGAGTCCGTTGCCATGGACGGGGGATTTTCTTGATGGCCTGGGCAATAAGATTTCAATGATGGCTTACGCCAACCCGGAAGATATCACGGATGAAAAAAAACGCTCGGATGGATATGGTATTGCAAGGTTTAACAAGAAGAGTCGCACCATCACTTTTGAATGCTGGCCTCGTTTTAGTGATGTAAGACTGGGGGACAAGGCGCAGTTCCCAGGTTGGCCCATCAAGGTTGCAATGGATGCAAACGATGGCAGAAAAGTTGTGGGCTATCTTCCGGAGATAGTTTTTGAAGAGGGGGTGAATGGTGTGGTTCAGGTGGTCGAGGAAAAAACCGGAGAGGTTCTTTACACGGTGCGTACTCAGGGAGGAACGTTTTCTCCTAAGGTTTATGCGGAAGGAAAGTACACAGTGAAAGTTGGCAAGGATAAACCGGATGCTCAAACCCTGAAGGGATTGGAACCCATGCCTGCTAGTAATACTGGCAAGAAAAAGATTAAAATAACACTTTAAGGACTCATTGAATGACTCACATACTGAAGCAGCGCTTGGCGTATATTGTTCTTTTTATGGCTGTGATATTTGGAATGACTCATGGCATTGCAAGGGGAGAAGATATTGCCTTAGCCAACCTTCCGGAGATCATTCGAAATGCAGCTGACAAAGCGATTCCTAATGCCAAGTGGAATAAGGTTGTAAAAGATACGGATGGAAAAGATAGTTGGTACGAAGTTTCGGGCATGGATGCTAAGGGTCGAAAAATTTGTGTAACAGTTGAACCTAATGGCGATATTGAAGAGATAGAAACAGAAATCAAATCTCAGAATACTCCTAAAAGTGTTATGACCGCTCTTAGGGGAAGGCTTCCTAATTTCAAAATTACCGCTGTTTATGAAATTCGCAATGATCAAGATAAGATCATAAGATATGACATAGATGGAAAACGCAGCAGAGATAAGGAAGATGTAACAATTTCTTTTACAGTGGATGGCAAATTTATCAAACTCGATGAATAAATCTTAGGTTTTTTCCAATTGTTCGCCTCCTATATTCGCCAACCTTGCTATTTCTTTTGATCGTTAGAGACTAACTTTCGGTTTCGTAATTAAGTAATGTCTTTAAATAAAGCTATTAATGTTGTTGAATGTGTTGGTTAAAGTGCTAACATTTAAACTTGTAAGATATTGAGACAAACTGCTCGTTTCCCTCCTTCGATTGCAAAAGCAATACCTAAAGGGTTGAGTTTATCCAGCAATAGTTTTTGTCGCAATTAAATCAAATTCGGGATGAATTTTAGAAACTTTATTTGTTTTCAGGTGTTAATTAATTGTTCTTTAGTTGCGCCTGAATCATTCTGGGGTTTTGTTTTATGCGAATCGCAATAATCGGTGGTGGCCCAGGCGGATTGGTAACAGCCTATTATCTTCAAAAGCGACTTCCCGGTGTTTGCAACATCACCATCTATGAGGCAAGTGGGCGATTGGGTGGGAAAATTCTTACCCGCCAATTCAGTCAGGCTCCTAATAAGTATGAGGCTGGCGCAGCTGAGCTTTATGATTATTCGCAACTAGGCCCTGATCCGCTCAAGGAACTTATTGCAGAGTTAGGATTAACTACAAGCCCTATGAAAGGGCGAACCGTGGTGATGGATAATCATATCCTAAATAATTCAAAAGATATTGAGTATGCGTTTGGTAAAGAAACAAATAAATCTCTACGTCGATTTCGTCTCAAAGCTAGGGATGCTATCAGCCCTGCGGGATACTATGAATCTGATTGGAAGCAGGATAATGCCGATCCTTATTCAAAACACTCTTTTCGATGTTTGTTGAACAAGGTGAAAGACCCTCATGCACGCCGATTAATCGAAGTTACAGTGCATAGCGATTTGGCAACGGAACCAGAAAACACAACTGCCAGTTATGGCTTGCAAAATTTTCTGATGGACGAATCAGATTACATGAAGCTATACACAATCGATGGGGGACTCGAACGTTTGCCACAAGAGTTGGCGAAGCGACTAAATGCGAATGTTCTTCTGAACCGCACGGTGTTGCAGGTAGAGGGCGTAGCAAATAATACTTATTCCCTAACCTCGCGCCATCAAGGTAAAGTTACAAGCGAAACTTACGATTATGTTGTGGTTGCATTGCCTAACAATTGGTTGATGGGAATTCAGTGGGGTGGTGAACTTCTTCAAAAGGCCATGCGTAAACATCATGCCCATTATGATTACCCCGCCCATTATCTTCGAGTAAGTATCCTGTTCAAGAAGCCTTTTTGGCGCAGCGAGATCTCGGGTTCGTACTTTATGATCGATGCCTTTGGCGGATGTTGTGTCTACGATGAATCATCGAGAGAGACCGAGGGCGAGTACGGGTCGCTCGGTTGGCTTATTGCTGGGGAGCAAGCGTTGACCCTAAGCAATCTTAATGATTCGCAACTCACCGAAATTGTTTTGGAAAATCTGCCCGCATGTTTGCAGCATGGTCGATCATTGGTGTTAGAATCTCAGGTGCATCGCTATGCGGGTGCGGTGAATGGCTTGCCCGGTGGTCGTCCATTTCGCGAGACCGATTCACGCCATCTGCCAGAACCAACCCAGCATAACCGCTTGTTTGTTGTGGGTGATTATCTTTTCGATTCTACAATTAATGGGTGTGTCGATTCCGCAGATGTTGTGGCTGAATGGATCATTGAAAAAATCAAGATGCCTCAGGTTCCAGTGGCGAATCCAATCCCCATAATGGCAATCCCAGCAGATCCCATTCACTCGAAAAGTTGATCAAGGGTTGTCTAAATGGTCATCGATAGTATCCGCATTTCTTTTGTTGCTGAAGTTCCTTTGGGCGTAAAAAGCCTTCGAGAATATAAGCAACCACGAAAAATCTACGCAATCGAAACTGTAGATTCTGCTGCGCACCCAGGGTTTGATGTTGTTTTCGGCGAAGCGATGTACGAAAGTTCTGCAGCGGTTTTAATAAAACAAGATAATATATCGATCTCTTGGCAGCGAAATCAGGTGCATGTTTTATGCCCTTTGGAGTCGCGATTAGATGTACTCACGGCACTTGCTGATTTCGGATTTTACGAAGGCGAACTGCATCGCTTGGAATCTGATGTAGAAGTTCAGGAACCTTTGGCTGAAAAAGATGTCGAGTTCGCACATCGCATTAATCATCGCAATCGTGAGCATTGGTCACGCTTTGGCGAAACCATCGAGCGCTTTACTCGTGATCGATTGATCTACGCAAGGCTTTGTTCTCAGCTTGCATTTCCTTCGATTAGTCTTTCGCCTAAAAGCAGGCAGATCGTTTCGAAGCTATTGCGGGAATGTAACATCGAAGATCGGCTCGAAATGTATAGTGACAGGCTAGAGGCGTTGGAAGAATTATACGAAGGGGCGAACGATCGTGTTGCAGATTATCGCTGGTACCGGGGCGGTCACATTCTCGAGTGGACAATAGTGGTTATTCTTATCTTCGAAGCGATTGCAATGTCTGTTGAGTTGGGCATGCATATTTATGAATTTAACAGAGATTCCAAAGCAGAAGTCGCGGATTTATCTGAGGAGTTTGAGGCAAATATAATTCAAGTTGCAAATGATCGCGTGACATTTGTTAAAAAATCATTGGAGCCAAAAACACTTGGTATCGTTAAGAATCTGCGGGTGCAGGAAGGCCGGATGGACCGAAAGTCTGGCGAAGTCACTCCTGGGTCAACCTTGGAGAAAGGGCTTGATGATGAAGCTTTTCAAAACATCCCCACAGATGGAATCAAGGCAATGTTGCTGACAGATTCCAAGAATGAAAAGATTGCTCAAATCCAAGTGCTGCGGGCAGGCAGCAAAAAAGCAAAGTGAAATCGTGTCTCAAAGATTCTTATTTGCAGTTACCATAGCCCTATGAGAAGGTAGGGTCTTGGGTCAGGCCTGTTTAAAATTCCATCTGAGAGCGAACCATGGATAAGACGTTACCAATTGCTTTTGTGTTTTTATTGATCCCGCTTGCAGCGTTTGCACTTGAGTACCCTTGGAAAACTGCGGAGCCTCAAAAGACCGGTTGGCCCATGACCGAGGAAGAGCGCAAGTTTGTTTTGAAGCCTGAGCACGAAAGGCGCCCAGGATCTGAGTCTAAGAAACATCTTCCTGCGATGTGGCCTGTCTGCCCATCTGCAGGCAACTTTGGTGGGTCAAGCTGGATTGATATACATACCAAACTCATTGATCATGTGCGTGCCAACAAAGGCCCTGTTGATATCTTGCTTCTTGGCGATAGTATCACTCAGCAATGGGGCGGGCCTCTTGATAACAAACCTTTGAATGCAGCGTGGCAGAAGCAGTTTGGGAAATACAAAACAATCAATCTTGGGATAGGTGGTGAGAAATCGCAGAATTTGTTGTGGAGGCTTGATCACGGTGGTGTTGAAGGGATTGATCCTAAGGTTGTTATCGTTCTTATTGGAAACAACAATATGTTTTTTGTAGGTGAAACAGGTGTGGAAGCAGCAGCAAAAGGCGTTCAGATGTGTGTTGCCAACGCCCGTGAGAAATTTCCGAAGGCTGATGTGATTGCTGTGAAAATATTCCCTGCTCATGCGCCTGGCAATGCCTTCTACGAGAACATCAAGAAAACTAATGCTGCCCTAGATACTCTTAAATTAGATAGCGATCCGAAGGTGCAGGTGCTTGATATCAGCGCCGAAATGCTTGAAGCTGATGGTTCGCTTAAGAAGAGTTTGTTCACAGCCGACAACATTCATCTTTCTCAGGAGGATGGGTATGGGTTCTTTGCTGGCAAGTTAAAACCATTGGTCGAAAAGATTCTTGGGGGCCAAAGGCCTTGATGATAATGTGACGTTTGCAAGTTGTTTTAAATTTATTGATAGTTAGCTTTAAAAGAATGAGGAGTGATCTTGTTATGAAATACCTTTCCCTTTTATTTTCTGTTCTTGTTTTGGCACCTTTGTGCGCCCAGATACCTGCGGAAAAACCAGCACACCTTTTTATTCTTTCCGGGCAATCGAACATGGCGGGGATGGACCCTAAACTTGGGTTGGAACCCGAAGGTGCTTTACTCTTTCCCAATGCCAATGTCGCCTATATCAAGGTGGCTGCTGGCGGTCAACCAATTCGCTATTGGGTTGCGGAGTGGGATGAAATTGCCAAGAAACATGGTGTTGATGTTGAGAAGGCACGGGCTACGGATAAAAACAAAGGAACAGTTTATTATAAGCCGATCTTGGATCAGTATGCAGCACTCTTGAAAAAGTACCCTAATCCCGCATCGGTCACTTTTTGTTGGATGCAGGGCGAGAGTGATGCCAAGAAGAATCTTCAGGAGCCTTATAACGAAGCGTTGAAGCAACTGATCACTAACCTTCGCAGGGATCTTAAGCAACCCGAAATGAAGTTTGTCATTGGAAGAATCAGTGATCATAAAAAAGCCAGTGATGCTCCATGGGAAGCGGTGCGTCAGGGCCAGGTCAACCTTGCAAAGAGTGATCCTCTTGGCGCTTGGGTGGATTGCGATGATCTTAATAATAAAGAGAAGAATGGGGTTACTACCGATGATCTGCATTACACCAAGGAAGGTTATGAGGTTCTAGGCCGTCGATATGTTCGTCAGGCTAAGTTGCTTATTGACGGGAAAAAACCAGCAGAGAATGGCCGGCCTTAATCGGTCTTTGAAAAACTTTCTTGCTAGTATACCTAGTATCTTTGATAATGTGACGATGTTGTTTATGTGGGATTTCATTTAGGAAACTTATCATGCCAGTTATTAAAAAGTTGTTGGTGATTGTTGCACTCATGGGCTTTGTGCCTTTGTTTGCTCGCTCCGAGGAAAACGATCTTTCCGATTCGGAAAAAAAAGCAGGGTGGAAATCTCTCTTCGATGGGAAGACAACTAAAGGTTGGCGCAACTATAAGAAACAAGAAATCAGTAATGGTTGGCAGGTTAAAGATGGTGCATTGACTCGTGCGGATAAAGGTGCGGGCGATATCATCACCACTGAAAAATACGAAGAGTTTGAGCTTTCGCTGGAATATAAGATTTCGAAGGGCGGAAACAGTGGCATCATGTTTCATGTGATTGAACAAGCTGGGCCGCCTTGGCATTCAGGCCCAGAAATCCAGATTCAAGATAATGTGGATGGGCATGACCCACAGAAATCAGGCTGGCTTTATCAGCTTTATCAACCAGCAAACGATCCTAAAACCAATAAGACCCTCGATGCTACCAAACCAGTTGGGCAATGGAATCATGTCAACTTGATCATCGCAAAGGATAAATGCGAACTGAACATGAATGGCTTGCGGTATTGGACTTGCAAGCTTGGCAGCCCCGATTGGAACGAAAAACTTGCCAAGAGTAAGTTTGCGAAATTAGAGATGTTTGCTAAGGCGGGTCAGGGTTTTATCTGTCTTCAGGATCATGGCGACATGGTTGCTTATCGCAATATTAAGATTCGAACTTTGAATAGTGCTGCTCCGGTTGTGGATCCTGTTGATGGGAAGAAAAATGTTTCTCTAGCTCCTGCATTTCCCAATGTGAAGTGGTCAGGTTGGGAAGAAGTGGATGACAAGGGTAAAGTTCAGCCTTTGAGGCCGATCATTATTACCAATCCTGGCGATGGCACTAATCGGGTCGTTGTTGCTATGCAGCAGGGGCAAATTCATTTGATTCCGAATAATTCCAAAGCTGAGAAATCCAAGATCTTTCTAGATATAAGTTCGAAGGTGCGTTACATCGACAAAGAAAATGAAGAGGGCCTTTTGGGTCTTGCGTTTCATCCTGATTATAAAAAGAATGGGGAATTCTTTGCCTATTACACGGTTAAGCATACGCCACATTTGTGTGTGATTTCTCGATTCAAGGTTTCTAAGGATAATCCTGACCAAGCTGATTCTGCCTATGAAGAAGTACTGCTTGAAATCCAACATCCTTTTTGGAATCACAAAGGTGGCACGCTTGCGTTTGGCCCAGATGGTTGCCTTTACTGTGCGATTGGGGATGGTGGGGATGGTAATGATCCCTACAACAACGGTCAAAATCTAGGTACTCTTTTAGGCAAAATCATTCGTATCGATGTTAATAAAAAAGATACGGGTATGAAGTATTCGATTCCTAAAGATAACCCTTTTGTGGGCCAGAAAGCTGCACCAGAGATTTTTGCCTATGGGTTTCGCAATGTATGGCGCATGGCTTTTGACAAATCCACAGGCAACCTTTGGGCTGCAGATGTTGGTCAGAATCTGTGGGAAGAAATCAACATTGTAAAGAAGGGTGGTAATTATGGTTGGGCTATTCGTGAAGGTGCCCACCCCTTTGGAAATTATGAATCTAAATCGGCCCAAACTCTGATAGATCCTATTTTCGAATACGATCATCAGGTGGGCAAGTCCATCACCGGCGGTTTTGTTTATCGGGGCAAAAAGATTCCCGAGCTTCAAGGGCACTACCTTTATGCTGATTATATTTCGGGCAAGGTTTATGCCTTGAATTATGATAATAAAACCAACAAGGTCTTGGGTAATTACTCTATTCCAAGCCCGATGTTTCCCATCATTACCTTTGGTGAAGATGAGGAAGGCGAAGCTTATTTCGCAGTGGTTACCGGCAACGGTAAAGGTATCTACAAGCTATTACCTGGCGAAGCCGCAACTTCAAAAGTTTCTGGCACTAATTCGGTTGTAGAACCTTCTTCTGATTTTAATGAGAAGCAAGAACGCTTTGGCAAACTTAAATATTTGTTGAGCAGGCTTAAGAAGTAAGCAGGCTGATACTTTCGGATTTTAAATATGAACTCGATTAAAGTCGCAGTTGTTGGCACCGGTTTCATGGGGTGGGTTCATATCGAGGCCCTTCGAAGGCTGGGCATCTGCATCTCGGGTGTACTTGGTTCGAGCCCCGAAAAAACCAAAGCCTTTGCCCTAAAAACCGGTATCACAAAAGCCTATGCTTCTTATGAAGAAGTGCTTGCAGATTCCAATGCTGGTTCTGTTCATCTGGGTGTTCCCAATAAGTTTCATTTTCTGATGGCGAAGCAGGCATTGGAAGCTGGAAAGCATGTGCTTTGCGAAAAACCTCTTGCAATGAACACAGCAGAATCTGCTGCTTTGGTTGCGATAGCTGCGAAGTATCCTAAACAAGCAGCGGGGGTGAATTACAACATCCGGTATTACCCCCTTTGCATCGAGGCTAAAGATCGTATCCGCAAAAAAGAGCTAGGCAATATCTTTCATATCACAGGAAGTTATTCTCAGGATTGGCTACTTCATGATACGGATTACAACTGGCGAGTGCTTGATTCTGAAGGTGGTGAACTTCGTGCGGTTTCAGATATTGGTACCCATTGGCTCGATCTGATTTACTTTATTACCGGGCTTGAGGTGGAATCGGTTTGTGCGGATTTGCAAACCGTTCATCCCATTCGTAAGCGGCCCGAGGGCGAGATCGCAACCTTTCAGGGAAAGGGGCAGGCTTTTGTTGATACGGAGAATATTCCGATCACCACCGATGATTATGGATCCATTCTTTTGCGCTTTAAAGGTGGGAAGAAGGGTTTGCTTTGGGTTTCGCAAGTTAGTGCTGGGCACAAGAACTGCCTGAGGTTTGAAATTGCAGGTTCGAAACAAGCAGTCAATTGGAATAGCGAAAAGCCCAACGAAATTATGTTCGGGAATCGTGATAAGGCGAATGAGATTTTGCTTCGTGATCCTTCGTTGCTTGGTAGTGATGCAAGGAAGTTTGCAGACTATCCGGGCGGGCATGATGAAGGCTATGATGACTCATTCAAGATGTGCTTTAGGGGTTTTTATGATGCAATTGCATCTGGAAAAACAGGCCCCGATGCGCAATATCCAACTTTTGCAGATGGGCATCGTGAAATCGTTTTGTGTGAAGCAATCCTTCAAAGTCATCGTGAACAACGCTGGATTAAAGTGAAAGAGTAAACCAATGCAACTAGGATTTGTCAGCGCCATCGTCCCGGAGTTATCTTTAGAGCAAGTCTTCAAGCTCGCTAGCGAAGAAGGTTATGATTGCGTGGAGTTGATGTGCTGGCCTGTGAGCAAGGCGGAACGCCGTTATGCTGGGATTACGCATGTTGATGTGAACAACTTTGATCAAACCCAAGCGAATGAAGTTAACCGGCTTGCTTCGCAGTATAAGGTGAAGATTAGTGGTTTGGGTTATTATCCCAATCCGCTATCACCTGATGAGGCAGAGGCAAATACCGCCTGTACTCACATTAAAAAAGTAATCGAGGCAACAGCGCTTTTAGGCATCAACCAGATGAATACTTTTGTGGGAAGAGATTACACAAAAACAATTGATGAAAACTGGCCTCGTTTTCTTGCGACTTGGAAGCCTTTGGTTGAGTTTGCGGAATCATTGGGAGTACGCATCGGTATTGAAAACTGCCCGATGTCGTTTGGTCGGGATGAATGGCCGGGGGGTAAGAACCTTGCGATTTCCCCTGCGATATGGCGTAGGATGTTTGCTGACATTCCGAACTCCAACTTTGGTTTAAACTTTGATCCTTCGCATTTTCCTTGGCAGATGATGGACTATCTCAAGCCGCTCAATGAATTCTCCAAGCGTATTTTTCATGTGCATGCAAAGGATGTGCGGGTTGATAGAGATCGAATTGATGAGGTGGGGATTCTTGCATACCCGAAGGAATATCATGTGCCTAAACTGCCCGGGATGGGCGAAGTGAACTGGGGAAAATTTTTCTCGGTGCTAGGCGACACGGGCTATGATGGCCCTGTTTGTGTTGAAGTGGAAGACAGGGCTTATGAAGGTTCTTTGGAATCACGCAGAGCTGCGCTTACGCAAAGCCATACTTTCTTGCGTAACTACATTCCAAGGCGCAAAGTTTAATGCCTGCGAATCAAATACTTGCTGGGATTGATCTTGGTGGTACCACTATTACGGCGGGGCTGGGCGATCTCACTGGCAATATTTTGCTGCAGCGTAGCATTCCTACACTTTCAGAAAATGGGCCTGAAGATGTTCTTTGCAGAATGGCATCCCTTGTAAAAAATCTAGCGGATGAAGTTGGCTATAAGCCAAGTGCCCTTGGTATTGGGATTCCCGGTCTGGTTGATCCTACACTTGGTAAGACATTATTTCTACCAAACATGCATACTCAATGGCGGGGCGTTTGCGTTCGTGAAATACTTGAAAATTCATTGGGGTACGAAGTTCGTATTTTGAATGATGTTCGTACTGCAACATTAGGTGAGATGAAATTCGGACTCGGGAAAAATGTTTCCAACATGGTTTTCTTTTCTGTGGGAACTGGCATAGGTGGCGGAATAGTTATTGGCGGGAAACTTCTTCTTGGTCCTTTGGGTTCTGCAGGGGAAATAGGCCATCAAACCATTCTTCCCAATGGGCCTTTTTGCGGGTGTGGGAACCAGGGTTGCTTAGAAGCGCTATGTAGTGGGCCAGCAATCATAGCGGAGGGCGTTCGGCTTTTTAAAATCGGGCAGGCTCCGAAGTTGGTTCGTATTTGTGCCAACGATATTAGAAATGTTTCGCCGGAAACTATGGTACAGGCTGCGAAGGAAGGTGATGAAGCTGTGAGTGCTGGAATATATCATATTGCAACTCTTCTTGGCATTGGTGTTGCCAACATGGTAACTTCGTTGCATCCGGAATTGGTGGTGCTGGGAGGCGGAGTTTCAAAAATGGGAGATTTGCTTCTTGCGCCTGTACGAAGTGTTGTTAAACAGAGGGTGCGGATGTTTCCAGTGGATGATATTCGGATTGAATTATCATCGGTGGGAGAGGGCGCGGGGTTGTTGGGTGCGATTGCACTTGCGGATTTTAAAAACTTAGGAGTTGAAACTGATGAGCTACACGTATAAAGATATTTCAAAGATGATCGATCATTCTCTTTTGACCACGACCCTCACGGTTCAGGAATTGGAAGCAGGGATTGCCCTTGCGATTGATTACGATGTTGCAAGCATTTGCATCATGCCTTATTACCAGCGAAGGTGTGCGGATTTACTTAAGGGCACAGGAATCAGGGCTAGTACTACCATTGGGTTTCCCCATGGTGCAAACACTACTGCAATAAAAAAGATGGAAGCTGAACGAGCCATCGCTGATGGGTGCGAAGAACTTGACATGGTGGTGAACATAAGCCAGGTGTTGAGCCAACGCTGGGATTATGTGCGCGAGGATATTAAGGTGGTGATCGATGTTGCTCATAAAGCAGGTCAAAAAGTGAAAGTCATTTTTGAAAACAGTTTTTTGAAGGATGAGCATAAGATCAAGCTTTGTGAAATCTGCAGTGAATTGAAGGCGGATTGGGTGAAGACCTCTACGGGGTATGGTTCGGGCGGGGCGACTATCGAAGATTTGATTTTGATGCGCAAGCATGCTGCCCCTTCGGTTCAGGTTAAAGCAGCGGGTGGCGTGAGGGACTTTGCAAAAATGTTGGAGGTGCGCGCTTTGGGAGTCAGCAGGGTTGGCGCTAGCAGAACCAGAGAAATGCTGGAAGAGTGCAGAAAAGTAATGGGCCTACCTGTTTTGCATGCCGCACCTGGCACAGTTGCTGGTTATTAACCCAAGGGTGACCAAGCCAAACCTCCTAAACTACGGGACCGTTATAAACTTTTTAATCGATATATTCGACACTTTCAATAATATGTGCTATAGATAACAAATGGTATTTACGCAATATGCATAAATACTGTACTGTTGCGATCTTAATAAGTCGATTATTTATTGACACCCCTAACTCTTTTAAGGTTTAAAACGATGTTGAAATTTGATCGGATAAGTTTCTTTTCTGTAGTTGGAATAGCGACACTGTTTACAGGTCTTGCTGGATTTGCAAGAAGTGAAGAGGCGGTAAAAAAAATCACTTTGTCTGAAGCGCTGGAGTTGATGAATGGAAATCACCCAAGAATACATGCAGCGGAAGCGAGTTTGAGGGGTTCGGAAGCGGGAGCACGCGGGGTACAAAACCTTCCTTTATTCGCCAAGCTTTCGCCAGATATGAAATACAGAAGACAACAGTCCCAGTTGGGGATAGAGGTTGCCGATGCTGGGTTGAGGCAGGAAATCAGGGACACCTCCTATGGAGTTGCGAGGGGTTACTATTTAGTTATTTATTCGAAGCAGCAACGGGATTTGACCGAGCAGATGCTTGATATATTGGGCAAGAACATGAAGGCGCTTGAATTAAAGTTAGCTCTTAAAAAGACTCCTGAAGACGAAATCAAACTTCAAAAACTAAAGTTGGGCCATGTTGAGGCTAAGCACAAGAATGCATTAGCTGTTACGGGATATGAAAGAGCTAAGGCGTTATTAAGAGAAGAAGTGGGTGGCAGAAATAAAATCGGCCTTATCGAACCCATGGAAACAGAATTCCCCTCTTATAGTCTTTTAGGCTTGCTTACCCCTGAATTTATTGATGAGATCATTGAAAAAACAGCTGCAGTACGTGAAGAGGTTATTAAATCTTCGAAGGCATCGCAAATTCTTGCATTGGAAGTGAATGCCCAGAGATCTGCTAGGTTTAACCCCAAGTTCAGAACTTTTGCAAGTGGTTCCGATTTGCATTACATTCCGATTGGCGTGCAGGGCAGGGGCGATAACTTCACTCCTGAAGCTATTACCATTGAAATGCCCTCGTCTCTTGTAGGTAAAAAGAATGATCGTGTTGCAAGGGCACAGGCTTTTGCAGATCGGGGCGCTGCAGTTGAGGAAAGCACGAAGAATCTGATCAGGTTAGAAGTGCGAAATGCATTCCAACTGTTGTTGGAAACCCGCATCAGTTATAATGAGCTTAAGAAGGTTGAACCTGAATTGAAAAAAATCATAACAGAACTGCATGATTCTTCATTCAAGTTTTTGAACCCTGATAATGCTGAATTGTTTGAGAAGGCAGGAAATATGCTCGGTAATTATAACCGTGCTAAATTCACCACCATGGATAACCTTGCAGATCTCGAGCGCATTACCAGTGGTACTTTCAGCGTGGGCCTAACCTGCCCTGCGACCGTCACCAATGATGGTAAGCTGATAAAATAAGCACTTTATGCCGAAGATAGCGCTGCACCCTGATGGAATTGTTCTTTCCATAAGGGTGCAACCCGGTGCGAGAAAAAATAGCATCAATGGCGTGCATGATGGTGCACTTAAAGTTTCAGTCCAAGCTGCGCCTGAAGATGGTAAGGCCAATAATGCCATTATGGAATTACTGAAAAAGTCTCTGGGCATCAAAAGAAATCAGATTGAAATGCTATCAGGCCAAACATCCCGGAATAAGAAAATCCTTATCCGGGAATTAAAGCTTGAGGAACTTGAACAAAAAATCCGCACATTAATCTAAGAGTTGAAATTTACCCTTTGAACTCGTGTGCGGTTTTTACAAAAGTTTCGAAGTTGGCAACGGGGGTGGTGCGATCCACTCCATGGTTGAGATTTAAAATGTGACGGGTCCCGCCACCTTTTCGCAGACATTCTTCTACTGCAATTTTCACTTCTGCTGGTGTTCCTGTGCGCAGGATATTTTCATCCACATTGCCCTGAAAAACTAGGTGGGGGTATTTATCCCGGGCTTCTTTAAGATCGTTGCGCTTACCCAAGCTGATGATATCTGCGCCTGTTTCAACTTGTTTATGAAGGTAGGGGCATTCCTTAACAAAAAGAATCCGTGGCGCACCTGTGGCACCTGCAAGAATTCTGCGATGAAAAGGCTGGGCCCATAGATCGTATTCCTTTTCGGTCAGCATACCGGCCCAGGAATCAAAAAGTTGATACGCACAAGCTCCGTGAGCAATCATGGTTTTTAAAAAACCAATGGTTGCGGAGGTAAGCCTTTCAAGAAGTTCATGCCAAATGATGGGTTGTTCTTGGATAAATTTTCGTGTTGCATTGATATCTTTGCCCGTGCCTATGCAATAGGTTGCCACGGTGAAGGGCGCACCAGCGAAGGCTAGGATTGGCATGGGTTTATCCAAGGTTTCTTGGACTTGGGTTAGCATGCGGGTTACATGGGAATAGGTTTCGGGCTGCGGATAGGGATTTAGTTTTAAAACTGCTTCGAGGGTGCGAACGGGGGAAGCGGGAACCGGGCCGATATTGGGTTGCAATGAAAAAGGCAGGCCCATGGAAACAGGTAGGGTGGTGATATCATAAAAAAGAATTACCGCATCAACTCCAAACCTTACCGGTAGGATTGAGGCTTTTGCTGCGAGTTCTACATTTTCAGAAAAATCATAGAATCCAAGTCCTGATCGGATTTTATGAAACTCAGGATCCCAGCGCCCGGCTTGTCGCATTGCCCAAACAGGGACTCTTTCGATTGTTTCGCCGCGTGCAGCGCGAACCAATAAATGATCTTTATTTTTCAATTCTGTAACAGCCATACGACTACTCCCGATCTCAGGAAAGAACCTAAGATTAATTTATTAGGTTGGAGTCGATTTGGTTCCCCAATAAAGGGTTGCGATGCCAAAAGTGAAGGGTTTCCAAGTTACTTGGAGTAATCCTTGATCGCGCATTTTTTGGGCAAATTGCTCTCCATCCGGGAATTGCAGCACACTATTGCGCAAATAATGGTAGGCATCATCCTTACTTTTGGAAAAAAGCTGGCCTAGAAGGGGAAGCATGCGCTGGAAGTAAAAAAGGTAGAGGTTGCCCAAGAACCAGCCTTTGGGGCGTGAAAATTCAAGGATTGCAACTCGTCCGCCTGGTTTTGTTACCCGTATCATCTCCAAAATTCCTGCGTCCGTATCTGAGACATTTCTAATGCCAAAGGCTACGGTTGTCAGCTGGAAGTGATTCTCCGAAAAAGGCAGGCAGAGTGTATCTGCTTCAAGGAAGAATATTCCCGATCCCCTTTTTTGGTTCTTTTTGTAAGCAGATTCAAGCATGGGAAGGCAGAAGTCGCTGCCTACGATTTTGATTTTTCCTTTGGAAGCGGTGTGATAAGCCAATGCGAGGTCGCCTGTACCCGTACAAACATCGAGAATGGGATCGTTTCCCTCTGGGGGAACCAGTTTTGTCATGCGATTGCGCCAGTAGCGATCGATGTTAAGGCTAAGAAAATGATTTAGGAAATCGTACCAAGGCGCAATGCCTGAAAACATTGCACGAATACGCTTACCATCTTTGTTGAGTTCCGTCGTCATTAAAATCTCCCTCTCGGTACAGGTAGAAGACCGTAAAAAGGGGATGAGTGCCAACAAAAAAAAGAAGAGGAGCGGTTGGGCTCCCCTTCTTTCAGTTGCACTTTAAAAATTAATTTATCGTGCTTTGAAAAAGATTAATTAAGCAGCTTTCTTAGGTTCTACTGCTTTCTTTTCTTCTTTCTTAGGTTCTGCCATTGGAACAGCAGATCCACCGGTGCAACCTGTGCAACCGCTGCAGCTCTTGGAGCTACGGTTGAACAATTTGTGACTGCCACCGTTGCAACCATTGCAGCTCTTTGGTTCGCGGTCGAACAACTTGTTACCACCACAGCAACCCTTAGGAGCACGGTCGAACAACTTGTGTCCGCCCTTGCAGCCATTACAGCTGGACTTTTCAACAACTACGGCGCCGCTGCAACCATTGCAGCTCTTGTGTCCGCCAAGTTCAACAACATCAGCACTGCCACTAAGGGCAACCAACAATACAACACTGTACATTTCACATACTCCATGAAAACCAGGAACCTTTTAACCCCTTCTACCGATTCAGAACAAACCCACAGCGGGCCTGCCAAAAGACTGAACTCACGCTCCTCCCCATTCCATCAAGTGACCAAACAACCTACCCGGATAAACTTTCCTGCTGTTGAGTTTCAACACAGGCCTGCCGGATAAGGCAACCGATGTCTCCTTACATCGTCTCCTTATCGGAGATTGGGCGGAGGAGGGGTTATTTAGATAACATAGTAAAGTCAGGACGATCATTGGTCAAGAATTAAATAGGCAATTTGGCGTAACTTTTCCGGACAGCTTTTTTAAACCCCTGCGTAGCCCGAATAACCCGAATAATCCTCATATTTTATCGTTTGCACGCCCTGTTTACTAAGGTAAACTGCTTCAACCTCCGCTTGTTTTTCTCTTGGTTTAAAGGATTTTTCTATGCTCCTACCCTTTTTTGCCTTCCTTTTGCTTGCTGCAGAGCCTTTGGATGCCGATTTCGTCCTTAAGGGGGGCCAAATCCTTGATGGAACAGGAAAAATGGCCATTTTGGGTGATATTGCAGTCAAAGGTGAGCGTATTGTTGCGATTGGCTCCTTTTCAGTCCCATCAGGTACAAAAATTTTTGATGTTTCAAAGTTTATCATTGCGCCCGGGTTTATCGATTTACATACCCACAGTGATTACCCGCTTCAAAAAGTGCCTACCAACGCTAATCTGAATTATCTTTTTCAGGGGGTTACTACTGCAGTTACGGGCAATTGTGGTTCTGGGCCTGTTGATACAGAGTCTTATTATAAAGCTCTTTTAAAAGTAAAAGTTGGCAGTAATGTTGCTCATCAAATTCCCCATAACGATGTTCGAAAGGCAGTTATGGGAAACGTAAACCGTGCTCCTTCCGAAGTTGAGTTGAAAAAAATGTCGGATCTTGCAACCAAGTCGATGAAGGATGGTGCCTGGGGTCTTTCTACTGGATTGATTTACAACCCAGGTACTTATGCAAAGACTCCTGAATTAATTACGCTGGCAAAAGTTGCTTCTTCCCATGGCGGCTTTTATGCGAGCCATATTCGCGATGAGGGGTCGGAAGTTCTCCCCGCAATAAATGAGGCCTTAACTATCGGAAAAGAAGCTAATATGCCTGTGCATATTTCGCATATCAAGGTTTCTGGCAGATCCGTATGGGGCAAATCAGGCGATGTGCTTGCACTGTTAACGCAGGCAAGAAAGGACGGCATCAAAGTTACAGCAGATCAATACCCCTACATTGCAAGCAGCACCTCACTTACTGCAACGGTGGTGCCTTCGCGTTTTCGTGAGGGCGAGCGAGCCGAACTGGTGAAAAGATTTGAAGACCCAGAGCTTGGGGTGTCGCTTAGAAAAGCGATTTCAAATTCTTTGGAGTCGAAGAATGGGGGCGCAGACTTGCGGATTGCCTACTATGCACCAAAGCCTGGATATGCAGGCAAAAACATCGCAGAGTTGGCAAAAATGACAGGCAAATCTCCGCTTGATATTGTTGTTGAAATCGAGAAAAATGGTGGTGCTCAGATTGTTCACTTTGGCATGAGTGAAGAAGATATGCGCCTGTTCATGAAGCAGGATTTTGTTGCCACCGCTAGCGATGGTGGCGCAAAAGTTCCTGATACTTCTTCCGTGCCTCATCCCCGTAATTATGGAACCTTCCCCCGCAAGATTGGTTTCTATTCCATTCAAGAAAAGCTTATTCCACTCGAAATTGCAATTCGCTCTGCGAGTGGGTTGCCTGCAGATATCATGGGCCTTAAGGATCGTGGTTACTTGAAGGTTGGGTATTTTGCAGACATCGTAGTGTTTAATCCTGATACTTTTCGTGATAAAGCCACCTACGATAAGCCCCATCAGTATGCCACCGGTATAAGCCATGTTCTTGTTAATGGCACCTTTGCAATTATGGATGGAAAGGCCACTGGAAAGCTGGCAGGTAAACCTCTTAAGAAAA
>Ga0194045_1000105_pt1 | contig 25373 bp, 22 predicted proteins | sample JunL6211m_MetaG_FD_161686 | JGI IMG/M metagenome (GOLD analysis project Ga0194045, IMG submission 161686) | Anoxic zone freshwater microbial communities from boreal shield lake in IISD Experimental Lakes Area, Ontario, Canada - Jun2016-L626-11m | ecosystem: Environmental > Aquatic > Freshwater >...
CCTCTACCGCGTGGTCGCAACGCAACAAGTTTCTCGAGTTGCAGCGCACTCTCGAGACGAAAACCCCGCTTCAGATTGATGAGATTGAATTGCGAATCCCCGCAAAAAAGCAATGAGTTAGCGATAACGAACTAACCCATAAGGCACACATGAAAGCCCTGAACCTGATTCGATCTGCGGGGATCACCCTGCTACTGTTCGCAACGGCTTCCGCACTTGCGAACGAACAGGCAGTAGGTAAATTGTTCGAGTAAGTTTGATAAAAGGCGTTGTTTAAAACAAACAAACTAGCCCTTATAAACTCAGGAACCCGATATAAAATCGGGTTCCTTTTTTATTCAAATAGGCTCTGCTCTTTGTTGCCAAACCTGCCAAGCTTTTAATCTTTGGCGTTAAAGCGGGAATAATCGATATGGACTTAACTTAGAGTCTAAAAAACTTGGCTCAGTCTATATCATAATTGGCATGTTGTTCCTCTGTTGTAGTTTCTTTTGATGACATCATTTGAAAGGATTTTATTCATGTTTAAATTCTGGCGGTTTACACCTGTTGCGTTAGTTTTGGCTTTGGCAGTAGGCTCGTTCGCAATTTCTTACGCTCAAGAATCCAGACAAGAAGCTTCTAAGGTTCAACTTCCCGCAGATACCCAAGCACTGATCCATCTTAATTTCCGTGCCATGATTGATTCCCCCCTTGCAAAAAAAATGGGTATTGAAAAAGAAATTATCAAAGCTCTAGACTTCGATATCGAATTCATTGCCGAAATTGGTTTCGACCCACTCAAAGATATCGATTCCATCACTATTGCTGCGCCGGGTGGTGGTGACATTGAAAAATGCCTCATCATCCTTGCAGGCAAGTTCAAAGCAGATAAGCTTGTAGCAAAAGCTAATGAAGAAGCTAAAAACAACAAAGACGTAAAAATCCACAAGGCGGGCGATAAGACTATTTTCGAAGTGAAAGAATTCATCCCTGACCAACAAGTTCCCATGTTCATGATGATCGCATCCAACAGCACCATCCTCGCTTCCACACAAAAAGAATATCTTGAAAAAGCTTTTGCTAACTCTGGCAGCAAGCTTGCTAACAAAGATTTCTCCGCACTCGTAGAAAAACTTGATCCCGATCTTGCCATTTCCATGGTTGCTGTCAGCAGTGCTTTTCCTAGTAAAGCCATTCCAGAACCATACAAGGCTATCATCGAAGGCATTGATTCAATCATTGGCGGTATTGGCGTCGATAAAGATGTTACCCTTAAAATCAATGTGTTCACCAAGGATGAGGATTCTTCAAAGAAACTCAAAGAAACTTTGGATCAAGGGATGGCACAAGCTTTGGGTTTCCTTGGTTTGATGAATGCCCAACAAAAAGAACTCACCCCTGTTTTGGAATTTGTCAAATCGATGAAGACCAGTTCCAAGGAAAAAATGATGTCATTGGAAGTCAAGTTGCCAGGCAAAATGATTGAAGATGCAATTTTGGGTTCGAAGTAAACTTCTTTGAACTCATTGAAACACAAAAGGCTTTCCCTTATTTCGGTAGGGGAAGGCCTTTATTATTACTAAACTTTTGCAAAATTAAAATTTAGATTATAAACATAAGTTATTTAGCATTTGATAGAAAAAAAAGCAGGAATTCGCAGGACACGCTATAACATTCAAGCCAATGGGAGATTAACGATGTTATCAGTGTGCTGACAGAAGAATCTGCAGGGGTTGAGCAGTAATTACGGAGTCCTCGCCAAGCGGAGCCCAATACTGCAGATCCGAGCGGTCGGCGTGAAGAAGAACCGATAGGAAGAACGAGCAGCCGAATCATTGAGGTCGAAAGACCTGCCCCGCAACACACGCCAATCACCCGTTGCTGGCATGGTCCACATAAAAGGGTTGACTCAACTCTCCAACCTTTACGTTTCGGAGACCGAAGTCACCGCCAAGGGCATGGCATTGGTGCCTAGAAAAGATCGCATGGTGATGATGCGTGTCGGCAAAGCTACCCTGTCGGCAAAGCAGATAGACGAAATGATGACGATGTACCCTGGGACGCAAATCTTCGACCCGAGCGGGTACTGGAAGCCCGAGTGCATCAGGGCGGCCATGAAAGAACTCGCGAAGGATGTCATTTAAATCGAAGGGCGCAAAGTAACGGCGGCATCAAAGAATCGATGGCAGGCCATCCGCGATAAGGACCTAGCAGCGTACAAGACTCTACTTTTCTTGGCTAAGACCAAACTTTTTCCTGCCCCTTGATCAAATCGTGAACACCGAAAAGACCATGGAAGATGAAAAAGGGGTCCAGACAGAGCAGGTCAGAAGCTCTTCTTCCCCTTTTATAAGTTCCCCTGAAGGCGACTGATCAAAATCTGGTGGGGTGGCGTCACCACCACGAATACCGCAAGGGCTACGACCGCAAGATCGTAAATTGTGGCATCGGGCAGTACCCAGATCAACACCGCAGCAACGACCATGAGGGTAGGAATCAACAGTGGCAGGGAACGGACATGAAGGCGCATAACAGAATGATTGATCGATACGGACTCGCCTTCCATGAGGAGAATCAACCGCCGCGTTTGACGCCAACTGTGCCAGCAGAGGAAGTAACAGCCCATTGCGAACAATGGGTGTAAAATAGCGAATGCTGCGACGAGTGAAGCGATTTCAAGGAAGAGTATGCCAGCGTATTGAATATCTCCGGTACTAATCCAGAAGCACCAGTCGACAAAAAGTACTACGAAAGCCAAACAGAGAATTCCTACGAAAACGGGTGTGACAAAGGCCTCAGAGACATTCGCGCCATTGGAGCCAAACATCTGAAGTAACCGATTCGCAACCTCGCAGGTGCTTGTGGGGTGAAAAACGAACGGGAGCGACAGCACAAAAGATCCGCGGGCAGCAGCAACAAGCCAATTCACATGATTGCTTTTACCAACAGCATTGTTCAGATCCAGTACATCCGCAGTTCCGAAATGCCAAGCACTCATCAAGCCGAATACCACTATAACTGCTGTGGGCAAGGTAAACGCAGCGGCCAGAACTAGAACCAGTAAAATAATGTAGCCGACAAAGCCACGTAAACTCGCTGACCATGTCGTCACCCCACTCAAGCGCGAACTCACGGCAAGATCCACCGCCCCGTGAGGGAGACCGATTAAGATCAGGGATAGCGAGAAAGGCCAGCCTGCGAGAGACACCGAAAATGGATATCGTAATTCGATGATAGCCAAAATCAGTAGGACAAAAGGAGGTAACAAACCAAACATCGTTCGGTCGCGGTTGGACCACCGAACCGTAACGATGCTTGACATTTTGTTACCACAAAACGAGGGTGAAAAAAAGTAGCCCCGAAATTTGGCGTCGTCGGCTCGAAATCAGCAAAGCCATATCTTGACTTTAAGATTTGGTATGCAAATGTCCTGATTCTTCCTTGCTGACAAGGGCTTTAACACCAGCATAGGCGACCAAACCGAAGCCAACCTTGTTGATGACATCAGCTACATTGTAAGCAATCTCGCGATACTCTCCAGCCCCAAGCAAAGCCAGTAGGAAGCCAACTGGATAAATCCCCCAGCCGATCAAGATGAAAAGCCTCATCGTGCGCAATGCGTTAGCGATCGACTCGGGAGCCGATTGAATCGCATCGCCCAAGCTGAGGTAAAGCACCGCAACAATCAGAAGTTCAAATCCACAGGCAATTAAGAAAAATGTCCACCAAGTCGATCCTCCAAGAGGCGCAGTTTCAGCGATAAACGCAGTCACAATCATAGCCACATCGAGCACTACGAGTTGAGTGAAGAACTTTCCCCCACGACTTCCCATTTGCAGCAAGAGAGGGAACTTAATAAGCAATAATGGCGTGGTAAACAGCCAGTCGACATAGCGCAGGGCAGTAGGGAAGTTGCCACCAGCCATGTACTGTTCAGTCATTTTTATATAGTGGTAGCATGCAATACCTGTCACCAAAGCCGCAACAGTCATTACACTCTGATATCGGGAAGGAAGGCTCGATCGCTCAACCAAAAAGTAAACTGTGGCAGAACCCATTGCAACGGTCGCTGCGAAGAACAAGTACAATGTGAGTGATTCGATCGGCGTATTCGCCGCGAAATCCATCGATAGCTTTGCGATCAGAGGGGACATCAAACGCTCCTTTGTCGGTGTAAAATTTCAATACTGAACTGTCGGTCCAATGTCAAATAACATTAACCCAGCGTATATATTATAGCGAACACCGCGACACCAAAAAAAGTAATTGCAAAATCTTTTAAACTTATCCTAACTTCATGATCTTTGCTGGATGGCGAAGCGTAAGCCTAACGAGTACTTTTGATTTGAAGAAAACTGCGCCGACCGCGTAATGACCAGCCTCTAGGAGAAAAAAACGGACTGCCCGTTGAAGGGTAGCATCGTTTCCACAGGAGAAGGCATGATTATCCCACTCATGCAGGCGATGGAGCAATTGCCCGGTAAGCTCGTAATTATTTGCGATGATTTCGAAGGTCTTCATCCGACCTACCACAAGATGCTGGCAAAAGACACTTGGATCCTCGAGGTTGAGAAGTCAAAAGACTTGCTGAAAGAATAGCAATGGGTGAGGTCAATGATCCGTACACCGATCAGAGGGCCACATTGATCAGATTCACAATAGAACCGTGGAATAAGGAGTAACACAAGTTACTCTTAAAGGTCATGTTCAATCGCTTTTGCTTTCTACAAAACAAAAAAGCGAAGCTGATAGAATTCAGCTTCGCTTGAGTTTATTAATTCGAATGTTACTTGGAGGTAACTTTGAGAACTTTAACATCTTTATCGCATTTAATTTTTACACTGGCGCCAACTTTAAGAAGCTCCATTCCAGCAACACCCGAAGACAACTTCCCTGCAACATCAAATTCAACATCTTCGCTGATACTCAACTCGCGGTCGACTTTTTCGTTTCCCACTTTTTGATTAATGACCAAAATGCCTTTGCCTATATCGATAGATTTTATCGTACCAGCGACCATTTGGTTATTCTTGGCCTTGGTTTGATTTTGTGCAGAACAATCTGCGGTGACAAAGAAAAACGCTACGCTAAGAGCAAGCATTGATACAAAAGTGCGAATCATAAAATTCTCCAAGAGTTAGAAGTGTTAAAGCTTTCTAGCAAAGATACACTTATTAGACGCTTAAACTTAAATAAAGTTCCACACAATCACCTATTTTATTTGCAAGACACTTACCTTGCTTATCTCTAAGCTTTTGGCATACCATCCATTTCCTACTAACACACTTAATAGCTTCCCGTAGTGAACAAAAATGGTATCATTGCATCTGCAAAAACATCTGGAGCATTCATGATCATTTATGGGACCGCATTACTTTCAATATGCCTACTCTTAGGCTTGACCATAGGCAGAATGCTGGGCAACCTTGCAGGAGTTGACGCGGATATTGGCGGAGTCGGCATCTCCATGCTTTTATTGATACTAAGCTGCGATTATCTGCAACGCACCGGGCGAATGAAGCCCCCCACCGAAGCGGGCATTGCATTCTGGGGATCCATTTATATTCCAATCGTCGTAGCAATGGCTGCAAGCCAAAATGTACTAGCAGCTTTACAAGGCGGTGCGGTTGCACTACTTGCAGGCACTTTAACCGTAGGGGCAAGCTTTGCACTTGTTGGTTTTTTTGTAAAAGCGGGAAACTCTAATTCGCCTGCAAAGGATTGATTCATGCCAAGTGCGCTTCAATCATTGGAAATCGTATTAATTAAGAATTCTTTGTTAGTGGCATTTGCCATCATGGGATCTACGGTCTGGATCTCTTACTTTTTATCAGATCGACTTACAAGAGGCCGCCTGCATGGCTCTGCAATCGCAATATTTATCGGGTTAGTCATGGCATGCATCGGGGGCATTATTACGAACGGTAAACAAGGTATCGCAGATATTGCCGCCCTTTCTGGCATTGGATTAATGGGTGGCGCAATGCTTCGAGATTTAGCAATCGTTGCAACTGCATTTGGGGTAAAAGCAGAAGAGTTCGGCAAAAGCGGTCTTATTGGCATACTTTCTTTGTTTACAGGAATTACCTTATCATTCTTAGCTGGCGGAACCGTTGCATATTCCTTTGGTTACCGCGATGCAATCAGCATTACGACGATTGGTGCGGGCTCTGCAACTTATATCGTCGGCCCAGTGACGGGCAGTGCCATCGGGGCAACTTCCGAAGTAATTGCCTTGAGCGTTGCGGCAGGTTTGGTTAAAGCAATTTTGGTGATGATACTTACACCATTCCTAGCCAAATACATTGGATTAGATAACCCCCGGGCGGCGATGATCTTTGGGGGAATAATGGGAACCAACAGCGGAGTGATGGCGGGGTTGGCAGCGACGGATCCAAAGCTGGTGCCTTATGGCGCGATGACTGCAACTTTTTATACCGGGCTTGGGTGCCTGCTTGGCCCTTCAGTTATTTTTATTTTCATACGCACTATTTTTGGATGAACATGAGCGAACTACCGATTATAAAACGAGCAATGCTGCATCGCAATTCCATAGCTTTTAAAAACGAATCCAGCGAACAAACCTACCAACATCTGCTGGATCGATCCGAGCAACTAGCGGCACAACTACTGGAAAACGAAAGTGACTTAAACAGTTCCACCGTCGCGATGTTGATCCCCGCAGATTCAGATTTTGTTTGTGTTCAATGGGCTATTTGGCGAGCAGGTGGTATCATGTTGCCGCTCTGCCTTTCTGCCACCCAGCCTGAATGGGAATACTCTCTTAGCGATTCAAACACAAGCATAGTTATTACTACTCAAGAGTTGAAACATGAGATCAGTGATTTATGCAACAAATTAAATGTGCGTTTGTTGGTCATCGAATCACATCACACAAAAAAAGAAATAGTTCTTCCGGCCATAAAAAGTACACGCCCTGCAATGATTTTGTATACCAGTGGCACGACCAATAAGCCCAAGGGCGTTCTTACAACGCATGCAAATATTGAAGCTCAGATCGAAAGTCTAGTAAAGGCATGGAAATGGAAAGCTTCTGACAGAATCCCCTTGTTTCTGCCACTCCATCACATCCACGGAATCATCAATGTAATTTGCTGCGCGATGTGGTCCGGGGCCTTGGTCGAACCATTCGCTCGTTTCGACATCAATGCTATTACAAACAGGGTTAGGCAAGATGCTTACACCGTATTCATGGCAGTCCCCACCATTTATGTGAAGCTGATTCAAATGCTTGAAAGTACTGAAAAAGATCGCAGAGATCCCATCATTGCAGGATTTAAAAACATGCGGTTGATGGTTTCCGGATCTGCTGCACTTCCTGCAACCGTACATAACACTTGGTTTAACCTAACAGGGCAAAAACTTTTGGAACGATATGGAATGACCGAAATCGGCATGGCACTTTCAAACCCTTATGATGGTGAACGGAGGCCGGGTTCTGTGGGTAAACCTTTGCCGAGAGTTAACATCCGCTTGAAGTCTGACTCGGGGAAATTAATCGAAGTTGAAAACGAACCAGGTGAAATACAGATCTCGGGGCCGGGAGTTTTTAAAGAGTATTGGAACCGACCTCAAATCACTGCAGAATCTTTCGATGAAGAAATTTGGTTTCGCACAGGAGACATGGCTGTTATTGAACACGGTTATTACCGAATCATGGGTAGGCTCTCAACAGACATCATTAAAAGCGGAGGATATAAACTTTCAGCCTTGGAAATTGAATCCACACTTCTACAGCACCCGCACATCAGCGAATGTGCAGTGGTTGGAATCGAAGATGAAACCTGGGGCGAGGCAGTTGCTGTTGCGGTGGTATTAAAAGAATCAACTGCTTTAAAATTAGAGGAATTCCGCGAGTGGTGCCGTGCTAGATTATCAGTTTACAAGATCCCTAAACATCTGGTAACGGTAGCAGCGTTACCAAAAAACGCCATGGGTAAAGTAGTAAAAAAAGAAGTAAGCTCTTTATTCAAACAATCCAAATAAAAAGGTGAGGAACATGAAAGTTATTAGCAATCTTCGAAGTCGGATGATTTTATGCATTTCAACTTTGGGCATTTTGCTTTGTTATGGAAGCCTTAATGCCCAAACCAACTGGCCTCAGTTTCGTGGAGCTCAATCCAGGGGAATCAGTTCAGAAATCAATCTGCCCAGCAAATGGTCCGCTACTGAAAACATTGCATGGAAATCAGATATCCCCGGCAGAGGTTGGTCATCACCAATCGTTTGGGGTAATCAAATTTTCGTTACCTCGGTTATCAATTCGGGTACGACTGAAGAAGCGAAGAAGGGTCTATACTTTGGGGGTGAACGCCCAAAACCACCGACCACTGTTCACCAATACAAAGTTTATTGCCTTGATTTATACACAGGCAAAATCATCTGGGAACGACTGGCCCACGAAGGCATCCCCGAGACACCCATCCATATTAAAAGCAGCTACGCCTCAGAAACACCTGCAACTGATGGCGAAAGACTTTATTGCTACTTCGGCAACTTGGGCGTTTTTTGCTACGATCTTAAAGGTTCACCAATTTGGAGCCAAAAGCTCAAACCAGAAAAGACCCGCTTTGGTTGGGGCACGGCTGCTTCCCCGGTGCTTCACAAAAACAACCTTTACATTGTCAACGATAATGAAAGTGGTTCCTATCTTCTTGCGTTGGATTCTAAAACCGGAAAAGAAATGTATAGAGTTTCAAGAGATGAAAAAAGCAACTGGGCTACGCCTTACATATGGCAAAACAGCTTCCGCACTGAAATTGTGACTGCAGGCACCGGAAAGGTTCGTTCCTATAGCTTGGAAGGCAAGCTCCTTTGGTCTCTCGAAAAAATGTCGAGTATCACCATTGCAACACCTTACGAACACAACGGTTTGCTTTACATTAGTTCTGGCTATGTGCTGGATCGATCAAAACCCATTTATGCAATTAAACCCGGTGCAGAAGGGAATATCTCACTTAAACAAGGTGAAACGTCCAATGAGTTTATCGCATGGTGCCAACCCAATGCAGGCCCTTACAACCCCACTTCCATCATCTACAAAAACTTTTTATATGTGCTTTACGATAGGGGCTTGGTTGCATGTTTCAACCCAGTGGATGGCAAAGAAATCTACCCAGCCCAACGCATCCCAAACGGTGGTTCCTTCACTTCTTCCCCTTGGGCCTATGATGACAAAATCTTCTTCTTAAACGAAGATGGCTCCACGTTTGTTCTTAAAGCAGGGAAAGATTTTCAAATCCTTCACACCAATACACTTACACCGGAGGATATGGGCATGGCCTCACCCGCAATAGTTGGCGACAGGCTTCTCATCAGAACTTCATCAAAAATATATTGCATCAAGAATAAAGCTCTAAAGTAGTCGGGGGCAATCTTTGGCAAATCGCCCCCATGCCACCTCACTAGCAGGGTTTAAGAATCTGCAACTTGATGGATTTGACATAATCTTTTACTTTAGGGCGAAAATCGATCATATGCTGAGCATTGCGATGAACATTCAGCGCATCAAGATCCGCCCACTTTTCCACAACAACAACAGTGTTTTCACCCAAGTGGAGTTGATCTGCGGCGCCGCTAGCAAGATCAACTGCGGGACCATATTCTATGCAACCGTTCTCAGCTTTTACTAATGGAACGATCTTTTTCATTTCCCCAACAAAAGCATCTCGTGTACCGGGGTTTAAATCAATTATTGCAATTACATGAATCATAATAAGTCCTTAAAAACGTAATAATGGCCAATTTAAGTAAACGACAAATGAAAGTTTAACATTTAAATTGTAATTATTAAACCTCTTTGACCTCGAATCCCCTTTTTGTCATGTTTTTTAAAAAATACGGTCATAAAAACAGTAATAATGTTAAGTATAAGTTGGGGATGAACTAATTGCGTGGTGAAAAATGGATGCAAGAATTGCTGAAATGACCCGACTGTGGACTTTGGCTACGCCATTGGTTTCTGGATTTATTATATCACTGGTTCGTAATTACCAAGACCGCGATGATATTCTTCAAGACACCGCTGTTGCAGTTCTTAATTCCTTTGAAAAATACGACAAATCTAAACCCTTTGCTGGGTGGGCCATAGGAATCGCAAGAAATCAAATACTGTTACATTTTCGAAAAACTAATAAAAACACAATCCTTCTTGAGCCCTCTCTAGCTGAATCTTTGCAGCAAGCTTTTTCTGATTCTTCCTCTGCGAACAACAATCTTGACCATCTTGCAGAGTGCTTCAAAGCATTGGACCCCAAATCCAAGGAATTATGCAAAATGCGTTACGAACTAGACATGAAACCTGCTTCAATCGCTGAAAAAATTGAGATGAAAGCAAATTCTGTCGCCAAGACTCTTCAACGAATTCGAGATGAATTGCGTGATTGTATCCAACGAAAAACCAAGGCGGAATTTCGTTTATGAACAACAACATTCAAAACCTGATTGATGGCTACCTTGATGAAACGCTTTCTGAAGATCAGGAAATAGAACTCATACATTGGCTAAAATCTTGCCCATCAAATGCAAACAAATTTGCAAGTGCAATCCAATTTCACAATAAGCTTCATGACTTGATCCAAACAGAAAAGACACTCATTTTCACCCCTATGCATGAACCACCTGTACTTTCAAAGGCCAATATCAGACCAGACAAAAACTACTGGACACAAACAAGCATAACTGCAGGCATGGCAAGCATGATCGGTGTTATAATTTTTGTTTACTGGGGATTTTTTACTTCCAGCGCAAGTGCAACATCAGAGATTGAACGCATCGCAAACTCAACCTCATCCCTTTTGAATCGAACCTATAAAATCAGAGCTTTGGATAATACACCCGAACTATTAAATGATCGTCAACCAGGAATTGATGGCGGAATTCTTCATGTGCAACAACCTGACAAATATGTTTTGATTCGAAAATTCCCTGATGAACGCCCTTTTATTACCGGAAGTGATGGAAATAGTAGTTGGTCAATCCCGCCTGAGGGTGCTATCCGCATTAGTACAAATGTACAAAGATTCATGGGGCCAGTACCTGGAAATCAGCATGGAATACCTTTTGTTAATCTACGCTTTGACTTGGCACAATTAAAAACAGCCTACGAACTAGATTTTTTACCGAATGATAAAAATGGACTCCATGGGATAAAAGCCAACAAAAAATCCGCAGAGCATCGCGGGCCAAAAAGAGTGGAACTTTGGTATGAACCCAAAACAGGTGTGCTCCAAAAAATGATTTTTTCAGGGATGCCCCAAGGTCGAGGTGGCCCAAGCAATGTTTCCGCCGAATTAATTGATAACAGCCAATTGCCTGAAGGATTTTTCAAACACAATTTCCACCACTTACCAGACCGTCAGATCATCGAAGAGAATTAAAATGAAAACGCTATTCCCAAACACATTCGGACTAAAAACTTTTGCTTTTAGCATAGCATTTTTAACTTTAATAATCGGCTCATTTACTTTTCTTTTGGCACAACCTGAAGGCAAGGAAAAAAAAGAAAAAGGCAAAGGAAATAGGCCTCCTTCAGGCCTTATAAAGCCATCTATGGCTGACACTATCAAAGCTAATGTCTATGCAGACAATTGGTTTATCATGTACATCAACGGAAAACTCACTGCGGTAGACTCTATCGATTTCATTCCGCACAATGTTGTATCTGTAGACATACTTCCAGAATACCCCATGACAATCGCCGTAATGGCGAAGGATAATGCCGACCCGAAGACGGGGATGGAATATGGCACCCACATTGGAGATGGGGGATTCATATTAAAATTTGCTGATGGAACTGTCACCTCCTCCAAATGGAAGGCAAAAAGTTTTTTCAAGGGTCCATTGGGTTCTGACACGCAAAATCCTAAAGTCCACCACGAACCCATTCCAGATGATTGGTTTAAAATTGACTTTGATGACAGCAAATGGAAAAACGCAACAGAATACACAGAGGAACGAGTCAATCCCAAAGAACCGTTTTTCAAAGCCGACTTCAAAGGTGCAAAATGGATTTGGGCAGAGGATTTGGATTTAGATAACACTGTAATCTTCCGCCACCGTGTTGAAAAAGAAGGTTGGAAGCCAAGATGGAACACAAAACCAAACATTGACATCAGTGGTGCACTACCATGGAGAAATGAAAAATGAAAAAATCATTTGTCATGTTAACTGCATTAGTATTGCTTTTTAATTGCAGGGTAAGCCTTGCCCATCTAGGGCATGAAAATGAATCAAACTTAAAAACATGGAAAACTTCTGATGGTTTAGTAGAGGTGCAAGCTTTTTTCGTTTGCCATCAGGGAGAGAATGTAAAACTATGCAAAGTCAATGGCTCTGTAATTTCAATTCCTCTGTCCAATCTTAGCGACATGGATCGCAGATGGGTTTTAGATAAGTCTATTGTCATTAATAACTTGAATATTCCTAATACTTTTGAGTTACCAATAACAATCGGGCTAGTTTTAGCAATCGGAGTTCTAGTTGCAATTGCTGCACTTTCAATTTATACCAGTGGAATAATTTTCTGGCAGCGATCATCGGTTTTCCCTTTAGCAGGAGCAATCGTACTCATGGGTTCGGTGGCACTGCTTGCTGTGGACAAGGATGACAAACAATCTACGACCCTAATCCAAAAGCATTTCGAACCATTCAGTGGAAAAGTAAAATTCAGTTCGGATAACGATTACTTTTATATCGAATCCGAAGGAATGCCTGATCACCCAATGATGATAGGAATAAGGGCTTGGCAACAGCAAGTTCCGATTCCCCAACATTATGTCGGTAAAAATGCATGGCGTATCCCAATAAAACCAAAACTAGCAGATACTCCTGTGAGTGCAAAGACAAACTTATTTCGGGGAGCGATCGCACTTGCTGTTAACGGTGTGCCTATTTTCAACCCAATAAAAAACGATGGAAAAACTGACACTTTAATTGCTGGCGAACTTGATGAATTTGGTGGCCATTGCGGCAGAGCTGACGATTACCATTATCATATCGGCCCTGTTCATCTTCAAAAGATTGTTGGAGCAAACAATCCAATTGGTTATGCATTGGATGGGTTTCCACTTTACGGATTCACCGATGCAAATGGAAAAGAACCAAAAGACCTAGATAAATTTAACGGAAGAACAGAAAAAGATGGGTATCGTTATTATTCAACAAAAACTTACCCATATATTAACGGCGGTTTACGCGGAGAAGTTATGGTTCGAGATGGCCAGATTGACCCCCAACCCAGAGCAAATCCCATTAGGCCTGATGGCAGACCGTTAAAAGGTGCAAAAATAACAGGCTTCGTAAGAGATGACTCCAAAAAAACTATTTCTGTCAAATACGAATTGAATGGAAAGACCAATTCAATCCAGTACAGCAACAATGGCGCTGGAACTTACAATTTCATATTCACAAACGGAAACGGGGATGAAACAAATGCTGTTTATGAGGAAAAGCGCATAGATGGAAAAGACTCTAAGGACAAAAAAGGCTCAGACAAAAAAGGGGAGCAATCATCGAAGAAGGGCGCTGAAGAAACCAGACTTCCTTGGATTGCAGCTCATTTCGATGAACTAGATTTAGACAAAGACGGTTACTTAATACTTTCTGAATTAAAAAAAGAAATCGACAAAACATTTGCAGGCTTTGATGCAAACAAGGACGGAAAATTAACAAAGGATGAATATTCTGGCAAAGGTTCTCCAGTAAAATCAGCTTTAGCTGGGTTCATAAAGGGCCATGCGGAAGAGTTTTCTGACAAAGATGGCACAATTAGCAAAGACGTTTTAACAACGGCAATGATCAAAATGTATGAAAAAGCAGACAGAAAAAATACAGGAAAACTTTCCAAGGCGGAAGCTTCGCAATCTGGAAAAAAGCAATAATCCAACTCCAACCGTGGAGAAAGAAATTGGGAGCATGAACTCATGAGAATTTTAATTACAGTCCTAGCTTTGATTGCGCCAAACTTCGCTTTTGCGGCAGATCGCCCCAACATCATTTTCATGCTTGCCGATGATCAGGGCTGGAATGGCTTATCCGTAGCAATGCACCCGACTGTAGCAGGATCAAAGGGCGATATCTTTTACACCCCGCATCTCGAAAAATTTGCAGGCCAAAGCATGAGGTTTAGCGCGGCCTATGCTCCTGCACCAGTTTGCTCACCAACCAGAATCAGCTTACAAACAGGAAAAAGCCCAGCACAATTACACTGGACAAAAGCTGCGCCTGCAGTGGAAGGCCAAAAACTCATCGAACCGAGAATCATCAAGGATATTTCTTCAAACGAAAACACCATTGGCGAAATGCTGCGTGGCGCAGGCTATGCGACTGCACATTTTGGAAAATGGCATATTCGCGGCGGCGGCCCAGGCCAGCATGGTTACGACGAACACGATGGAGACACAGGAAATGAGCAGGCTTACAAGTTCACTGATCCCAATCCTGTTGACATTTTTGGGATGGCAAAGAAAGCCGCTACCTTCATGAAAAAAAACAAGGAAGCAAACAAACCATTCTATATTCAACTTTCGTGGAACGCTTTACATGGTCAAGAAAATGCACTCAAAGCAACACTTGCCAAATATGAAAAACTTGGCACCGGGAAAAACTCCCAACGAGCTGCGATCACAGAAGACCTCGACACCGGGGTTGGCATGGTTTTAAAATCGATCGATGATCTTGGGCTCTCTGCAAACACATTCATTATTTACATGTCCGACAATGGCAGCGGAGGCGGCCGGGGCGCGCTATCTGGTGGCAAGGGCGATGTATATGAGGGTGGAATTCGTGTACCACTTATCATCAGAGGGCCTGGTGTAAAAGCAAATTCCTGGTGTCACACACGAGTTGTTGGATACGATCTATTTCCAACCTTTTGCGAATGGGCGGGCATCAATGCAAGCAAACTGCCCAAAAAAATAGAAGGGGGAAGCATTGCCTCTTTGTTATCAAATGAGGGACAGGGTAAGGTTGCTAGGACTAGGGATTCCTTGGTTTTCCATTTCCCGCATTATCAGGGTGATACCCCGCACTCTGCAATTATCAAGGGTGACATGAAACTTATCAAATTCTACGAAGACAACAAACTCCTACTTTTCGATCTCTCAAAGGACCTTAGGGAAAGCAATAATCTAGCGACAAAAATGCCCGAGGAAACAAAAAATCTTCATAAGGAGCTAAATGAATACCTAGCTACAATTCAAGCACAATTGCCTACAATAAACCAGAAATATGATCCGAATCAAAAGCCAATGCTTCTTAAAAAAGGTGGTAATAAAGGCGGCCCAGACTCTGGCATGCAAAAAGGAAAAGGAAAGACGAATCCGTAGCATTAACAGAAAATCAATACACTTTCATCAAATTTGTTAACACAGATACGAGGTATAAAGATGAATTCTTTAATAAAGGCGGCCTCCTCTATTCTTTGCTTAAGCATCGCAACCATCTTTATTTTTATTTCTTCTGAAGAACAGGCTTGGGGGCAGAAAAAAAACAAGCAGGAAGGCGCAGGACAAAAGCATATTTTCACAGGCCCTGCGCCTGAACATCCCTATGACATTATCCTTGCCCGCCCAACTTCAACATCCGTTACCGCTAGCATCCTTGCTTACAAGGAAATGAAAGGATTCATCTCCTATGGAAAAGAAAAAGGGGCATTGAACAATAAAACTTCGGTTGCGACTTTTAGCCCGGGTATGCCATTCGAATTTATTCTCAAGGAATTAAACCCTGACACTCGTTATTATTACCGCTTAAACACTTCCCCCATCAAATCAAATGATTTCACGGCACAGGATGAATTGACTTTTCAAACCCAGCGCAAGACTGGAAGCCCTTTTAAATTTACCGTTCAATCAGATTCGCATCTTGACCAAAGCACAAGGCCTGCAGTTTATGAACGAACCCTTGCAAATTGCCTCATTGACAACCCAGACTTCCATGTCGATTTGGGCGACACCTTCATGACCGACAAATACCCTAATTACAAAGATTCGCTGCCCCAATATATTGCTCAACGTTATTACTTTAGCCTTATCGCAAAGAGTGCACCACTGTTTCTGGTTTTGGGCAATCATGATGGCGAGCGTGGAGATCGTTATGACGAAAAATCAGAAAACATGCCAACTTGGTCTAATCTTACTAGAAGAAAATATTTTCCTAATCCTTTCCCTGATGGTTTTTACACCGGCAACAAATCAACAATCAAACCCTTAAACCGATTGGAAAATTACTATTCTTGGGAATGGGGCGATGCATTATTCATAGCCTTAGACCCTTTTTGGTACACACAGAAACGAGGGGGAAACAAAATTGATGGCAACTGGGTTCGGACTCTTGGTGATTCCCAATACAAATGGCTTGAAAAAACACTTGCAGATTCGAAGGCAGCATTCAAATTTGTATTCATCCACCATTTGGTAGGTGGGTTAGACTCTTCCGCCCGAGGAGGCAGTGAAGCTGCAGTGCTTTATGAATGGGGTGGAAAAAGTCCATCAGGCAAGGATGACTTCAAGTTAAATCGGCCCGACTGGAAAATGCCAATCCATCAACTTTTGAGTAAATACAAAGTTTCTGCAGTGCTTCATGGCCACGATCATTTTTATGCCATGCAAGAACTTGATGACATTGTCTATCTGATGGTGCCCCAACCCGGCCACCCGGGATATGACAGCAAGTTGCGAAATGTTGAAGAATACGGCTATATTCGCGGAAAATTCATGCCCCCTGCAGGACATATCAGAATTTCCGTTTCGCCTGAAAAAGCTGTTGTTGATTATGTTAGAGCTTATCTGCCACAATCCGAATCAGCAGATCGAAAGAATGGTGAGATTGGCCACTCGTTCACTTTAAAACCCAAATAAACTTTAGAATTAATGCATTAGAATTGTCAAACCTAAGTTCAATAGTTCAGATTACAACTTTTACCTTTCTTCTTTGAAATAACGAGGGCATAATACAATTTGTAAATGAGAGATACCCGCACGCCAAATTTTCCTGCTAGATTGAGATTTATTTAATGAAACTTGCCACTGGTACAACGGTAATTTCCAACGGTACCCTTTTCGTTGGAACCGATTCACCAATAATTCCAAATGCTGCTGTGGTAATCAAGGATGGAAAAATAGTTTATGCAGGCCCAGAAAAAAGCGCACCAACAATTGAACCAGATGCAGAAAAAATTGATGCCCTAGGTGGCACCATTCTTCCAGGACTTATTGAAGCACATTTTCATCCAACTTACTTTGATGTAGCTGCACTTGAAGATTTAGATATCAAGTATCCAGTTGAATATGTAACTCTTCTTGCTGCTGCCAATGCAAAGTTAGCATTAGAATGCGGTTACACTGCGGCACGCAGCGGGGGAAGCCTTTTCAATATTGATGTATGGTTAAAAAAAGCTATTGAATGCGGAATTTCCAGCGGACCAAGACTTGTTGCAAGTGGCAGGGAAATTTGTGGTGTAGGCGGACTCATGGACTGGAATCCAGACTTTCGCAAGATTGGTATGGATGGCCTAGTGCTTTTGATAAACGGTGCTGATGAAGCCCGTGCCGCAGTTCGCAAACTTGTAAAAGACGGGGTCGAATGGGTAAAAACCTACCCCACTGGCGATGCAGCTTCACCTGATCTCAACGATCATCATACGCTTTGCATGACCTTCGAGGAAATGAACGCAGTAGTTGCAACCGCCCACAACCATGGGCTAAAAGTCACCGGTCATTGCAGAGCAAATGCAGGAATCAAAAACGCCCTTCGTGCTGGGTATGATGCAATTGAACACGGAACCTTCATGGATAATGAAGCGCTGGATCTTCTGCTTAAGCGCAATGTGCCGTGCGTTCCAGCACTCTACTTCGAATACGCAAGTATTGAGCATGGGCCAAAATATGGTATGCCAAAAAGTGTAATTGATGGCCATAAAGAAACATTGGAAGCTGGTGCAGAAAGTGCAAAAATGATTCTCCTGGCGGGTGGAAGATTGGGCATGGGTGGAGATTATGGGTTTGCTTGGAATCCACACGGTGATTATGCCAGAGAATTAACCTTCTTTGTGAACTATGTTGGCCTCAACTCGCACACCGTATTGCAATGTGCAACCCGAACCGGGGCAGAAATCATGGGCCTTGAAAATGAAATTGGTACCGTCGAAGTAGGCAAACTTGCAGACATTCTAATTGTGGATGGGGATGTACTTAAAGACATTTCGATTCTAGAAAACAAAAGCAAATTTGTTGCAGTCATTCAAGGCGGCGTGATCAAAGCTGGCCGATTGGCAGTTAACAAAGTTCGATAAAACCCTAACGGCTGAACTAACAGAAGTGAGTCAAATAATGCAAAACAAAGTTATTAACAGGCGTCGATTTCTCGAATCAAGTTCCGTGGTACTCGCTCTTCCCTGGCTGGAAAGCCTCGCACTTGCAAATGAAACAGCGCCTCCCAAAAGAATGGTCAATATTTGCACCAGTTTCGGACTCTATGGCCCATCATTCTTTCCTGAGAAATCAGGAAAAGATTATGAGCCTAGTGAGTACCTTAAATCCTTCGAGGATCTGCGCCAGCATTTCACTGTGTTTTCAGGTATCTCCCACCCTGAAATTGGTGGCGATCATGCTTCAGAATCCTGCTTTCTAACCAGTGCAAAACACCCGACCAAAGGTGGATTTCGCAATACTGTCTCGCTGGATTATGTTGCAGCCAAGCATGTTGCAGGCGCAACACGCTTCCCCCTACTTTCTCTTTCCACTTTAGAAGCAAGCCCTCTTACCCATACACCCAGTGGTGCAGGCGTTCCCGCTCTAAGCAAGCCTTCTGATATTTTCGCCCGAATGTTCTTGGCGGGTAACAAAAACGAAGTTCAAAAAGAGTTAGACAGGCTCAAACACGGACAGAGTGTGCTCGATCGCATGGGGGATAGGTTTATCGAACTTAAAAAATCCCTTAGCTCAAATGATCAGCAACAAATTGCGGACTACACTGAAGCTGTTCGTGATATGGAAAAACAACTTAAAGCGGATGAAGCTTGGGTGAATCGACCAAAACCAAAAATGGATGAGCCACAACCATCAGAACAATACCCTAGCCCATTTGCGGATCGCAGTGACAGCATAGGCCGGGCTCGTGTCATGCTTAATTTAATCCGCCTCGCACTTAAGAGCGATTCAACCCGGGTTGTTTCTTTATTTATTCGTGGCATGGACGAAAAACCTCCTATCCCAGGCGTAACAGAGGGGCATCATGGGCTTTCTCATCACGGCCGTAATCCCGCAAAGATTGAGCAACTCAAAATTGTAGAGCGCTTGGAAATACAAGTGTTTCACGACTTCCTTGCTTCTTTGCGTGATACAAAAGAAGGATCAGGAACTCTTTTAGATAACACTCAAGTCCTTATAGGAAGCAATTTAGGAGATGCCAGCGGTCATGGAACCACCAATCTTCCAATCCTTTTGGCGGGCGGGGGATTCAAGCATGGCCAGCACATTGCAGGTGACACGAAAAACAACACGCCACTTGGTAAGCTTTTTGTCAGTATGCTTCAACGATTCGGCATGGAAACAAACAGCTTTGGGTCTGGCACAGGAACAATCACAGGCTTAGTTTAAAACTTTAATCCCGCTAGATGGTTTTTTATAACAACAGTGCTCACTACCCTAAACAGATCATGAACATGAAAACTTTTTGCTTTATCATTGTATTAGGATTCCATTTTATACTTCCAGCATTTACACATGCTGATGATGCTGCAACTGCATTTAAATCCAAGGTTATGCCTGTGCTTTCTGCGCATTGCACCAAATGCCATGGGGAAGAAAAGCAGAAGGGGAAAGTTAATCTTTCTGGTGTTCGTACACTTGAACAATTTAGTGCAGATTCAAAATTATGGTTTAGGGTTTTGGAGCAGATCGAGTCAGGAACAATGCCACCAAATGGCGAAAAGCCTCTTGCGCCTGCCGATAAAAAAGTGCTGGCATCATGGGCAAATGGCGAATTAACTGACTGGCTTACAAGCGTGGAACAAAAAGAAGGGCGAAGTAAATTCAGACGCTTTAATCGAAATGAATACGCAAACACGATTCATGATTTATTTGGCTTTCGACCAGCGGTAGTTCGAAATCTTCCCATAGATGGGAGAGTAGATGGTTACGATAAAATAAGTGCTGCACTACCTTTTTCTTCTGCAAGTGCAGCAGGTTTTGTCAAAATCACAGAAGATACTCTTGACCGAGTAATGAGACCCTATCCAAAATCAGTTGAAAACAAATATCGACTTTGGGCGGGACCAAGCGAGCAATCCGCAGGCCATATTCTCGAGCTCGAAGATGGCACCATGGTTTCCTTTAACAGCGACACAACCTCTGGCCCATTAAGATTAAAAAACAAAGAGGGCAAACTTCAAGGTGCGCCGGGAACCCGCATTCCTGGAATACACAAACTTCGCATTTCTGTTTATGCCTATCAAACCGATAAGCCTATAGTTTTCGGAATTTATGCAGGTCACACCGGGGCTTATCCACAGATGATTGATCTTGTGAAAATTCTTGAAGCCCCGCCTGGTAAACCAGCTATTATCGAAACTGAAATATACCTTCGAACCAGCGACAACAATGATGTTGCAGAAGTCTCTGATGGTTTCAGACTAATTCCTTTTGGCTTAGGGGTTCAGGTGCCAAAGAATACCTTGGCCAAAAATTGCAAAGGCCCAGGGCTAGCGGTTCAATGGGTGGATATCGAAGAACCCGAACTGCCTCTTTTAGGAAACCGCTGGCTAAGTGCTGACCTCTCACCTCAGATGGCTGAAACATTTCTGCGGCCAAATACCACTTTAAAATTATCGAAACTAAGCCGTGAGGAAGTTATTGCAACAATGCAAAAAACTTTTAAAAGAGTGGGCATGCGCCTTTTCCGTAGAGAACTTACTGATATAGAAATGGTTACAATTACAGCTAACTTCAGCAAAGAAATCGATGCGGGGGTATTTTTAGCAACCGCCCTAAGGAATCAAATCTCAGCCTTAATGACTGCCCCAGATTTTCTTTGCATCGTCGAACAACCAGGAAGATTAACCAACTTCGCACTTGCTTCGCGCCTTTCCTATTTCCTTTGGAATTCCACTCCCGACGAAGAGCTACTAGAAATTGCCCGCCTAGGAAAACTAACCGATTCAGCAGTGTTAAAAAACCAGACAGACCGCCTTCTAAAAGATCCTAAATCACTACGATTCATCAATGATTTCGCAGACCAATGGTTGGGGCTTCGAAGCATCAGCGACACAACACCCGACACTGATCTTTACCCCGAATATGACGACTTGCTCAAAATTTCCAGCGTGATGGAAACGCAACAAACCCTCAAGCACATGATTGATAAAAACTTGAGTGTACGAGATTTTGTTGCACCTAAGTGGGCGCTAATCAATGAAAGACTCGCAAAACATTATTCAATGCCCGAAACAAAAGGCTTCGCTCTTCAAGAGGTAAAACTTCAGCCAGACTCCTCATTTGGTGGCATCTGGACCCATGCATCAACAATGAAAGTCACAGCAAATGGAACTTCAACTTCGCCTGTAAAAAGGGGCGTGTGGGTAGCCGAGCGTTTATTGGGCACTCCCATTCCGCCACCTCCACCCAATATCGACCCCATCGACCCTGATACTCGAGGTGCAAAAACTTTGCGTGAGCAATTAGCTTTACATAGCGGCAAAGGGTCTTGCGCAGCTTGTCATGCCAAGTTCGATCCTTATGGATTTGCGTTAGAAAGTTTTGATGTGATGGGAAATCTCCGCACAAATTATCGCACGGCTGATGCTGCAGCCATTAAGGGTAAAAGCAAGTGGAAAGAAGGGCCGCCTGTTGATTCAACCGGTATTTCACCAGAGGGTACGGCTTTTTCAGGTATTAAACAACTTAGAGAGATATTAGCCAAAAGCCCTGAACAACTAGCACGGGGTGTTACACGCAATTTGATCACTTACTCCACAGGATCACCTGCGTCTCAATTAGACCAAAAAGCAATCGAAGCTATTGTAAAAAATTCCCAACCTGATGATTATGGGTTGCGCTCGATAATCCATGGAGTGATTCAAAGTGACTTGTTCAGGTCAAAATAAACAATTGAACTTATGCTTATTTAAGTTGCAAAAGAACTCAGGCTTTAAGTACAATTAAAATTACCTATCTTAATGTGGTTGATCCAAGTATTGCGTGAGGTTCCTTTTATGAGAAAAACAAACCGAATAGGTTTCACCCTGATTGAGTTATTGGTAGTAATTGCCATCATAGCCATTCTTATTGGTTTGCTCCTGCCTGCAGTACAAAAAGTACGTGAAGCAGCAAACAAAATGAAATGCACCAACAATCTTAAACAATTAGGCTTAGCTCTTCATTCCTACCACGACAACAATCAATCTTTCCCTGCAAACAAAAGCCTTGTAGGGGTTACTAGCATTGGCTGGCATGTTATGATTCTTCCTTACATTGAACAAACAGCTTTAGGCAATTCAGCAGACCCAAGTCTTGCATCGTATGCTACTGCTGGCAATGTGAACCGGTTGCTTGGCGGAAACAAAATCTCCGCTTTCCTTTGCCCAAGTTATGATCAAATTCTATCCCTTAGCGCCATCGACAATTTACCTAATGGAACTATGGCTTACACCATGCATTATGTTGGGGTTGCGGGCCCCAAAGGAACCAATCCAACAACAGGAACCGCTTACAATGTAAATGGACCTGCAACCACACAAGCAGGTTTGGCCGCTGATGGCATTCTTCCCTTTCACAAATCCCTATCTACAACTGCACCTGCGACCCCGGGCGCTGTGAAAATTGGTGATATTACAGATGGCACCAGTAATACCATGATGATTGCAGAATGGGCTTGGCAAGGGTTGGAAGCAACACCAGGGGCGCTTCGAGCCTGGCAACGAGGTGGTTTATGGGACAATGATTTCCCCGCATGCAAAAATATAGGCAGCAGCATGAGAACTGTCCGATATATCACCAACACAAACCACAATGATATTAGCATTGGTAGCAATCATACAGGAGGATGCAACATAGCTTTTGGCGATGGTGGTGTGCGATTCATCCGTGAATCAATTGATCTCAACAAGGTTTTATTGCCTCTCGCGAGCCGTAATGGTGGAGAAGTTGTAACCGATTATTAATTACAATAAAGAGTCAAACAAGATGAGAATGCTGAATTGTATTTTAGTGCTTGCCACTTTAACTATTTGTGCATGCTCCGAGCAAGGGCCCACCAGATACCAAATCTCTGGGGAAGTAAAATTTAACGGGCAACCAGTAGCTTATGGCGATGTACTTTTCACGCCCGATGGCGCCAAAGGGAACTCTGGGCCACAAGGTGTTGCCTACATTAAAAATGGTTCCTACGATACTCGAAACACAGATGGTAAAGGCATCGCAGGTGGCCCAACAGTAATTCATGTCCGCGGATTAAACAAACAAGGTGGCAAATTAATCTGCGACTACGAAACAACTATCGATCTCCCTAAAGAAAATGGAAAGCACAACATTGATGTTCCCAAAGAAGCTGCAGCAAAAGATATCAAAAAGCTCGTTCCTGAAATTTAAGTCCCAGGTTTCTTCACTTTCTTTGGAGCCCCAGATTCGTTTGGATTCATATCAAATTTATCGGGGGTGAACGGCGTAGAGTAATCCTTACCCGCCTGACTTAACTTGCAAGATTCTCGAAACTCAACCAATTTAACCTTCATCGCTTTCACAATCTCAGGGAATTGTAATGCGATGTTTTTCGTTTCGCTCTTATCATTCAACAAATCAAATAGTAGGTCCGTGGCCCCTTTCCCATCCATATCAGTAAGCAATTTATACTGATTATCAACAAGAGCCATTCGTGGGGAACCCCGTGAAGCGTTTGATCCAGTTCCACCCAGAGTTTCAAATGGGATAGCAACAGGGCGCTGTTTAAGTTTCCCCTCGAACACGGGTAATAGACTGATACCATCCATGGGCCTTGCATCCCCCATCATCTTGAAACCCACAGCATCAAGCATGGTGGGAAAATAATCAAGAGTGCTAGAAGGAAATGCAGTGCTGGTTCCAGGGCTTATTTTTGCAGGCCATTCAATCAAACTAGGCACACGAATTCCACCCTCGTAAAGACTACGCTTACGACCACGAAAAGGCAGAGCAGAACCTCTTGTAGTGCCTTTATCCCCTGAATCACCCTCAGGGCCATTGTCGCTTGTGAAACAAAGCATGGTGTTATCAGAAACCCCAAGATCGCGCAACTCTTTTCGTAATCTACCTACTTGAAGATCAAGTGCGGATACTACTCCGTAGTAATTTTTCTCGCCCTCAGAAAAGTTTGGGTACATGTTCAAAAACTCTGGCCCAGCTACAACTGGTTCATGAGGCGCATGAAACCAAATCACCGCTAAAAAAGGAGTTTTGTCACTTGCAGCTTTGCGAATAAAAGGAATCGCACGATCCATCAGCACCCTAGAATCACAGCCATCTGTGTTTTCTACTTCTATTTTGCCGTTGTGATAGTAAGGGTTCACCGTATTATTTTTGATCGGGTCCCAAGTCTTGACGGAGTACTCCGTAGAAAACCACTCATTAAAACCATTAACCCCAGGAGTGGAAAAGTTACGCTCAGTATTGCGCCCCTGCCCCTTGCCTGATTGATTGGTACTTAAAGTACCTAAATGCCATTTACCAAAATGGCCTGTCGTATAGCCTTGAGCTTTAAGAACTTCTGCAAGTGTAACTTCTTCTTTGCGCATATGCCCCTGATTAGCAGACCAAACACCATAACGGTAAGGATGACGACCCGTGATGCAACTGCCCCGGGTAGGAGAACAAACAGGGGCGCCAGAATAGAACCTTTCGAAGCGCAAACTATTTTTCGCCATCGCATCAAGGTGAGGCGTTTTAATGATTTTATTACCATTAAACCCAGGATCACCCCAGCCTAAATCATCCGCCATACACAGGATGATATTTGGCTTGGAAGAGCTTAAAGGTTGTTGCGAAAAAAGGTTTGGAGTAGAAACCAAGATTAGTGCAAATAAAGAAAAAACAAAAACTTTCATCGTTAACCCTTCTTTAATTTTTTTCGTTCTAAGCGATCCATGAGTTTGGGTTCAGGAAAACCATTTTTACGAATCTTCATCCCCGCCTCACGAAGTGCAGCAACATCAGCAGGATGAATAGACCCATCAGGAAGAGGCCCGGTATTCAGCGTAAGATTTGCATTTTGAGCAAAAGCATCTGCAAGAAGTGCAAGCGCCTGATCCGCATTGATATGTTCACAGCCATCCAAATAAATCCAAGAGGGTGGCGCAACTTGCATATTGGTACAAATATCGCCTCGTTTGTTTCGGTTTATCT
>Ga0194045_1000106_pt1 | contig 25311 bp, 14 predicted proteins | sample JunL6211m_MetaG_FD_161686 | JGI IMG/M metagenome (GOLD analysis project Ga0194045, IMG submission 161686) | Anoxic zone freshwater microbial communities from boreal shield lake in IISD Experimental Lakes Area, Ontario, Canada - Jun2016-L626-11m | ecosystem: Environmental > Aquatic > Freshwater >...
TTCTTATGGAGCTCGATGCCGGACGAGACTCTCGTCTCGCTAGCTCAAAGCGGCGAACTGCATAAACCGGAGGTGCTGTATGAACAGGTTGAACGCATGCTTTCGCATCCCAAAGCGAAAGCCTTTACTGAGAATTTCACGGGCCAATGGCTAAGCATTAGGGATATCAACGCCACCACGCCGGACAAGACAATGTACCCTGAACACGAAGAGTCCCTTCAATGGTCCTCCGTTCAGGAAACATACCTTTTCTTTGATGCATTGTTGAAAGAGAATCTTAGTGTTGGCAACTTTGTCGACTCGGATTTTGCCATGCTCAACGGACGACTGGCTCAGCACTATGGCATCCCCAACGTGCATGGCGTGGCATTCCGAAAAGTTGCTCTCAAACCCGAGTATCACCGAGGCGGAGTGCTCACCCACGCGAGCATTTTGAAGGTTACCGCCAACGGTTCTACAACGTCGCCCGTCCTGCGAGGAGTATGGGTGCTCGATCGCATTTTAGGCACAACGGTTCCTCCGCCACCTCCCAATATTCCCGCCGTCGAACCTGACATTCGTGGGGCGACGACGATTCGCGAGCAACTTGCCAAACACCGGACAACCGAAAACTGCGCGGGCTGTCATAGCCGAATCGATCCACCTGGCTTTGCGCTGGAAAACTACGACGTGATTGGCGGCTGGAGAGAACGGTATCGTGTGGTCGCCGACCGCAAGGACTGGGTAAATAACCGAATCGGACCACTCGCAAAATACCTCGCCGCGTATCAATACGGCGAGGGCAAGCAGATCGAAGCGGGGGACACGTTGCCGGATGGTCGAACGTTCTCGGACTTGGCTGAATTGAAGCAACTGCTGCTTGCTCATCCCGATGCGATTGCTCGCTGTGTGACCGAGAAACTAGTGACTTATGCGACTGGGCAACCCGTCGAATTTGCGGACACTCAGGCAGTGAATCAAATTGTTAACCAGGCCAAGGAGTCGAACTATGGATTGCGCTCGATTATCCATGCGGTTGTCGCCAGCGAACTTTTTAGGACCAAATAAAGAAACATGAACACTTTCAAAAGATTTTCTCGCCGTGCATTGTTGCGGAGTGCTGGCGTCACGCTGACTTTGCCGCTTTTGGAAGCGATGGGTGCATCGCAATCGCGAGGCGCAACCGCCATGGAACCGCCGCGACGGATGATCTGTATCAACACAACCCTCGGCTTGCATACCCCCAACTTGTTTCCAACTCAGTCTGGGCGAGAATATGAGTTAACGCCGTACCTCGAACCGATCAAAGAATTTAGAGACGAATTCACGGTCTTCTCCGGACTCTCCCATCCCGACGTCGATGGTGGACATCCAGCCGAGTTGTGTTACTTGACCTCAGCTCCTCATCCGCGTGCCGATAACTTTAAGAACACCATCTCGCTGGATCAGTACGCCATTGAACAACTGGTGCCCGACACGCGGTTCGGTTCGCTTGTGCTCGCATCGTCGTCAAGCCGCGGCCTGTCATTCACGCGTAGTGGCGTGCCCATTCCAGCCGAGGAACGACCGTCTCGCGTCTTCAAGAATATGTTTGTGAATGGGACGTCCAAAGAGATCGATACGCAGATGCAGCGACTCAAGCAGGGGCAGAGCATCATGGACGCTGTCTTGGGCGAGGCCAAGGATTTTCAAAAAGGTCTTGGTTCCAAGGACCGGCAAAAGCTGGACGAGTACTTCAGTTCGGTACGTGACGTAGAGCAGCGGATGGTCAAGTCCCAGGACTGGGCGCGTCGTTCGAAGCCACTCGTCGATGCCAAGCAGCCTGTCGACATCGCCAGTTCGGTCGAAGTTCCCGCACGTGTAAAATTGATGATCGATCTGATGCACCTTGCCTTTCAGACCGATTCGACACGGTTTATCACGTTTGCGCTGAACGGACTCAACGCCGTACCGACTATTCCTGGCGTTACGCAAGATTGGCACAACCTCTCGCATCACGGACAGGATCCCGTCAAGCTTGCGGAATTGCGTGTTGTCGAAATCGCGCAGATGAAGCTCTTGGGAGAGCTGCTGACAAAGCTTAAGAGCACGAATGAGGAAAGTGAGACGTTGCTGGATCGAACGATCGTCATGTTCGGCAGCAACCTGGGGAACGCTAACAGCCACGACAACAAAAATTTGCCAATTCTCGTCGCCGGTGGCGGATTTCGGCACGGCCAGCACGTGGCTTTCGACCCGAAAAAATCCCCTCCGCTTTGTAACCTTTACGTTCAATTTTTGCGACGATTAGGAGCGGACGTGAACGCCTTTGGTTCCAGCACTGGTACCATTCCCGGTTTCGAGTTGGCATAGGAGCCCGCGAATGGTTGATGTTGCGAGGATGCGCTGAGACGGCGGAGCGGGCGTTTTCGTGGTTATTCCTTGTCCCTGTTAGAATTATTTCTGAGCATTCTGTAATCGACAGCAAAAACCAAAGCGAGTACCAGGAGATTCGATGAGTGACCGCATGGTTGTTGTGCGACTTTGTGTATGGAGTGCGATCTATTGACGACCGACTGCGATCCTCCTACGTCTTCGGAGCCTCTGTTACTTCACGAGTTCTTCGAGCAATCCGCGTCAAGATGGCCTGATGCGATTTCCGTCGACGTACCGCCCGGCGTCGCTCGTCCAGTACGACGGACTATTACCTATGCAGTTCTCAAGCGTCAGGCCAATTCCCTTGCTCGGGAGCTCAGTCCTTTGGTTACTCGAGAGTGCGTGATAGCCATTCTGTTGCCGCGTGACTCGGAGTACGTTTACAGTTCTCAATTGGCCATTTTGAGGAGTGGCGCAGCGCATGTCTGTATTGACCCCGCTTTCCCCGACGATCAGATACTGGAAATCCTTGCAGATTCTGGGGCGTTGGCGCTGATAACCGATTCGAACGGGGTTGCTCGCGCCGAGCAAAGCCAGTTCGGTATCCGAAAGCTTATCGATGTAGCGGAACATGCCTTCCGGGCGGATGAGATGTTAACCTCCCCACCGCGTCCTGAGTGGCTCACGCAGGACAGTCTGGCCTATATCATTTACACATCGGGCACGACAGGTCGCCCCAAAGGGGTGGTGATTGCGCACAGGAGCATTGTCAACCTCATACGCTCCGATGTTCAGGAGTTCGCGCTTTCATGCGAAGACCGCGTGGCGCAGGGATCTTCTGCCGCGTACGACTCTTCATTAGAAGAAACGTGGCTCGCATTGTCCGTTGGGGCCGCGATTGTTGTCATGGATGAAGAAGTTGTCCGGTTAGGGCCTGACCTCATTCCCTGGCTGCGCCGCGAACGCATCACGGTACTCTGTCCTCCACCGACCTTATTGCGAGCAACCGGATGTGAACGGCCGGAACAGGAACTTCCGAACCTTCGGCTTCTTTACGTTGGAGGAGAAGCGTTGCCAAGAGATGTGGCCGACCGCTGGGCCAAAGGGCGTCGAATGGTAAATGGCTACGGCCCAACCGAGTGTACCGTGACGTCCTTGCGAGCGGACATTCTACCCACACAACCCATTACCATTGGCTGGCCCGTGCCCAACATTCAGGCTTGGGTGCTGGACGCTTCCCTGGAGCAAGTCACGGATGGGACTCAGGGTGAACTTTGTCTCGGTGGAATTGGCCTAGCGATGGGCTATCGCAATCAACCCGAACTGAACGCGGCGAAATTCCCGACACATCCCATTTTTGGACGCATCTATCGAACAGGAGATCTCGTTCACCGCCAATCGGACGGCGCTTTCTGCTATCACGGACGCATTGACTCCCAGGTTAAGCTGAGAGGATATCGGATTGAATTGGAAGCGATCGAGACCTGCCTTTCTGAATGCATAGGAGTACGTGAAGCCGCATGCCGGATGCAGGGGCAAGGTGCTCAGCAAGCAATCGCCGCTTTTATAGTGCCTGTAGACGTTGAAAGCCCGCCAGACTTTGATGAACTTAAGATGGTTTTGGGAAGATCGCTTCCAGCGTATATGGTGCCAAGCATTTTCGGAATCCTGGCGGAACTACCCAAGAGTGTTGGAGGGAAAGTGAAACGGGATGCCCTCCCCGATCTTGATCCAAGTCAACGTAAAGTGGGGCGGAACCTCCGACTGCCTCGAAACGAAATCGAAAGCATACTAGCCTGCGCGTTTTGTAGCACGCTTCGCATCCAAGGCGATATCTCCGTCGATGAGGACTTTTTCAAGGAGCTTGGCGGTAGTTCGCTGCAGGCCGCGCAGTTGGTTTCGCTTTTGCGCGACGATCCTTCGACTGCTTCCCTCACTGTCCGCGATATCTATGAAATGCGGACTGTGGCCGGTTTGGCAGGACGCGTACTCCCCGAAAGTCGGACATCGCAACCGAAGGAATCGCGATTGGACGAACCGTCTGTCAACACGCTTATGGCAACGACCGTACAGATCGTATGGCTGTTGCTGGAGCTCATTGCCAGTACCGCGATCGCTTATCTGATTGCGTTTGAGTTATTGCCCGAATTATTGGGCAATCTTGGTCCGGTGGCGTTGGTCCTGTTGACGACGCCGCTCTTTTTCGTCGCACTGCTTGTCTACGCGCCCGTTTCGGTCATGGCCGCTGTGCTTGCCAAGAGACTGCTGATCGGCCAATACCGGTCCCAACGCGCGCCTGTATGGGGAAGTTTCTATGTGCGCAACTGGATCGTTCAGCAGGTCGTTCGTGCGGTTCCGTGGCAGTTGCTAGCCGGCACAGAATTTCAGGTCATGGTTCTGCGGGCACTCGGGGCGCGAATTGGGAAACGAGTCCACATCCACCGTGGCGTTGATTTGCTCCAAGGCGGTTGGGACCTGCTTGACATTGGCGATGATGTTACCATCGGACAAGACGCGACGCTCCGCATCGTAGACCTGGAAGATCGCCATGTGGTGGTCGGCCCAATCTCTCTTGGCAAAGGTGCGACACTTGAGGTGCGTGCAGGCATGGGGCCCCATACCTGCCTGGAACCGGAAGCCTACCTTACAGCGCTTTCTTCATTGCCTACCGGTGGGCGCATACCGTGCGGCGAACGCTGGGATGGGATCCCCGCGCAACCTGCGGGAGCTGCTCCACCTGCTCAGGCAATTCTGAACGTCTCAAGGGTTTTTGAGCCTGTCGCACATGGGATCATTCTTATTCTTGCGAAGTTCCTGCTCTGGTCTGTGCTGACACTGCCGCTGGAACTCATGGTCGTCATTTGTGTACTGCAACTTGGCTTGGAGCCGGATACCGTCATTGAAACGCTTCTGTTTACCACACCCAGTACGCCGACAATTTTGGGCACGCCGACAATTTTGGGCACGCCGACAATTTTGGCGTGGATGGCGGCGGTAATCTTCTCACTACCTTTTACCTTGGCTCTGGAAGCGATTGCAGTCCGAGCCTTGGGACGCGTACCGGAGGGGGTCATTAGTCGCTGGAGCCTCGCAACCATTCGGGTGTGGTTAAAAGTGAGTTTAGTCGATTCTGCTTCGGCCTGGCTTAGCGGTGCAATGTTTTGGCCACTGTGGCTTCGCTTGGCGGGAATGCGAGTAGGGCCTGGCTGCGAAATCAGCACGATCATTGATGTTGTCCCTGAACTTGTTGAGATCGGCCCGCAGACTTTCCTCGCCGATGGCATTTATCTTGGCGGCCCGAAAATCCATCGTGGGGCGGTGACCCTTGCAAAGGTAGTACTGGGAAAGAACACATTCCTTGGCAATCATGCTGTGATCGCCGGTGGGCAAACGCTTCCAGAAGATATCCTGCTTGGCGTATGCACGGTGGCGGACGCGGCGATCATCCGCCCAGGGAGTTCCTGGTTCGGGCATCCGCCATTTGAACTGCCACGAAGGGAGATTGTTCCAACCGATCGACGGCTTACTCACGATCCTTCGCCAATCCGATTCCTAAACCGTTTGTTCTGGGAACTTCTCAGGTTTGCCCTACCGATCGTACCTCTTATGATCCTGTACGTTTGGCTCTCTGCAGTCGCTCACGCGCGAGCCAACTTACCAGCCTCCGTTTTTCTGTTTGTGGCTTTACCGCTCTTATCCCTTGTCGGTTCGGGGCTGCCCAGCCTGCTAATCCTTGTTCTCAAATGGAGCCTGCTGGGGCGAGTTCGTCCGGGTACTCACGCGCTTTGGTCGTGCTGGTGCAGCCGATGGGATTTTCTTTATGTGGCCTGGGGGGTGTTTGGACGCGGCTCGCTATCCGCATTGACAGGAACGGAGATGCTTACCTGGTATCTCCGGGCGATGGGAATGAAACTAGGGAAAGGCGTCGTCCTAGGTCAAGGCTTTGCGCAAGTAGTGGATCCCGACATGCTGGAGATAGAAGATGGAGCGACGGTCAACGCGATGTTCCAGGCGCATACCTTTGAGGATCGGGTTCTCAAAATCGATCGAATCCATGTGGGTCGGCAGTCAACTCTAGCAAGCGGTTCGGTTCCACTATACGGCGCTCAGATCGGAGAGCGTACAGTCGTCGCGCCACACAGCGTCATCATGAAACGCGAGCGGCTTCTGCCAGACAATCACTACGAAGGAGCGCCGACCAAACCTCAACGGAATCGTGATGACACGGGGGCAACAACCGTTCAATCTTGAGGATCAAGCGCCCATGAATCGAAACGAAGATAAACCATTTAAAGCTGCAATCTTTAATTGCGTTTGTCTTCCAAGAACTTGATGCAGGCTGGGGCAGGTGCCTTGATGGAGTAACCCGTTGGCTTAAGGTCGCCTGTTTCCTTATTGATGCGAAATGAAAAAATCGAATCGCTTTGTTGGTTTTCGGCAAGTAGGAACTCACCATTTTGCGAGATTCGGAAGTTTCGAGGTGTCTTGCCACCAGGCGAGGTGTGTCCAATCGGTGTCAACATGCCCGTCTTGTCATCTACCTTGAAACCAGCGATCGTATCATGACCTCGATTGCTGCCATAGACAAACCGACCGCTTGGATGGACTAGGACTTCTGCCGTCGAAAAGCCATTGCCTTTCGCATCAGCCGGGAGCGTGCTTACCGTCTGGAGCTCGACAAGTTTGCCTTCATTGGAGTCCCAGCTCGCGGTAGTCAAGGTCATGTTTGTTTCGTTGATGACGTAAACCCACTTGCCGTTGGGGTGGATCGAGATGTGACGCGGACCACTTCCTGCTGCCAGAGTCATAGACGAATGCTTAGCAGGAGCAAGTTTGCCTGTCTCTCGGTTCAATTCGTAGACAAACACTTTATCCAACCCGAGATCCGCAACAAACAAATAGCGATTCGTTGGATCCCAAACGCTCGAATGCCCTCGGGGCGACTTGCTCGCGTATTCTCCCAAACCTTTGTGTTGAACGTTGTCTGAGGCTGGCTTAAGGGAACCGTCTGCGGCGAGCGGACAGACGACGACCGAGCCACTGGTGTAGTTAGCCATGACTGCGAACTGACCTGTTGCGTCGATAGAAACATGGCAGGGGATATCGCCATCGATCGGTTGCGAGTTAATCAAGGTAAGGGTTGGTGTACTAGGCGCGTCACCCGAACGGCCAACTCGATAGGCTGTGACTGCTGCAGGTGCGCTCGGATCGTTTCGCATGGTTTCGGTGACGGCGTACAATACGTCCAATTTTGGATGAAAAGCAAAAAACGAGGGCTTCGCTAGTTTGACTGCAAGTTTTGGTTCCATCATTTTCCCATCAGGGCTGAGAAAACTGGAATAGATGCCATCGCCATACCCTCCGATGAAAAACGACTGCGCATCAACACGATTCGATGAGGCTATGGATGCAACAGCAGCTCCATATAGAAAGAGGGCAAATGGTCTGATGGTCGAAAACATGCTTTGCCAGTGGGATCTCATTTGGAAAAAACCTTGGTGTGAAAGAAAGAAAGAAACATTTGCCTCAGTTGAGTCAACGCCGATGAACGGAGACTCAATCGCAAGAGGGGCAATAAGAAGCAACCGAAATTATAGCCGAGACTTTGTCGAGAAAGTGCCCTCAGTTTACAAATCGGTACGACGCGTTATCTGGCTCGTCACTGGACGAACCATCTTTTCCCCGCTGCCTAGAATTTGCTAGGGTAGAGCTGCACCGAACGAGGTGGAAATTTGCGACACTCCACCCACGATTGGCAGTGTCAACTTCGTAGCATCCAAATCAACCGATAGTTCTGTGCCTGGTTCTGGCCAGAGTGTAAAGTCATGGTCGCTTGAAAAAATCATGAGACCAATTTGTTCCCCAGCGAGAATGACTTGATCGTCGGGTTGCAGGTCAAACGACACTACGCGAAACTCACCAGGTACTAACGATTCTTCTTCTGTGAGCGAACGAGCATTTTGTGGATCCGCCCAGCCTCGAGTGATCACATCGTCGGTGATGCGTTGGCTGTCCGTCCACGGCAACGATACAAGCCATACGGAAAGACACGCAGCAGGTTTGTTGCAAGCCATGCGAATGCTAACGCGAGCTGACCCGGAGATATGAATCGATTCCTTCAGCGGGACGGTTGCGAACAGCAGCCGGTGACGTGACGATTTGGCTTTGGCAAGCTCCGGGCCTGCGACGGAATGGTCATCGACTAGTGATTCAAACCCTTGGGGTTGGACGAGACTCAAACCATCAGGGATCAGCCCACCTGTATTCGTTCCTCCTTGAGTCAAACGGAAATCGACTTCTTCCGCGTCTGGATTTGGATAATCGCCATAGTCAGTGGGTTTGTTCATGCGATTCCCTTCTCGAACGATCCAGGCTTGCGAGTCCGCCTCGACACCGTTCTCAATACCAAATAAATAGCGTGTAAACCAACGATTCATTTGCTTCATCGGAGGCTCCCCGCCATGGCCACCTTGGTGCATGAAAAGCTGCGTTGGAAGTCCCTTCGCCTTGACGCTTGAATAAATCCGAATGCTGTGCTCAGGCATGACGTTCCAATCGTTGAATGCATGCGACATGAGCAATGCAGCTTTCATTGGTCCAAGGTCGTTTATGTAATCTCGATTCGCCCAAAATGAGTTGTAGTCTCCATTGGATCGGTCAAATCCTTGTCGCATTTCCTTGTCGCGTACATTGCAGTCGCAGTAATCGCGCCGATCGGGGTTGCCGCTATTGATAAAGTCGTACAGTACATCGATATCCTCGCCCGTGTATCCACCTGGATGTCGGACTAGACCGTTAGAACGGTAGTAGTGGTAATACGAAGTGTTTGGGGCTACTGGGATGATTGCTTCTAGTCCGTCCACTCCGGTGGTAGCCGCCGCTAGGGCCAATGTTCCATTATAGGAGGTGCCCGTCATGCCAACTTTGCCGGTGCACCAATAAGCTTGAACGAGCTCATCACCATCCGGTGTTGTGAATCCCTTGGCTCGGTTGTTGAGCCAATCGATCACGGCTTTTGGGGCAAGCGATTCGTTATCACCGCCTACAGTTGGGCACCCTTGTGACAATCCCGTCCCAGGAGACGAGGAATGAACCACCGCAAATCCACGCGGGACCCATCGAGACAGATGTTCCCTTGAGAGGACTGGACGCAGGCTCTTTTGCGGAATAGCGGGTGGGGTTTCGTATACCGGTGGTTTTGCGCCGAGTTGTTGGCGAGGGTTCCACATATGTTTCGGGTTCGTCGAGCCCATGCCCGCGTAGTACGGGCTCGATTGATAGATTACGGGTACACGAAGTTGTTCGGTGTCGGTCTGCTGCTGTCGGGTTACCGCGACATGCATACGATCCAACTTGCCGTCCCCGTCCGAATCGAAGGTCGTTTCAACCCACAAGTCATGATGAATCCAATCCGATTTAAACGCATCGACAACCTGAGCTTGACCATTCTCGAACTTTGGAAGTGTCGGATCGGCTCCGAACAACACCTGGCGCGAAGGCGAGATTAGGCCGACAACAACCAAGATCGACGCGAAAAAAGTTGATTTCAAAAGGTTGCTCCAATTAAAATGTGTTGAACATTGCCTAGATTCGTTAATGGAGAGTTAAACTCAGTTTTCGGATTGCGAACCAATAGGCCAACAATACGGAAAACAACGAATCCAATATACCGTAGCATAAATCGATACCGTAGCATAAATCGCCAAACTGCTGAACTACCTAGCACTTGTTTCGTGAGGTTCGTCTGGTGCAATGGGTGCGGCGATTGGAGTTCCTTTTTGTTCGTTTGCAAACAGTGCGAAAACGGAATCTTCGTAGACTGCTTTCCAGCCCTCGGTATGTGTGCCGGCCTGCCCAATTCTTTTTCTCACTGGACTGTTGGCTTGAACCAACACCAGATCTGCATTGTACTCGCGTAAAACGTTTTCCCATCCGGGCTCAGCAGCGTAAAAGCGATTGTGTTTGGGAAGCACATCGTCGCGATATGCAACTTCATACCGACCGTCGATACTGACACGGATTTGGGGATAGCACATCCAGGACACGTAGGCTCCGCTCGAAAAGGGAGTCATCAAGTTTCCGGCAAATCGATGCTCTTTTAAGTACTTAACGGCATTGACGGGATAGACCATCGCCCCATCGGGATCATTCGCGGGGATGGATGCTTGCCAAACTGGATAAAAGGAAACGAACAGAGCGCAAGCGATCGACACAATGGCTGCACTCTTCAGCGTCAATGTTCGCCATCCGATCAGGAAAGCTATCGCACACCTTCCAAACGCGGTTGGAGTCAACCAGCCAGGCATCATCGCCATCCAAACCATTGCGTAAATAGATCCATGCCGAAGATGTTTAAGAGCCATGTAAGCCGCAACACAACAGAAGAGCCATCCCCGCAATCGCGACCAATGTCGATTTTTTGCAACATATCCGAGTGCGAGTATCGAAAGGGCAAATGCGGTCATTGCGGTTGTACTATCGTACGTCATCCATAGAGGTTGCCACTCAAGCATCGTTGGTCTCGGCATGTTGATCGCACGAAACAAATAGGGTGCGTACATTACGCCCCATGGGTTGATCATCCATCCAACGCCAAGGATTGGAATCAACAGCAAGTGGTGCCACAATTTGAAATATGCGACTCGAAACCCCTCCCAAGAACGATCGGCGGCTATTTCCACCAGCCATCGCTCGAGCACATGCAAGAAAAGCATGGCAACGCCAACCACAAATCCTGCGTGCATGTTCAGCCAAACAACATAGAGAATGGCCCAGGGGACGATCCAAGCTTTTCTTCCTCGCCAGTCGGATTGTTGCATCAGCATCTGCAGCAATACAAACAGCAACGTGAAGATCTGTGCCCGCAACGTCGCAAACCCCACCCACAGAAGTGGGAATAGGATTGGCGCACAAAGGCAAACTAACAAAGGATTGGCACCGTTGTTGCGAGCAACTCGATACAAGGTTAACGCGATGGCCACGACTAAGAACATGCGCAAGACCGCCATTCCGTTCAAGCCGAGGGGGCTCGAACCTGCCGCCATGTACAAGACCAATCCAGTCCCCCATTCATGATGTACCGTTGGGTAAACGGTGGGAGTAAACGCAAACATATCCCCCAATGGAAAAACTCCGCTTTCTGCAAAGATGCGAAAGAGCGCCATTTCATGAAATGCGTCATGCGTTATGTCGCTTAGGCGAGCGATGTAGGCAAAGAACGCCAGAAGCGTTGCAAGGCCCAAGGCCGCGACAAACCTGCTGTCCCGTGTGGGTCCGATCCGCAAATTCCGATGAAGAAACAGTGACACTTTCAAAGGCTCCATGCTTGACCAAGTCTGCTTATTGCGGAGCGGCGGGCCGCCCGGTGAATTCCCATGCGAATTACAAATCCTCATCGGAAAGCTCGCGGTAAACCGCTACCAAAGGAGCGCCATTTGACTATTGCCCGTCCGCTGATGTTCTCAAGCCCGAATTCCATGGCTGCTTGATTCACTAGAAGCCCAGTGCGGGCCACTAAAGCCATCGACTTCGATAGCTAGCGGACTGAAAGCATTTTTAGAATTTTCCGAACTTTCGCTCAAGATTGGGCTGGAGACCATTTCGTTCCGTCTTCTAGACTCCGATTGCGATACTGGATGAACCCTTCTGCAGGATGCCGTTGGATCATCAAGAAAACACTTCGCCCCGACGTATATTTGGGCTTCTACACTGGAGTTAAAGACGCATGGATGCAAAAAGCTTATTGTTGGCTTTTTTGGGAATGATTTCGCTCTCCGCGACCGCACATTCACAGGTGTTTCTAGGGCCGCGAGCGATGGTTCAGACTGCCAATTTTCTCGTGATTGCAAAGTCCGACGCTTTAGCGAACGAAGTTGCTCGCGTAGCCGAGGCAAACCGCAAACAACTTGCAATTCACTGGTTAGGCCGAGAGCTTCCGAATTGGCCCGAACCATGCCCCTTGATCGTGAACGATGGCGTGAGGACTCCCGCCAGTGGAGAAACCAAATATGTTTTGCTTCCAGGTGGCGGCGTCGCAGACTTCAAAATGAGCGTTTCCGGCACGACAGAACGTATTATCGACAGCGTTTTGCCCCATGAAATAACACACACCGTCATGGCCAGCCACTTTGCAGCCCTTGGTAAACCCATTCCACGTTGGGCAGACGAAGGCACATGCACCACGGTCGAACATCTCAGCGAACGCAGCAAGCATGATCATATGCTGGTTCAGTTTCTCAGCCAAGGAAAGGGCATACCCTTCGCAACGCTCTTTACGCTGAAAGATTATCCGCCCGAGATGTTGCCACTCTATGCTCAAGGCTACAGCTTGACTTGCTTTTTGATTGCTCAAGGTGGACCAAGACGCTTTGTCCAATTTCTGGAACGCGGGATGCAAAACGATGATTGGGTCGCGGCAACCAACGAATACTATCAATATCCTCGATTGGGTAAACTTCAAACCGCATGGAACGATTGGGTTAGCAACGGTGGTGGAATGATCGACAAGTATACCGCAGACGCAAGAGGCGTATCGACGAGAGCCATAGCATCCAACAACAGCACGAACGGTTTGACCACAAACAATGGAATCCGGATGAATCCAAGCGATGTCCAAACAGCATCGGCTATCGCCATAGAAAACAAAGTGTTGCACCCGAGCACAGGCAGCTATTATCTTGATCAGTTAAGACGCAATCAACACAACGCTTCCGCCGCCAACGCAACTCCATCAGCCGATCCCTCTCTGCCAACTCCCCGTGTCGACTTCGGGAGCGATCCGGCGGCAACTACGAACAGTGCGAGTCTACCTCCGCTCTTCGAAACGCTCGGTGGCGGAACGATTCGACGTTAATTCGCGTTGACTGGGATGCCTGCACAACCCGAGATGAGTTACCCAAATTACTATTTCAAAAAATTCTTTCTCGAATGCAGAACTGGGCTTGACCGGTGTTTTGGAAACGGCTTATTCCGATACCTGTCAATTGAAAATTCGCGGTCTCAAGAGCGGTTTTAGGAAGATGCATGGATGCTTCTTCGAACGACTGTTGTTGGGTCCGCAATGGATAGACGACTGTTGTATTTTTGGACTCTGAGCGATAAACGATAAAGGAGTGTCGCGTTGAAACACATCAACCCCCTTCGGTCATTACGGCTATTGATCGCCGTGTCGGCGATATCACCGTACGTTTCAATGCCACTTGGCTTGATCGTGCCGGCTGGTATCGTGGCATCGATCTCTTGCGATGCATCCTATGCAATCGCTCAAAGCCCCAACTTGCCAACGTTGCCTGCAGCGCAACCGAACCCAACGGATGTTGGAACGGCGGCATTGCCTGCAGATGCAAACGCAAGTTCTAAATCCCTTTTGATCAAAGCGAGAGCCGCTTTTAGCGAAGGGAAACAGGATGCGGCTGCCGTGGCGTTCGCGCAAGCAACGTTGGCAGCACAACAATCTCCCGACATGGCTGCTGAACTTAAGCAGACGCGTCAACAGTTCATTGACCGCGGAATGGGTCAGCAAGTTCTCGATCGTGCCATCCTTTCAGCACAGTCAAGTTCAAGCCTAAACAGTCGCGCTGCCAACGCATTGAGAAGCAAGACGGCTAGCCCACCGGCTGGTAACGGTTCGGCTGATAACGGGGCGGCTGGTAACGGCATGCTTCCACCTGGCATGCTTCCACCTGGTTTGCTTACCGCGAATTCCAATAACGCAAATGGGAATCAAGGTGCTCCGTCGACACAATCGACGATGCTACCACCCACACTTGCCCAGCAATCCAACGTTCAAGCCGCCGGACCAGCTAATCCCCTGCGTGATCAAGCTGTTGGGTTGACGGTTGAAGCCAAGATGGCATTGGATCGCGGTGACGTGACCGGTGCAAAGAAACTAATCGATCACGCCAATTCGTTACGAGTTCCTGATAGCGATTTCGCTCCTGGGCAAATGCGTCCTTGGAACGTAGCGCTGGATATCGATAGGGCGGAGCGGCTGCGAGGCAATGCCGATGTCAGGACTGCATCGGCAGTCATGCCGAACGGTGGTGTGCAAAACGCAACTGCCCAATCGGTTCCTGCGGCTCCTGAACAAAACAACGTTCAGTCTGGGATCTATCAGCCAAAAACCGATCTCTCGAAAGTTGCACCCGCAAGTGGTGTTCTATCATCGTACGATCAAGATGAATCCGGCCAGGAACTGTATAAACGTGGTTTAGCTGCGTTGTCTGCGGGAAACAAAGAAACGGCCTTGATCCTCTTTAAGTCGGCATGGCAAAAGAAGGCTGACTTGGATCCAGGTACGTTTGCCCAACTCAAGGACAAGCTCACGCTATTGCAGTCGAATGGTCGCGCCAACGGTGAACCTGAGAGCATCGATGCTGTCAGTCCCGAAGGCCGCGAAAGCCAGATGAAACGTCAAAAGTGGTTTGCCGAAGTGTCGGGCGAGATTGCCGACTCGGAAAAAATGATGACGGCAAACAAACCCATGGAAGCGCTCGATCGGTTACGAACACTGCGACAACGGGTCTCTCAATCAGACCTTGACGGTACGCAGCGCAAGAACTTGCTCGCTATGGTCGATCGAGTCAGCAACCATATGCAGACCTGGGTCGACGAAAACAAGTCAACGATCGAACTCGACCAACGCAACAAGCAAATTGAAGATTCCATTGAGATGGACGCAACCAGTCGGGCCAAGACCGATCTGCAAGTTCAAACACTCGTTGATCAATATAATGTATTGATCGATTCTGCTCGCTACTCAGAGGCAGAGGCTGTTGCAAAGAAAGTTTCGGAAATCGCACCCAACAGCGAAATCGCATCTGTGCTTTACAACAAAGCCAAAATCCAGAGGCGTGTCGAGGAACACCTGGACATTCGAAGCCAGAAAGAAGAAGGGTTCATCGATAACATGAATGGGGTGGATCTAGCTGCCATTCCGTACAATGATGTCAACCCGATGACGATGCCTTCGCTGAGATCCTGGACGGAAATATCCAAACGGCGCGCAACGACTACCGATTTGAAGATGTCGCCTCGTGAACGGAAAATTCGAGAGGGACTTGGAGAACAGTTTTCGGCGACCTTTGACCGACGGCCGTTGTCCGATGCGATGAACACCATTGCTGAAATGACGGGAATTCCGATTATCATCGACGATCGCTCGATTGCCGAGGAAGGGATTACGGTCGATCAACCCATCACTTTGGACCTCAAGGGGAACTCGATTTCACTCAAGAGTGCTCTCAATGTGATGCTGGAAAGACTGAATCTCACCTATTCGATTAAGAACGACGTTCTGAATATCGAGAGCGCTCGCTTCAACAAGAAGGCGACCATGGTTCAAATCTACAACGTCAAGGATTTGGTGATACCAATCCCGAATTTTGTGTCGGATTACAACACAGGTATGGCGGGAGCATTGCAATCTGCGTATCAAGCTCAGACTCACATGGCTTCCGCTACGATCAAGGAAGATAATGTGGCGAGCGTTGCAAACCGCATCGCGAATGTCGACCCGAACTCGGCTGTTCTTGCTCAGATGAACTCCATGGGTGGGATGTATCCTGGCTCGATGGCAGGACCATCTCCTGGGATGTTTCCAAGTTCCACGGTCGGCTTGGGAGGTGGTGCACAGCCAAACTACTTCGAGCTTATCAACTTGATTCAAAACACGGTGAACCCAGATCAATGGCAAGCTGTGGGTGGTGGTAGCTCCACCATGCAGCCTTTCACTCAGAATTTGAGTTTGGTCGTAACGGCTCCGCAGGAAACGCACGAGGCGATTGCAGACTTGCTCAAGTCCTTGAGATCTCTTCAGAACATTCAAGTCACGATCGAAGTACGCTTCATTCAATTGGAAGATACGTTCTACGAACGAATTGGTGTCGACTTTGATATGAACATCAATGATAAAGTCAATCGTCTCCGGCCCGAAAGTGGTGGACCTAGCGTGGCATTCGGCCTCGCTGGGCAAACCGGTCCCGCAGGGCCTGTTTATACTGATGACTTGGATTTTCACATCAGAAATACATTCAATGTTCTCCCACCGGCTGGACGTCCAGATGCAGGGGCAGGAACTACGGTCGGTCTCGCGATCTTGAGCGATCTCGAACTGTTCTTCTTCTTGGAAGCAGCTCAGGGAAATAGTCGTTCGAATGTTCTCCAAGCTCCTAAGGTGACGATGTTCGATGGTCAGACTGCGTCCATCAACGACTTCGCTCAACGACCGTTCGTTATTTCGTATGACCCGGTGGTTGGTGACTTCGCCGTCGCTCAACGACCTGTCATCGTGGTTCTGAACGAAGGCACACAGATGAACGTTCAGTCGGTTGTCTCCAATGACAAGCGTTTTGTTCGCTTAACTCTTGTGCCTCAGTTCACTCGACTTGAAGCCGCGGATCGTCAGTTCACATTCCAAGGAAAAAAGACTTCGAATACCGGTACAAGCGTCTTGAACAACGGCATCTCGACCGCTCTTCGCAACAATGAGGACACGCTCGTCGAAGGCACCACGGTTCAACAACCAACGGTTGGAACGACCAGTGTGACAACGACCGTTAGCGTACCAGACGGTGGTACCATTCTCCTGGGTGGGATCAAACGATTGCGTGAAGCTCGAACTGAACGTGGTACACCAATTCTGAGCAAGATTCCGTACCTCAACCGTTTGTTCAAAAACAGCTCGATCGGACGAGAAACCAATACGCTGATGATGACCGTGACACCGCGGATTATCATTCCTGAAGAAGAAGAAGAATTGCTCGGCGTATCGACCAACAGTCGACCTTAGTGCTAAGCAAAACTAAGAAAATAGAAAAAACCCACGGCGAACACCGTGGGTTTTTTCGTTGGATTCCATGCATGGCGATCAACGGACAATGGAACTATAATAGAGTGGTCACAGAGCGTTGTTTGGCAACCCGTGCACAGACGCGAGGAGCCGCCAGTTTGGTAACCCGTGCACGTAACGGCTTGTTGATTTAGTCGTTTAACAGTCAGCCGAAGGCGTACTTTGCGGCTTTGACAGTACGCCTACGGCTGACTGTTAAACGAAATGCATTTGGAAAAGTATTAAAGCAATAAGCCGGTAAGCGAGGAGCCGGCAGTTTGGTAACTCGTGCACGTAAGCGAGGAGCCGCCTGCAATCCCTCGCTCACGGGCTCGTATTCGCGAAATGCAAAACATAGCCTCGGAGCAAAAGGCGACTATCGTTTACCCCACCATCCCTACCGTTTCCTCTAATCCACCCCATAACTGGATCCAAAATGAAAAAAGTGTTTTGCCTTTTCCTTCTTTCGATACTATCCCCCGCCTCACTGATGGCTCAGGACAAACCGGACCCTTGGATTCAAAAAAAATTGCAGCAGTTCAAGCCGCTGACGGACGAGCAGAAAGCTGCAATCGAACAAGCCGTTCCAAACCAATCCACTGCGAAACCGAAAAAGACAAGGAAAGTGTTGGTTTTTTATCGATGCGAAGGATTCGTTCACAATTCGATCCCTTACGGCAATTTGGCCATCGAGGCGATGGGGCGCAAGACGGGCGCTTTTGGCGTTGATCTTGCCGATACCTATGACGTCTTTACAACGAAAAACTTAGAACAATACGACTGCATCCTGCTCAACAGCACGACCGGAATGCAATTCCCAACTTCGGATCAGCAAAACGCTTTTCTCGATTTCGTCGCAAATGGTAAGGGCTTGGCAGGATTGCATGCTGCTAGCGATAACTTCGGACGCCACCCGGAGTGTCGAGCGATCGTTGGTGGGGAATTCGGGGGACACCCTTGGGGAGCCGGAGGAAATTGGGCTTTCAAGCTGGATGACCCAGAACATGTCCTCAACGTCGCGTTCGGCGGTAAAGGATTCTGGCACAGCGACGAGATCTATCAATACAATCCCCAAACGTACGAGGGACCACAAGTTTTGCGAGTGCTGGTCAGCTTGGATATGGCACAAAACGAAGTCTCAAAGCAGATCAAAGATGGGCCGCGAGAAGTCCCCGTCTCGTGGCTGCGTAAAGCCGGTGATGGACGAGTTTTTTATACCAATTTTGGCCACCGAGAAGACACCTTTCAAAAGCCCATGATCTTGCAGCACATGCTCGATGGGATTCAATATGCCATTGGTGACTTGGAGGCTGACGCAACTCCAACAGTGAAAGCTGGAACAAAATCCCCTGCCCTCGCGCCGTCCAAGCCATAAGAAAAATCGAAGTTGAACGCATGACATCCGATCATTACATCCGCAAGTTAACGTTGTTTCTTCCTGCACTGTCTGTTGCCTTGGCTTGGTTCCCAGCAAGCATGCAGGCAAGCGAACCAAGCCTTGATTTCAACCGTGACATCCGACCGATATTGGCGGAAAATTGCTTCTATTGCCACGGTCAAGACGCCAACAAACGCCAAGCAGACCTACGACTTGACGAGAGAGAAATCGCGATTCAGACGGGAGCTCTCGTCCCGGGCAAACCAACCGAAAGCGGGTTGGTCGCGAGAATTCACTCCACGGATGTGGACGAGCAAATGCCACCGCCTACCTCCAATCGAAAACTCAGCCTCGATCAAAAGAAGATGCTTGAGCGATGGGTTAACGAGGGGGCAAACTACTCAAAACACTGGTCCTTTGTCGCTCCAGTGCGCCCTGCCTCGCCAGCAGTTCTGAAGAACGATTGGGTTAGAAATGCGATCGATCGATTCGTTCTTTCACGGCTCGAATTGGAAGGCCTGTCACCTTCGCCTGAGGCGGACAAGGCCACTCTCATCAAGCGACTCTATTCTGACCTCATCGGTTTGCCACCAACTCCAAGCGAAGTGGATGCATTCATTGCCGACACGGATGCCATGGCGTATGAGCACTTGGTCGATCGACTTCTCAATAACGAGCACTATGGCGAACGAATGGCGCTCGCTTGGCTGGATGCCGCTCGCTATGCGGACAGCAACGGATTTCAGCAGGACGGAGATACTTGGCAATGGATGTGGCGTGATTGGGTGGTTCGAGCCTACAACGAAAACTTGCCATTCGATCAGTTTACGGTTTGGCAACTCGCGGGGGATTTGCTACCGAACGCAACAACCGATCAAAAAATAGCCAGCGGTTTCAATCGCAACCACCTACTCAATGGCGAGGGTGGAGCAATTGCCGAGGAGCAACGATTCGTCGTATTGTTTGATCGGATCGACACGACGGCCACGACGTGGTTAGGACTGACAATGGCTTGCGCTCAATGCCACGATCACAAGTATGACCCGATCACGCAGAAAGATTACTACCGTTTCCTCGACGCCTTCAATCGCGTTCCTGAAAGCGGTGTCCCACAGTATTTTTCATCGCGCATCCGTGTCGCGGCCCCCTTCATCGAACTACCGACCGAAGAAAACAAGGTCAAAATCGCGGAATTCGAATCGCAAATCGCAATGCTTGATAAAGAAGCGACACCTCTTGCCGACGCGGCCTTTCAAGGTTGGCGATCGGGGGTTTTTGCACAAGCAAAACCAGCGGAATGGAAAGGCTTGGATGAAGCGATTAACGCCATTTTAAAGAAACCTGCAGACGATCGCTCCGACGACGAAAAAAAGACCCTCGAAACCGGCTTACGAAAACACTTTGACGACAAAGTACTTTCAACGCTCAAGGACAAGATTCCGGTTCTCGCGAAGATTGCCGAACAGCGCAATCAATTATCGTCCTACAAGGCCGATCGCGTGCCGCGTGTGATGGTGATGAGCGACGACAAGCCACGCGATTCGCACGTGCTTTCTCGCGGGGAATATCTTAAGCCCGAAGAGAAGGTCACCTTTGAAACGCCAGGTTTCTTGCCCGCCATGCCCGCCGACGCGCCTCGAAATCGACTTGGTTTTGCAAATTGGTTGCTGTCCCCCGAGCATCCACTCACGGCCCGCGTCCAAATCAATCGCATGTGGCAGCAGTTTTTTGGTATTGGCATTGTTAAGACTACCGAAGATTTTGGAGTGCAAAGCGAATACCCCATCCATATGCCGTTGCTGGATTGGCTAGCCGTTGAGTTTCGGGAAAGTGGCTGGAATATGAAAGCCATGCAACGACTCATCCTAAACAGTGCAACGTATCGGCAATCCAGCCGCGTAACACCCTCGCTTCGGGCTCGCGATTTGGAAAATCGTCTCTATGCCAGAGCAAGTCGATTTCGGATGCCGTCCTTAATCCTTCGCGATTGGTCGCTGTCAGCAGCAGGTCTTTTAAACAGTCGTATTTCAGGGCCACCCGTTTATCCCTATCAACCAGATGGAATTTGGGAATCGCTCGCCATCACCAAAGAACGCGACTTTAACTACCCAGCTTCAAGTGGTAGCGATCTTTACCGAAGAAGCCTGTATACGTTCTGGAGACGCACGGTTGGACCTGCAAATATGTTCGACGCGTCCAATCGCCAAACATGCCGTGTACGAGCCGGCTCAACGAGTACTCCGCTACATGCTTTGACAACGCTCAATGATCCGACATGGGTCGAAGCAGCTCGGGTCTTGGCAGAACATAGCCTTCATCATTCGGTGTCGCTCGACGAACAGATTACTTACGCATTTCGAAACATATTGAGCCGAATTCCGCGTGATCGGGACTTGAGCATTCTCCGCGAAGCAATGCGGAAACAGATGGTTATCTACTCAGAGGATGGTGCGTCGGCCAGGTCCTTGCTCGATATCGGATTTGCAGTCCGCGATAAATCCCTTAATGAGTCGATGCATGCCTCAATGACTGCGGTTTGCTTGGCAATCATGAACTTAGATGAGTCGCTCACACGCGAATAACTCCAGAAATTAAACGAACCCTATGACAAACGTATTTCAAGAAAACCACGCACGCGTTAACCGTCGACAACTATTCGGTTCGGCCGCCAGCGGAGTGGGCGTGGCTGCACTCGCATCTCTACTCGGTAGCGGACCATCCCACGCGGACGATGCCTTCGTTCCGCAAATGGGAAACGGGCTTCCCGGTCTGCCGCACCATGCGGCGAAAGCAAAGCGAGTCGTGGTGCTTTGGCAAGGAGGTGGCCCATCCCATATCGATCTTTTCGATGACAAGCCGGTGTTGCGAGAGATGTCTGGCAAAGACATCCCGGAGTCGGTCCGAGGTTCTACACGTTTATCGACAATGTCCAGTGGGAATGGCAAATGGCCGTGCGTCCCTGCCATCAAGCCATTCCAATCGTATGGCAATTCCGGTATTCCTTTGAGCACGATGCTTCCCCAACTTGGTGGCATTGCGGATGAGTTGACGGTGGTGCGATCGATGCATACCGAAGCGGTCAACCATGCGCCTGGTGTGACCTTGTTTATGACAGGCTCACAAGTACCGGGGCGCCCGAGTATGGGTTCTTGGCTTTCGTATGGATTAGGAAGCGAAACCGAGGAACTGCCTACGTTTGTCGTGATGACTTCCAGCGACAAAACCAAGACGTGCGGGCAGCTTTTCTTTGACTATTACTGGGGGAGTGGTTTCTTGCCGAGTCGCTTCCAAGGTGTTCGGTTCCGGAACACGGGCGACCTGGTCCCGTATCTAGCCAATCCAGCAGGTGTGAGCAAAGACGCTAGGCGTGCACTGCTGGACGACATCGCAAGCATGAATGCGGAACATCTGGCAGACTATGGCGATCCGGAAATCGACACTCGAATCGCGCAATACGAAATGGCCTTTCGGATGCAAACCAGCGTCCCAGATCTCATCGATTTCTCCAACGAATCCGCATCGACCATTGAACGCTATGGTCCAGATGCGTTGTCCAAAGGCACCTTTGCCAATAATTGCCTTGTGGCTCGTCGGTTGCTCGAGCGAGGAGTGCGTTTCGTACAACTCATGCACGCGGGCTGGGATCAGCATGGCAATCTATTCACGCAACTGGAACAGCAATGCAAAGACACAGATGCTCCATCTGCTGCGTTGGTCCAAGATCTAAAGGAACGCGGCATGCTGGACGATACGCTAGTTGTGTGGGGCGGCGAGTTTGGCAGAACTCCCTTCGGACAAGGAGACCCGGCAAAGCCGACGGGACGCGATCATTTTGGCAAGGCATACAGTTGGTGGCTAGCCGGCGGTGGAGTCAAAAAGGGAAGCATCTATGGAGCAACCGACGACTACGGTTGGAACATCACCGAGAACCCGGTCCACGTTCACGACATGCAAGCAACGATAATGCACTTGTGCGGCATCGATCACACGCGCTTGACTCATCGCTTTCAAGGCCGCCAGTTTCGTTTGACCGACGTCCATGGTGAGGTAGTCCAAGGCATTATCGCTTGATTTGGCTTCTAAAATTAGCCGCGTGATTTTTCGAGCAGAACCATCATGATTATGGAAAGCAACGCGCGCAGTTCATCGTCCTCTTCGAGTTCGATTCGTTTTTCAATCACAAAATGCCGCTCAACAAGAGATGGTGTTTTTAGGGCTCGAAAAGCGGGTATTCCGTCTGCCATTGTGATGAGATACGACGGATTAAGAAAATAGTCAGGTATCATGCCAAAGATTGGAATTTGACCCAGAAACGACTCCAGGAATTTCTTCCAAGGAGCTTCTTCGCGAATGTGCATCTCGACACGATTGTTTTCGATAACCTCATAGTGTGCGGACCAAAGAGAACGCATTCCGTGCCTTCGTACGGATCCCCAATCGCTTCCATCCGCTCCGGTGAAACTGTAGTTGGCGGAAAAATCGAGGATGCGATCCGCATTGATCTCAAACAGCTTGTTCTTTTGAGATGAGTCCGAGAACACTTCGATTCTTTCCTTGAATCGAAACATTTTTTGCCTCACAAACAGAATCGAATTTCCTGAGGCATCGCTGACAGTTATTTTTTGGGCGAACGAGAAAATCGTGAATCGTAGATCGAGCGGATACTGCATGGTCTCTTGTAAACTCCAAGGAACGAACTAGGCTTGAGACTTTTTTTCAAGAATCGAGTGGGGCTCCATTCGTTTCGCTTAGAGCACACCCTTGGAACTTGGGACGCCGGTTTGCCGCGGATCGATCTCACATGCGATTCGAATCGCGCGAGCTGTTGCTTTGAAGATCGCTTCGGCGATGTGATGTGTGTTGCGACCATGGATCAACAGGACATGAAGATTGCACATGGCATTCGACGCAAAGCCTTGCCAAAAATCCTCGACCAATTCGCTATCAAAATCGCCGATCTTGGGAGATGGCATCTCCGCTTGGAAGACCAGAAAGGGACGTCCACTAAAGTCGACTGCCGATGTGACCAACGTCTCTTCCATCGGCAAAACCATGTGGCCATAACGGCGAATTCCATGCTTGTTTCCCAAGCAATGATGGATAGCTTGGCCTAGGCAGATTCCGACATCTTCCGTCGTGTGGTGGGAGTCCACTTGCAGATCACCCACCGCGCGAACGTCGAGATCGATCAATGCATGTCGTGCCAACAAGACGAGCATGTGATCCAAGAAACCAACGCCCGTGTGGATATGATTGAGTCCGGTTCCGTCCAAATTTAACTTGAGCTCGATTTTCGTTTCCGCTGTCTGGCGTGAAATACTGCTTGAGCGATCTGATGTCATTGTGAATCGTTTCCGTAACGTGATGCGTTCGCATTCGGGTAAAGGTCGCAGGAATGGTTAAAGGACAACGAGCTAGACGTCTAAGTTTCGGACATCGAGCGCATGTTTTTCGATGAATGCGCGTCGAGGTTCGACTTTGTCGCCCATGAGCACGCGGAACATTTCATCTGCTGCGGCAGCATCTGTCAGTTGTACTTTCAGCATGGTTCGATTCGAGGGATCCAATGTGGTTTCGCGAAGCTCCTCTGCGTTCATTTCACCCAAGCCTTTGAAGCGAGTGACCGAAAGCCCACGTCGGCCAGATTCACGAATCGCAGGAAGTAAGCCCCGCAAATCATCCAGCCCTATCGCGTTCTCTTCGCGATAAAGATAGAAGCGCGAATCGGTTGCACCTGTTCGATCTTTGGGAATGAGCTGTTCTATGGAAAACCCAAACTCGGCTAAATCCTTTAGGCCCGAGTTAATCGTTCGCACTTCGTACAACTCGGAAACGTGAGCACTTTGCGTTTTGTCACTGTTTGCGGGTTCGACTTTAGTCCCAAGGGGTTCGTTGGATGGGACCGTTGCTTCTGGAGTGGTTTCGTCAAGCAGGACTTTTCTTGAGGCCATAAACAGGTCAAGCTTGTCTCGCGTGACGAACCAATGATCTTCCGTCCCCAAGTCCAAATGAAACACGGGTAATCGTCCCGTTTCTGGATCCATGCGTTCTGTATGGACTCGCAACGAAATGCCACGGCGTTCCAAGGTCAACATGGCGTCTTCCATGGCCGCAAGGGTCTGGCATAGTTTACGCATCTCTTGCCCCTCGAATTTGCGATTGTTTTCATCGACGAAATGGCTGTCGTTGAGGCCTCGTTCAAGCAACTGGTGCTTCATTTCCTCTTCTGTTTGAACGTAGTAACGCTCTTTTTTGCCACGCACTACGCGGAACAGCGGCGGTTGTGCCAAGTAGACGTGTCCACCAGCCACCAACTGATACATTTGTCTGTAGAAAAAGCACAAAAGCAGTGTGCGAATGTGCGAGCCGTCGATGTCAGCATCCGTCATGATGATGATCCGATTGTAGCGACGTTTCGCGATATCTTGATCGATCCCGATCCCGCTTCCAATCGCTTGGATCATGCTCATAACTTCTTCGTTCGCGAGTACTTTATCTTCTCGGCTTTTGTAGGCATTAATAATCTTGCCCCGGAGAGGCAAGATCGCCTGCGTATCTCGGAACCGACCACCTTCCGCGCTTCCACCTGCGGAATCGCCTTCGACGAGATAGAGCTCGCACTCTTCCATTTTATTGCTGATGCAGTCTCTCAGCTTGCCGGGCAATCCGCCCCCGCCCAAGACATTCTTTCTGTTTCGAAGAATGTCCTTGGCTTTCTTGGCCGCTTCACGAGCCTCTGCCGCGAGCAATCCTTTCTTAACCAACAGTCTTG
>Ga0194045_1000107_pt1 | contig 25075 bp, 18 predicted proteins | sample JunL6211m_MetaG_FD_161686 | JGI IMG/M metagenome (GOLD analysis project Ga0194045, IMG submission 161686) | Anoxic zone freshwater microbial communities from boreal shield lake in IISD Experimental Lakes Area, Ontario, Canada - Jun2016-L626-11m | ecosystem: Environmental > Aquatic > Freshwater >...
ATGATGTCTGGGGCGTTTTAATATTAATCATCAGGCCATGGATGGCCGATTGCTTATAAGTGAGATTCATACAAGGAGGTTAGTCATGGTTCACCCAAAATTCAACATCACCAAAAAGTTTTTCCTTTGCTTGGTTCCTTTGTCTTTAACTTTTACTGGTTGCTTTGGCTACCGTGATGTGGTCGATCCGTATTACCCAAAGCGTTACAATGTGGATGCTCGTAATTCAGTAAGGACAGCACTTGCCCCACAAGTAAGCAATGGCAATGTGCTGGATCAAACCGTTTGGGATTTTCATTTTGAATCGGGTAAGCCTGAGCTTAATGCAATGGGTAAAGATCATTTAAAGAGGCTTGCCCGCAGAAGGCCCGTAGCCCAGGAAGTTATTTTCCTGCAAGTTGCCCAAAACCCAGATGAAAGGGTTGCCTATGGAAAAATTACAGACCTTTATGCAGATGATCTTGAAAAACTTACGGATGAAGAAAGGAATGAATTTGAGGAACTTAAAAAAATAAAAGAGCTTAAAGAGCAAATAGAAAAAAATGACCTTAAAGACGTAAATAAAATGAATAGACTTGGGGAACTCAAAAAATTAGGGCATCTTAAAGATGAAGATTTAATCAAGCTAAAAGAATTGGTAGAAAAAAATAAAATTAAAGAACTTAATAAAATAAAAGAGCTTAAAGAACTCAACATGGCTCGAAGCGAAAACATCAAGGCTTACATGACTAAAATTTCGCAAGACAAGGTTCATCCTGAGTTCCAAGTGGTGTTGCATGACCCTACAGAGGTTTCAGGCTCGGGCATAGAGGCTCAAGTTATAATATCTGGTAAGCAATCAGGCGTTAAGGGTTCGATTACGTATATTAGCCAAGGCCAATCTGGGTCCTCTTCTGGCGGAAGCAATACGGGTTCTAGTGGCAGCAGTGGTTCTTCAGGAACAGGAAACACAGGCGGCAATTAATAACCTAGAATAAAGCTGTCGCCCCTTTAATTAGGAAACTTCAGCGTGATATATTTGAGCTTTGATTACTGGTGGAATTTTATCTTTTCCGATAGGGCGATATTTATTCAATTTTCTTTGATAATACTCGCCCTAGGTATTTGGTTGCTACGCCGTAAATGATGTTTAAGGAGCGAAAGTGAAATCCCAGGACAAAGATCTTTACATCCCCACTGCGCCTCAATGCCCTGATAATCTCAAGGAAACTGGCCTTAACTTCGGCATGCTTTCGGAAATGGTTTTAAAAGCAATTTATACCAAGGGCGCAATGCTCGGTATGGATATCTCTAAATCCTTATGCCTACCTTTTAAAATCATTGAAGAAGCTTTGGTCTTCCTTAAAAACGAAAAGTGCATCGATGTTTCAGGTGGCGACCTTATTGGCAGGGCCAGTTACAAATTCAACCTTACTGAACTCGGCAGACGAAGAGCACAAGATGCTATGAAACTCTGTGGCTATGTTGGGCCCGCACCCGTCAGCTTGGAAGATTATGTCGATCAAACCTACAAGCAGGCGGTTACCAATCTGCCCGTGGATCCCCAGGCTTTAAGAGAAGCTTTTAGCCATCTGGTGATTACTGATGAACTTTTCAATGCAGTTGGCCCTGCAATTCTTAGTGGCAAATCTATTTTCATTTACGGCCCGCCAGGTACAGGAAAAACCTCGATCGCCCAAGCCATAGGCGACTTCATGAATCGCAAGGGTGGCGATATTTTTGTCCCGTACGCCTTCCACTTTGAAGGCAACATCATCTCCATATTTGACCCTGCAATTCATATCCCGCATGAAGTCCAAGCAGAGGCCCCGAAAGATGAAGCAGAGGCTGCAATCCGCAGGCTCTTGAACACTAGCAATCATGATAGCCGTTGGGTTCGCATTCGCAGACCGGTGATCATTACAGGTGGTGAATTAAGCCTCAGCATGCTCGAGCCCCGCTACAGCCCAGAATCCAATTATTACCAAGGCCCTTTGCATGTGAAAGCCAATGGCGGAATCTTTCTCATCGATGACTTTGGCAGGCAATTATGTAGCCCTAAAGAGCTACTCAACCGCTGGATTGTACCTTTGGAAAGCCGGGTAGATTACCTCAACTTGGTAAGCGGGCAAAAATTCAAAGTGCCTTTCGAGCAGTTAACTATCTTCTCAACCAACCTCGATCCCAAGGATATTGTTGATGAAGCTTTCCTCAGACGCATGAGGCATAAGGTGGAAATCAACGCCCCCAAGAGAGACATCTACGAGAAGATATTTGAGATGTATTGCAAAAAACTTTCGATGAAACCCTGCCCCGAAGCCGTGGACTACCTATTTGATCGCTATTACTCCAAAGGCAGGTCAGTTCGTGCCAGCGATTGTCGTGATTTGCTGGAGACGGTGGCCTCAATATGCCGATTTCGTGGTAGTCCAGTTGTGTTGTCACGCGAGTTGATCGCAGAGGCAGCAGGCAGCTTCATTGGCGACTTTGCCTGATCTTCCTCGCTTCACCCGGTGGCCCCAACTTCTGAACTTTGCTTGTTTAGCTGGTTGGAGAGTTATCATGAAAAGAATATTCCTAGTTTTGCCTGCGCTCTGTTCCACTCTGGTGGGTTGCACCCTCACAGGCACAGACTTCGCATTAAAAGATAAATCCTTCAATGTTAATGAAAAAGTAGTAACCAAACCGGGTTCCGAAAAAGAAGCCCCCACACGCGCACCCAAGGCTGCGACTTGCATAGCCTTTGGCGACTTCCGTGCCATCGAGGCCAAGAACCTCGAGCGATCCTCTTTGCAACGCCAGCAGCTTTTCGAAGATGCCCGCAAAGCTTACCAACAGGCACTTTCCATCGAGCCTGATAATCTTCAAGCTTTGGTGGGCCTAGCCAGACTTTATTCAAGCATGGAAGATTACCAGCACGCTCAAGAAACCTACGAATTGGCGGGTAAAAAACACCCCAAGGAAGCAGGCATTTGGTTCGAACTAGGTATGCTTCATGCCAGAAAAAAAGAATGGGACATCGCACTCGCAGATTTGGCCCTTGCTGTAAAACTCGAACCTGAAAACAGACAGTTCATCAACACCTATGGCTTTGCACTTTGTCGAAACGGAAAATTTGAAGAAAGCTACAAAGTCTTCATTAAGATCAACGAACCAGCAAAAGCCCATTACCAAGTTGCACGCATGATGGAACATGTTGGCAAAAAAGAAGAAGCCCGCGAACACCTGATCAAGGCGCTTGCCAACCAACCCGATTTCCCTGATGCCAAAGAGATGCTTACTTCCCTCGGCCAATAAAGTCTTACCTACTTAACTGACAAAAATGGCACCTAAAGACCTGCAAAACCAAGTCAAAGAATCTTTACCGCGAAGACGCTAAGAACGCGAAGAAGTAGCAGACAAGTCCGGATTTCTTGTCTTCCTTTGCGCTCTTTGCGTCTTCGCGGTGAGAATGCCTTTATTCTTTTAAGATTCTTTACCCCAAAGGCGCTTGCGAACCAACCCGATTTCCCTGATGCCAAAGAGATGCTTACTTCCCTCGGCCAATAAAGTCTTGCCTACTTAATAAGTGCATTCTTCTCTAAACAACATTACAATATCTCCTTGACATTCATCATGGAGATTTTTATGTTTACGCTTATCACTTTGGCCCTTGGCGCTGCACTTCTTTCTGAAACCCCACGCAACATCATCATCGTAATGACCGATGATCAAGGCTATGGCGATATCGCAGCTCATGGCAACCCGATTCTTAAAACACCAAACCTTGATAAGCTTCATTCGCAAAGTATTCGTTTCACCGATTTTCATGTTAGCCCCACTTGTGCGCCCACTCGCTCCGCCCTGATGACCGGCAGGCATGAATTCAAAAATGGTATCACTCATACAATCTTCGAAAGGGAAAGACTTAACCCCAAAGCCATCACCCTTCCCCAAGTTTTGAAAACCGCAAACTACACCACCGGGATATTTGGCAAATGGCATCTGGGCGATGAGCCCGACTACTGGCCCAACAAACGAGGCTTTGACGAAATGTTCATCCATGGTGCAGGTGGGATTGGTCAAACCTATCCTGGAAGTTGTGGTGATGCCCCCAACAATAAGTATTTCGATCCTGCAATCCTTCACAACGGAACATTCGAAAAAACAAAGGGTTACTGCACTGATGTTTTTTTCAACCAAGCCATCGTTTGGATGACTGCACAGCAAAAGGCTAACAAACCCTTCTTCACCTACATCACCCCTAATGCACCCCATGGCCCATTAATCTGCCCACCAGAGTACGAAAAGAAATATGAAGGAAAGGTGCCCCCTGATGCAGCTAAGTTTTTTGGCATGATTGAAAATATTGATGACAACATGGGCAAACTCATGGCTTTCCTCGATCAATCAGGCGTTGCCAAGGATACGCTTCTAATATTCATGACCGACAACGGCGGTACTGCAGGAGTGAAAATTTTTAACGCAGGCATGCGGGGTTCGAAAGTTACCCCGTATATGGGTGGCACCCGAGTTCCAGCATTTTGGCGCTGGCCCGCGGGTTTCACGGGGGGCAAAGATTGCAACAAGCTGACCGCCCACATCGACATATTTCCCACCATGCTTCAAATTACAAACATCCCCATGCCCAAGGAAGCCGCATCACAAGTTGAAGGGCGAAGTTTTCTTCCCCTCTTAAAAAACCCCGAAGCTGCGTGGGATGATCGTATTCTCTTCACCCATGTTGGTCGGTGGGAAAAAGGCAAGGCTTCTGAATCCAAGTACGCTTTTGTTTCTGCAAGAAACGCCCGCTACAACCTCGTTAACAATGTAAAGCAGGGCGAAAAGTGGGAGCTGTTTGATATCTCAACCGACCCCGGGGAAAAGAACAACATTGCAGAAACGAGCCCTGAGGTTGTACAAAAACTTAAAGGTGCGATTGATAGGTGGTGGGTCGAAGTTACTCCGCTGTTGGTGAATGAAGATGTAACAGGGCCTAAGATAAACCCCTTCAAGGAACTTTATTGGAAGCAGTTTGGAGGCACCCCAGATGCCAACATGCTTAAGCAGATGGATCCCACTTCGAAACAGGGCAAGAAAAAGTAACTTCTATAAGAATGGTTTAAACAGCGATTTTAGTTTCTGTTCTGAATGCAGGATAAAAGAATAGTCTCTGCTTTGAAGTTGTTGTTGAACTTTGAATTGGCTTTGCAAGTGCTTAGCTTTTTCAACTTCTTGTTGATAATCGGTTTTAACCCAAACCCGTAGGCAATCGAGATTGGCTCTCAGTTTTTGATATCTTTCTTTGCGCTCACTATGGCTATTGCAAGTAAGCTGAAGAAGCTTCTGCTTTTGCACAATCAAATCATCCCATTGAGAATCGGGCTTTGCAGGGGCATGCCTTTGCGGGTTCCACCAGATATCCCTGGCAATTTGATTTTCAGATTTTACGGAAGCTTCAGTTTCAACATTCTTGATCAGGTTTAATCTTGCGGTGGCGGAAACCACCATGAATGCAGGGGGAGTTACCTGATAAAAATCCTGAATCATCTGATCTGTAACTTCATCATACTTGGCGCCACCTATTCCATGAATGAATGCATCCGAAAGTAATAGGCGGGCAAAAATGGTGGTGGATAAAGCACGAGGCCTAACTCTGGTTCCCTGCATCTCCAAATTTTTAAAAGCAGCAAGTTGATCTTTAACACCCAAGCTGATTCTGATTCCCTGCGGGCCGGGCGTACCCAGAATGATTTCTCCTGAAGCTTCTTTTTTTACTCCCAGCCTTTGCCTTCTACTCTCGCCGGGTAGCAATAACCAAAAAGGTGTTTCCGCCCAACCCTTCGCAACGCCTAAATCTGGGAAGGGATGATTCTTACTTTTAAGCCCATGTTTTGTTCGATAGGTCGCAACCGCCTGATTAAACAAATTTGCAAACGCTTCTGCTTTACTGATGATATCCATAGCAAAAAGCGAGAAAGAGTTGGTGCCACAAAGTGTACTTACGGGCAACTCAAGATTATTGCAACCTAAATGTTGTTCCCATTTTCTGCGTGCATGGGTAAACGCCAACCCTGGTTTTAAGCCTGTTGCAACCGCCTTTGAAACATCCTGCCAAAAGCTGACACCCATGGGAATATTTTCCCAATCAGCAGTGATCCCTTTCAAATGTTCGCTGAATCGATCAAAGATTTCATGATTTTTGATCACCCAATCTTCGTAGGGCATGCCGGAATTGTCTTGATCAAAATTGCAGTTAACTACCACCAACTTCTTTACACCAACGGGAATCATGGGTACAGAAATTGAAGCATGTTTGACCACATCATTATCGATAATAAGGTTTAGCGGTGTTAGTGCATGTTTTTTAGAAATGGAGTGTAGTGCAAAATTCTTGATCCAAACTCCGGGATGAAACAATTCGGGTTGATGGCCTGATACCAGTAAGGGCAGACTTTTATTAACTTTTATTTCTTGTCCATTCAATTTCAAAAATGCAATCGAAGCAGTAATCGCTTCCTCTTTAGCAAGCAGGCGAAGTTCTTTTAAGGGCTGTCCAAAAATGAATGAATTTGCAGTAGAAAGCTTCGTTTGGTTTTCTTTGATCAATTCTGCAACAAGCGAAAGGTCTGGGTAATAAAGAATTCCGCCATCTTCAGAAGGTGCGCGAAGTTCATGCAAGGAAATCAACGGGTTGTTTCCATTAGAATTGAATCAAAAGTGAAAGAACCAGATGGATTAATTCCATGCCATGAAAGTTGCTCTTCCGCCTGCACCAATACTTTACGGTAGTAAGCAAGGCGCTTTGCAGAATCATCGAGCACCGCACCAAAAGTTCGATTGGGATCGATATAAAGCCTAGGTACTGCAACTTCTTGAATCTTCATGTTGTAGTAAGCCGCCTGGACCCATAACTCTAAGGGCATGCCCCAACTGGTTTCGGTGATTTGAAACTTCGCAAGGGCGCTACAGTTATACGCTTTAAAACCACAGAACGCATCGGTTACCTGCAACCCATAGCGCACATTTAATTCTTTGGTGATCAGCGTGTTGATGCGCTTACGATCTTCGGGTGCGCTATTATCTTGGCGAAAATCGCGAAGGTATCTACTGCCCGAAACAATGTCGGCATGATCGATCGCTTCCAATAAAACGGGAATTCTGGAAGGTTCATGCTGCCCATCACAATCCATGGTGATGAGAATATCTGCGTTATGTGATAAGGAGTATTCAAAAGCGGAAATCAGCGCTGCGCCATACCCTTTGTTTTTTTCGTGGGTGATACGCTCGATGCCTGATTCCTGATCAAGTTTTTTTGAGGTGTCATCGGTTGAACCATCATCGATGACTAGAATTCGATTTGCGTATTTACGCACTTCTTCCAATACCGAATGAACATGGTTGGCTTCATTGAAAACTGGAATAGCTACAATAGTGTTCAAGGTGTTGACTCCAAATTGGATGTACCGAAGAATCCATAGTAATACTTCGCCACATCCTTATTATTATTTTATGGTAGCACATAGCGAGAAGTCAAAAAGGTTGTCACAATTAGTTGAAGCAAAGTTGTAACAAGCCCTTATATTTTGAATAAAACGAAATCTCAACTTCGGTAATACTATGTATAACCTCATGCAAGTAAAGCTATGAAACCAGATCAAAGCATTAATGAAAGCAAGCTTTTCCCTTGGTTTGACCCGATGGGTGCATCTGAAAAGTTTCGTCCGGTCCTTTGGTTTTTACTATTTCTTATGGTTGTTTCGTTACAAGGACCGCACTTTATTTATTCTCTGCCAGGCAATTTAAACTCTGGGAGTGATTTTTTCCAAGACTGGGCTTCCGCCAAGGATTGGCTCGACGGCCGCCCGATATACGGTCCTCTTGCTGATTCCCTGAATCGCTTTCTTGATATTCAGGCAGATAATAAAAATACAACCATGGATGTTCATGTCAATGCGCACCCACCCTTCTCGCTTTTTGTTGTCTTACCTTTTGCATTTCTCCCTTATGTTCCCGCCATGCTTTTATGGAATCTGGTCATGCTCGGTTTGTTTGTGTGCTCGATTGTTTTCGTTCTTAAAACAATGAACCTCCCCTGGAATTGGTGGTCCCTATTTCCTGCGGGAACACTTTTTCTTTTATGTGGCCCCTTGCAAAGCCAAATCAATCAAGCACAGTGGAACTTCCTGCTTCTATCGTTACTGCTTGCAACTTATAGCTTCGACCTTAAAAACAAACCATGGCTTTCAGGCATTAGCTTAGGCATAGCTGCTGCACTCAAGCTTACCCCTATATTTCTAATCCTCTGGTTTGTATTTGATCGCAAATGGAAAAGCCTCTTTGCTTTTATTATCTCTTTCATGCTTTGCAATCTACTTGCAATCGTAGTTTTTGGATTACCCGATATAAAGGATTACCTATTGCGGGTATTGCCTTTAGTCAAGGATTTTGAAGGATCGCTTGGAAACATCTCGTTGAATGGTTTCATGGGGAAACTATTCTTCCCTGAACACCCCGAACTTTTGCCACCTTTAATGCTGACCCCCTCCTTAGGCAAGGCGCTTGCCCTGATATTACAAATAGCATTCACTTCCCTTTGGGTTATCTTGTTTTTTCTACCCATGCCCGAAAAACGAGAAAGACTTTTCTTTATAGGTATAGTCATCATGCTTTTTGTTTCGCCCATCACTTGGGATCACTATCTTGTACTTGCATTACCCGCCCTTGCCTTCTCTTGGAGAGATCTCAGACAGCACCCGATGCTTAATATCTTCTTTCTGATAACCTTGGTTTTGTTCTCTGTTTGCCTAGGGGATTTGCAATTGCATTTGATGCAAAGCAAACCTTTGGATGCTTTTTATGGCCCGATTTATTCAGTCACTTTGTTCAGCATACCCACCTATGCGCTTTTCCTGTTACTGATGATGTTACTACACCCGATATTCCGCAAACCAGAAATGCCGCCAGCACTTCTATAACCTTTATCTCTAAAGATCATCTGACTATCTGCAAAAATAGGTTGCATTCAAATAAAATAAGTAGTCTGATTGAGATAATAGCACTCTATTTTTAAAGAGGAATAAAGCCATGCGTCGCAGTATTATTGTTGTAGCATTTATCGCAGTTGGTCTTTTTTTTGCAAGCTTCTCAATTGGCAGTGCGGAGTTAGTGAAGGAACCAATCAAGAAAGAGTTCGGTTTAGAAAAGCGCACTCCTTGGACAACTTCAAAAGTGATTGGCTCTCCCGAGCCACCCCCACCTTATAAAACCGAACCCGCATTTGCGAAACTTCCAAAGTTCGAAGAACCTCTAGACCTTGCACAAGCTCCGGGCTCGAATCGCATGTTTGTAGCAGGCCGTTGGGGCAAAATTTGGTCGTTCATCAACAAACAGAATTCTGGTAAGGCCGATCTCGTTCTTGAATTTAAAGGCGCCAAGGATTCCAAGGGTGCAGCGATGAAGCAAATTATCTACGCACTCACCTTTCATCCCAAGTTCAAAGACAATGGCTACATGTATGTGACATGGATTCCCAACCCGGAAAAAGAAGGATTGGAAAAAGGGACTCGAGTTTCTCGATACACGGTAAAAGGGGAACCCCCGGTTGCTGATCTTGCTTCTGAAAAGATTATTTTTGAATGGCCCAATGGTGGCCATAATGGTGGCTGCCTGAAGTTTGGTAATGATGGCTACCTTTATATTAATACAGGTGATGGTTCTGGGATCGCTGACCAATTAGACATCGGGCAGGATCTTTCCAGCGTATTCGCCAAGCTTCTTCGTATTGATGTTGATAACCCAGATAGTAGCAAAGGCTATGGCATACCGAAGGATAATCCATTCGTTAACACTAAAGGCGCGCGCCCCGAGGTTTACGCTTACGGGCTCAGGCAATTCTGGCGCTTTAGTTTTGATCGCAACAAACAGCTAGGCCTATGGGGTGGCGAGATCGGCCAAGATCTTTGGGAAAGCGTTTACAATATTCAAGCGGGTGGTAATTACGGCTGGTCGGTTATGGAGGGCAACCATCCCTTCCGACCCGAACGAAAAAAAGGCCCCACTCCCATACTCAAGCCTGTTGTCGAACATTCGCACACTGACTTCCGCTCTATCACAGGCGGGTTCATCTATCATGGCAAGCGATTAAAAGAACTTGAAGGGCACTACATCTATGCGGATTTCGATACCGGTAGGGTCTGGGCTTTCAAGCCTACCATCCGCTCTTCAAACCAAGTACAGGTCGACTCCCTGCGTGAATTAGCACGCACCACTTATCGCATCGTTAGTTGGGGCGAAGATGCAGAGGGCGAAATATACTTCGTAGATTTCACAGGGGGTGGCATCCATCAACTCGTCAAATCCGAGAAGGTTGACGACTCTGCAAAGAACTTCCCACGCAAGCTTAGTCAAACCGGTATCTTTGCTTCCACCAAGGATCATAAAGTTGCTCCGGGAATTATTCCCTACTCCGTTAACGCACAACTTTGGGGCGATCATGCTGAAAAGGATCGCTTTATCGCCATACCGGGGAACGGTCAGATTAATCTTGATGAAGTCACTTATCCTGAATCACCTGGCGCACCTCCAGGATGGAAATTCCCCGATGGCACGGTACTCGTAAAAACTTTTGCAATGGACATGGAGCGTGGCAATCCCAAAACCCGGCAACGACTCGAGACACGCATCATGCACTATCAGCAATTTCCCGGTACGCAAGAATATGGGGATCAATACTGGCGTGGCTATACTTATGTTTGGAACGATGAGCAAACCGATGCCGAGCTTCTCGATGAAAAGGGTGCGGACAAACTTTTAAAGATTAAGGTAGGCGACAAAGTTGTCGAGCAGAATTACCGTTTTCCCAGCAGGGCAGAATGCACGCTTTGCCATAACAATGCCGCTAAGTTCGCACTAGGCGTAAGCACGATGCAGATGAACCGCGACCATAACTACGATGGTGTGATGGCCAATCAACTTACCACGCTTGAGCATATCGGCATGTTCGCCAAGAAGTTGCCAAGCGAAGCAGCAAAGCTTCCCAAGTTGCCTGATTATCGTGATGAAAAAGTTTCGATCGAAGATCGCGCCCGATCCTACTTGCATTCCAATTGCAGCCATTGCCATATTAAATGGGGCGGTGGTAATGCGGAGTTCAAGCTTCATCTTGGTCTTGATCTGAAGGATCTAGGCATTGTGAATACAGCTCCGGTGCATGGGAACTTCAAAATTGATGGCGCCAAACTTCTCGTCCCTGGACAACCGGAAAAGTCGATCATCCTCGAACGGATGAAGATGACCACGCTGGGCAGAATGCCCCACATTGGCTCGCGTGTGGTAGATGATCAGGCGGTACAACTGGTGCACGATTGGATCAAAGGATTGAAATAATATTCGTTCAGGCGAAGCGGAAGTGATGACCAGATGGGGAATCGGCACCATGCGTTGCAGGCGGCCTGTCAGGCGAACACAGTCGTTGGGCGAACACCTTCGGCGCACTGATTAAAACTTCTTGATTTGCATGGCAGCAATGTGTATGATATTGCTATTATATACACACCGGAGGCATTCATGCGCACAAATATTGTCATTGATGACAGCTTAATGAATCAGGCATTAAAAGTTTCTGGTTATAAAACAAAAAAGGAAACAGTCGAAGAAGGCTTAAAGCTCCTTATAGCGCAAAGAAATCAATTAAAAATAAGAGATTTGCGTGGGAAACTAAATTGGGAAGGTGATCTAGATCAAATGAGGATTGATAAATGATAGTTGCTGATACTTCTATTTGGATTGATTATGTAAGAGGAATTGAATCATTACAAACTAACATTTTAGATTATGAACTTGAACACAGCAGAATCATTACAGGAGATATAATAATAACAGAATTCCTACAGGGATTTCGTGAAGAAAAGGATTATGAAACTGCAAAACAGATGATGGAAAGTCTGGAATATCATGACTTTCTTGGTAAAGAAATTGCAATACAAGCAGCTCAAAATTATAGGAAATTAAGAAAGAGTGGAATTACAGTCAGAAAAACAATCGATGTTATTATTGCAACTTTTTGTATTGAGAATAGATTTGAATTAATTCATAACGATAGAGACTTTGATCCTATGGAAGAATATTTAGGACTCAGAGTGAAGAAATGAAAATCGTCCAACAACTGCTTCAGTTGAACCCACCCTTAAAGCGGGTGTATCATCCATTGCTTGAACCATACATAACAAGGAATTGAACATGAATCTGATGACCCCGATTTTAGTAATGCTAGCTCTTGGGTTTGCCCCCGATGACACAAAAAAACCAACAGAGACAGTAATTTACAAGGGCGCAATCATTCACACTGCCAACGCAATGCCCATCATCAATGGCTATTTAGTAGTAAAAGATGGCAAGATCGTTGCCTTGGGCAGCGCAGAAAACATGCCCGCAATTCAAGGGAAAATAATTGATGTAACAGGGAAAGTCATCATTCCTGGGTTAGTAGACAGTCATTCGCACCTTGGCGTTTTTGCCCGCCCGCAGGTTCCCGCAAACTCCGATGGCAACGAGGGTAGCGGCCCCCTTCAGGCATCACTTAGGGCAATGGATGGTATCACGCCTAACGATCCCGGCATCCGCATGGCTCTTGCTGGTGGTGTTACAACTGCCAACATTATGCCTGGAAGTGGTAATGTGATTGGTGGGCAAACCCTTTATGTAAAACTCGTGGGCCAGACAGTCGAACAAATGCGCATTCAAAACATCCCAGTGCTGGGTGGGCTAAAGATGGCGAACGGCGAAAACCCCAAGCGCTTCAACTTTGATCGCACCAAGGGCGCACCAGCGACGAGGATGAAAATCCATGCAATGCAAAGAGAGCAGTTCATAAAGGCGCGAGAATACCAAAAGAAATGGGCTGATTATCGCAAGAAGAAAGAGACCGATGCCAAGGCAGAACCGCCCGAGGTGGACTTAGCACTAGAACCCTTGGTTGAAGTATTAGAGCGCAAACGCACCGTTCATTTTCATTGTCATCGTGCTGATGATATCTACTCTGCATTCAAATTATCGCAGGAGTTCGATTTTGAGATTGTGCTGCAACATGCGACCGAGGCATATCGCATTGTGGATGAACTTGCAAAAAAGAATGCCTGGGTTTCACTAACCTTGGTGGATAGCCCCGGAGGCAAAGCAGAAGTATCAGGGCTGCTTGAAGAAAACGCTGCTGCAATCACCAAGGCGGGCGTGAAGGTTGCAATCAATACCGATGATCCAGTAACGGAATCGAGATTTTTTCTACGCACAGGCGCAATCGCATTACGAGGCGGAATGACAGAATTAGAAGCGCTTAGGGCACTGACATTAAATCCAGCAACGATGATGCATTTAGAGAAGCGCGTGGGTTCGCTTGAAGTAGGAAAAGATGCAGATTTTGTTGTACTTTCTGGTGCGCCCTTCAGTATTTACACACAAGTTCTTGCAACATTTATCGAAGGAAAACAACTATTTGATCGAACGGTTCATGAGAATTGGGCCTATCAAGCAGGCGGTTTTGCCTTGGTTGATAGAGAGAAAAAATTGCCCAAGATTCCTGATGTGGTTTCAAGTATGCCCAAGGTAATAGGAATTGATCTAGGCAATCTGAAAGCCCCAATGTCTGAAACCCCCGAACGCCTTGCAATCTTTGCGGGTCGCATTCATACGGTTTCAGGAAAACCCATCCTAGAAGGAGTGGTACTTTTAGAAAAAGGAAGGATCACTGCAGTAGGTAAAGTTGGCGATGTAAAAATCCCACCGGGCACCCCTGCTCTTGCCGTTGCAGAGGTCACTCCTGGCCTGATTGATGCTCATTCAAGCGTTGGACTTTCTGGCGCGTTAAACATTCAAGCTGATCAAGATCAGGATGAAAACACCGATCCCAATCAGGCAGACCTTCGAGTCATCGATGGCTTTAACCCTGATGAGGCTTTGCTAGAATTCCTTCGCAGGCAGGGTGTGACAGTTCTTCATGTGGTACCTGGCGCAGTCAATGTTATTGCAGGTCAGACGGGCATATTAAAAACCTATGGCACTACGGTAGATGCGATGACGATTAAATTTCCTGCAGCTCTTATGATCAACCTCGGCGAAATCCCCAAGAAGACTTATCCCAATAAGGCGCCCACTACAAGGATGGCAACCGCAGCCCTGTTGCGTAACGAGTTCAACAAAGGTAATGAACAACTTCGTAAGCGCTTAAAAGAAACAGATGCCTCGAAGCTTGAACCCAAGCCCAAGCTCGATCCTTTTGCAGATGCAGTTTCAGGAAAGTTGCCCGTGATATTTTCGGCTCATCGTGCGGATGATATTCAAACCGCACTGCGCATCACTTCCGAATTCAAGCTTAAGGCTCAGTTGGATCAAGCCACCGAGGCTTATCTGATGATTGATGAAATTCGCAAGGCAGGCATACCCATCGTGTTGCATCCTACGATGCAACGGGTTGCTAGGATGGAAACTTTCAACACCTTCGTAGGTAGTGCCCAAAGAATTTCCGATGCTCAGATTCCCGTGGCAATCAGTTCGGGCTTTGAAGATTATGTGCCCAAGACCCGATCGATAAGGTTTGAAGCAGCGATGGCGATGGCTCATGGATTTGGCTTTGATAAAGCACTCGGTAGCATCACTCTTGAAGCTGCAAAAATCCTTGGCATAGACAAAGATTATGGCTCAATCGAAATGGGCAAGGTTGCAGATCTGGTGCTCTACGATGGCGACCCGTTCGAGCATTCAACCCAAGTGAAGTACACCATCATCGGCGGTCGAATCGTTTACAACCGAGATGATTATTTGAAAATGCCCTTCGCTCGCAGAGCTCTGCCCTTCTTAGGTTCAGGCGCTGGCTCCGGCGGTTGTTGCATCGGCTGGTAAGGTTCTACGCAAGTATGCCGGGCACGACTTTTCCAAAGACATCGGTCAGGCGGAAGTGTCTGCCTTGAAACTTAAAGGTTAACTTCGTGTGATCAATGCCCAACTGTTTTAACAGCGTTGCTTGAAAATCATGCACATGAACGCCATCGGTTGCAACATTCATTGCAAGCTCATCGGAAGCGCCATACGAAATGCCAGGCTTGAAGCCGCCGCCTGCAGCCCAAATAGTAAAGGCATACGGATGATGATCACGGCCCCATTGAGGCCTATTGGCCAGATCGCCTTGGATAAAGGGTGTTCTACCAAACTCACCGCCCCAGATCACGATAGTATCATCCAATAAACCACGCTGCTTCAGATCGCGAACCAAAGCTGCAGAGGGTTGGTCGGTATCCCTGCATTGATTGTAAAGTTCGGTGGTGATGCTGCGATGCTGATCCCAGCCTGCGTGCATGACTTGAACAAATCGGGTGCCTCGCTCCACAAGTCTGCGAGCCATCAGGCAGTTGTAGGCAAAGGTTCCAGGTTCGCGCACTTGAGGCCCATACATTGCGAGAGTCTTTTCAGATTCTTTAGAGAAGTCAGTTAGTTCGGGCACGCTTGTTTGCATGCGATAAGCCATTTCGTACTGAGCGATACGGGTAGCGATTTCTGGGTCGCCAAACTCTTTCAACTTGATCTCGTTTAATTTTGAGATGTCATCGAGTTGGGCCCTGCGCAAGTTTTTGCTCATGCCTTCGGGGTTCGAAAGATAAAGCACGGGGTCGCCACCGGAACTAAATTTCACACCCTGATGTTTCGAGGGAAGAAAACCCGAGCCCCAATAGAAATCGTAAAAGATCTGACCACAGGTGGTGCCCTTGCTGATGGAAGTCATGACCACAAAGGCGGGAAGGTTTTCTGATTCGCTACCCAAGCCATAGGAAAGCCAGGCTCCTAGGGTGGGCCTACCGGGAATCTGTGCGCCACTCAAAAAGAATGATATCGCAGGTGCATGATTCACCGCTTCCGTATGCATGCTTTTAATAAAGCAAATATCATCTGCAATCGATGCGGTATATGGCAAGAAATCGCTGACCCATGAGCCACTTTTCCCCCGCTGCTTAAAAGGCTCGACGGGCGAAAGCATCACCTTACCCTTGGGATTACCTGTCATGGTCGAGAAGCGCTTGCCTTCGAAGAGGGAATCGGGCACGGGTTTGCCATGCATCTCGATCAATTTGGGTTTGTAATCAAAAAGATCTACATGGGTGGGCGCGCCATTCTGAAATAGATAAATGACATTCTTGGCCTTGGGTTTCCAATGGGGAAGATCGGGCAGCCCATTATTCTGGGGGGCAGCAGCGAACCCATCCTTTGCAAGCAAGCCTGAAAGCGCAGCAGTGCCTAATCCCAAGGCCTGCTTCCCAAAGAATTCCCTACGGTTCACCAGCAACGATTGTTGAATTCTTGGATCCATAATTATTCCTTATTCAAGGCCTCATCAAGGTTGAAAAGGGAAAGGGCAAGGGTGCCAAACGCTGCAAGCTTTTTACTTTCGATGGCGGTGCTCGCAGGCATTTTGCCCACTGAGATAAATTTCTTTGCAGCTTCAGCATCTTTTTCAAAGGCATCGAGATACCGCTTAACTGCAGCAGATAAAATGGCAGCTTCCTCGTTACTTGGTTTCCTTGCAAGTATGGAACGAAAGATATTTTCAATCACAACTTCATCTTTATTGGTTGTTGCAAGAAGTTCTCTTTGCGCAAGCACACGCGATGCTTCAACATAGGTTGTATCGTTAAGAGTTGCGAGGGCATGAAGCGGAGTATTGGTGCGGGAAAGCTTGACATTGCAATACTGCCTAGCGGGGGTATCAAAGAACATGGTAGGGCCGATGATCCTGCGCCAGAAGGTATAGACACTTCGCTTGTACAGGTTTTCGCCTTGGTCTTGAACATATTTTTTATTACCAAAAGTAGCATCTTCCCAAATACCTTGTGGCTGATAGGGCCGAGTGGGTGGGCCACCAATTTGAGGAATTAAAAGGCCAGATGAAGCAAGCGCTTGATCACGGATCATCCATGCAGGCCTGCGGTATCTTGGGCCATGGGAAAGAAACCTGTTGGCGCTATCTTTTTCTTTAGCCTCAGGATCCAACTTCGAAGATTGTTGATACGTTTCGCTAAGCAAGATCAGTCGAACAAGATGTTTGACATTCCAATTACTCTCCTGGAATTCCACAGCTAGCCAATCAAGAAGTTCGGGATGAGAGGGTTTTTCTCCCTGCACGCCGAAGTCTTCGGATGTCTTAACGATTCCGGTTCCAAAGAATTGCTGCCAAAATCGATTGACGATCACCCGCGAGGTAAGGGGGTTTTCCTTGGTTACAAGCCACTGTGCCAGATCGAGCCTGTTGATTGCATCAGCCTTGCGAATTTGCGGAAGCACGGCAGGCACAGCAATACCAACTTTGGCCATGGGCTTTTCGTAATTGCCTATGTCAAGGATGAAAGTTTCACGGGGCTTGGGAAGTTCTTCCATCACCATAACTAAAGGAAGGGATTTTGCAAAATTATCCCTTTCGTCAATCGTTTTGATGAGGTTATTGAGAATTTGAAAGAGTTCTGGTTTGGGTTTTTCAACTGCCTTGGCAAGTTGTTGAAGTTGCGCCTTGCCTCTCGAGCCCGCAGGCTTGGAAAGAATTTCTTTCGTTTCCTTGGCATAGTCCTTTGCAGCATCAGAGTCTGAGGCTTTTTTACCTTTATCCCTTGGAAATATTTTGTTCTCGAGTTCTTCAACCTGAGATTGAACCTTCCCTACGGAAGAATCCATCTGCTTCTTTTTCAGAAGTTGTTCAGGAGTGGAACATTCCAAGACTGGAGGCGTTTGTGCACTCCGACCTGCACCATCAACAGGCGTGTTATTAAAGAATGAGAAAAGCTGATAGTAATCCTTTTGCGAAAGTGCATCGTATTTATGATCATGGCATCTGCAGCAATTGAAGGTCAGGCCCAGCCAGATTGTTCCCATGGTTTCGGACATATCCATCACATAATCGATACGGTTTTCTGCTGCGATCCTGCCGCCTTCACCATTGATCATGTGATTGCGATTAAATCCTGTTGCCAAGCGTTGTTCAAATGTCGCATTTGGAAGAAGATCGCCCGCAAGTTGCCAAGTGGTGAAATCCTTGAACGAGAGATTATCATTGAAAGCGGAAGCTGCCCAATCACGCCAAGGCCACATGGTTCGTTCGTTATCGCCCTGATACCCATTGCTATCTGCATAACGCGAAGCATCAAGCCAATCCCAGACCATGCGTTCGCCATAATGCGGGCTGGCAAGCAAACCATCTACCAGTTTTGCATAGGCGTTGGGTGATGTGTCACCAATAAAAGACTCTGATTGTACTAAATTCGGGGGCAAGCCCGTAAGGTCAAGATACAATCGCCTAACCAAAGTCTCGCGGTTGGCGCGTGGCGCTTGCTTTAATCCTTCAGCCTTCAGTTTCTCAAGAATAAAAGAATCAATGGGATTAGAAGTCCGAGCATTGCTGGTTGAAACAGGAACATTAGGCCTGATGGGCGCTTCAAACGCCCAGTGCTTCCCCCAGTTTGCGCCTTGATCGATCCACGCCTTCAATAGTTCGATCTGATTTTTCCCAAGCTTCCTGGTAGAGGAGGGCGGGGGCATTAACTCTTTTTCATCGGTAGTTATCAAGCGTTGGAACAGCTCGCTTTTCGCAATGTCTTTCGCCTTGATGATATGGGCGCCTGGCGACTTCGATTTTGCAAACGCGCCTTCCTGAGTATCCAGCCTTAGTTTCGCTTTGCGTGCTTTTTCATCAGGCCCATGGCATGAGTAGCAGTTATCAGAAAGAATCGGAAGGATATCCCGCGAAAAATTAATCTGCGCAGGATCTGCACTAACTATCAGCCAAGCCAAGATGAATGCGGGAGTTGTCATGACAACCATTCTTAAAAAGTTACTTTTGCAATTCTCGAACTTTAATGTTTTTGAATGCCACCGGGCCGTGATCCACTTGTATCATGATAGGCGCTTTACTCTTTTCCTTTAACTTGAAGTTGTTTCCTGTGGGGGTGAGTAGTTCCACATTATCGTGAATCAATTCGCCATTCAAAAGCACCTTGGGCAGCCGAGCGTTTTTAACCTTGTTGCCTGCCTCATCAAAGCTAGGCGCTATAAAAGTGATGTCTAAGGTTTGCCATTCGCCTGCAGGCTTGCAGGCGTTCTTCGAGGGGGGCACGCCTTTATCGATATAGGTGAAGGCAGGTTTGTATTCCCAGCGGGGGTAAACGCCACCGCAATCCGAACCGGTTAAATTGGTTTTTCCGAAGCTGTCGAAGATTTGAATCTCATAGAGCATGTGCATTTTAATGCCCGAGTTGGAACCCTTAGCTACTAAGAACTCGAGATGTATTTCGTGATCGCCAAAGGATTGATTGGTGACTAAGCCTGGTAATCCTTCGTTGTTATTGAAAAGGATAGCACCTTTATCTTTGCTTGCTGCAAGCTTATTTTGCTTGGTGCTATCAAGGGTAATTTTATCCGTCCAGACAAACTTGGGCGATGCTTTTTTGAAAGCATCCAACTTTCCTTCAGGAATTAATTCCACCCAATCGGTGTCTGCGTTACAAATCAGTGTCATCATTCCTAAAGCAAGGCCTATACTATTCATTGGGGATCTCGGGTTAGAACTTCAAAGGGTAGGAATTTAGTAAGATAATAATGTAACCTTTGTGGGTATGCTCTTCAATTGATACCCTAAAATAATTTTTAGGGCTGTTTTGGTTGAATTTTATCGGAGACTGCATGATTACTCGATATTCTTTTCTTTTTACTTTGTTGGTTGCCACTTTTGCTTCTGCAGTAGACCCTAAAGAAACTAAACTCCAACAAGAAGAATCTCTCCATCAAGGGGTTTGGCAAGTTACTTCTTTTATGCGCAATGGCAAAGAAACTGCCAAAGAAACTGTTGATTCCATTGAAAGAATGGTTGATGGCAAGCATGTGGTTTGGAAAAGGGATGGCAAAAGATTTGCAGGCACCACCGTTGAACTCAATCCAGAGGTAAATCCGAAAACTCTTGATGTCAGCCCAGACGGGGGCCCCATGAAGGGAGAAAAACTTCTAGGAATTTATAAACTTGAAGGCGATATCCTCACCATATGCATGGCGCCTAAAGGAAAAGATCGCCCCGCCAAGTTCGAAGCAATTCCGGGAACCGATGAAACCTTAATGGTTTTCAAGAAAAAGCCCAAGCCCCAAAACTAACTATTTCACCCAAACCACCTGCTGCTGTATTGCAGAGAGTTTGATTTTATTTGCCTTGATTAATTCGCTCTAAATCAATCTTTACTCAACTTTCACCAATAGCTATAGATCCGCCTTACCTGAGTTGACTTAAGTCGTCTATGGTTTTGATTGTATGAGTAACATAAATAATAATGTGCAGGCTGAAGCGGGCTATATTTTAGCTGAAGAATCCTCTTCAGATAAAAATTCTTGGCTCCATAGTTTATATTGCGTGGTTCAAAAAACTTGTGTTAACGATCGCTTTTTTTGGGTATTGCTCAACCTGCTTTTGCTCGCAATTATTTTCCCCTCTTTAGATCATTCCGATTCAGGTAATGATATCCTTGCTTTGTTCTTCTCGTTTTTTCTGTTCTCTGTCCCTTATGCGCTTAGAAATAATGATGAAGGCACAAAGTTCATTTATTTCTTCTCGCTACCTTTTTGTTTGATTGGCTGCGCTTTGTTGATTCTGCCTGATAACTTACCGGGGTTGTCCCATCCTAAATGGATCATGCTACCTAGGATGGTTTCTCATATGGTTTTCTTTTTCAGCCTCGCTTTTTATTTGTTTCGCGAACTTTGGCTCGACAAAGCCATCGGCTTCGACAAAATCATTGGCGGTTGCTGCCTTTACCTTATCGTTGGTATGATCTGGGCTTATATCTATGGCATGGTGGAAGAATTTTCCCCAGGATCTTTTGCGGTTGCTAATATGAAATTTCTTGATGATGAAGATGGCACCTATAATCATCATGTGCGTAGCTCTGTTCTTCTTTACTTCAGTTTTATCACCTTAACCACGGTAGGCTTTGGCGATGTGACACCTCTTGCTCCCATTGCAAGAACCATAGTTTGGCTTGAAGCTGTGTTTGGTCAGTTTCTTGTTACGGTTTTACTTGCAAGACTTGTTAGCCTTTATCTCGATTACTCAAAAGATCAATCCAAAGCCATCAAAAGTCTGGAAGAAAAAGTTGAGGATATTCCAATCCCTAGCGAAAAGTATCACCCCAGACATAAAGCTTATCAAACCGCAGATGAAGATACCAATTTTGAGCGCAATGCAGCATAGCTTATATTTCCTTGGTAAATCCAACCAAAGCATGGCAGAATAATTTCCTCACCCTGAGGTAAAAAGCCATGAACCCTGTTTCAACTTCCCGTGTTTTTTCCATCGATGCCTATCGTGGCTTCACCATGCTTGCGATGATTTCAGGCGGAATGGGCTTGGGCAAACTTCTCAAAGATCCCAACTGGGGATGGCTTGCAGATCAATTCACCCATCGCGAATGGGTCGGATGCACCTTCTGGGATTTGATCCAACCTTCATTCATGTTTTTGGTCGGCGTATCGATGCCAGTAGCTTTTGGTTTGCGAATGGATCGGGGCGAAACATGGGCGGTGCAATTACAACACGCTTTTAAAAGAGCGTTCCTACTAATTCTTTTAGGTGTACTTCTTGATTCCATGAGCAAGCCCGAACCTGTTGTACAATTCATCCGGGTGCTTCAACAAATCGCACTGGGTTACATCATTGCTTTTTTCACACTCACATTAAGTTGGAAAAAACAGTTATCCGTGGCTGTGGGGTGCTTACTGCTTCATACCGTATTGCATTTACTTTTTGGATATTACAAAGGCGAGGGCTACGACCCTTGGGAGCGGGATAAAAACATTGGTTACATTCTTGATTCACATTTAAGCCATTTCTTCACGTCGCTTGGTTACCCAACTGTTTTTCAAAATAGTACCGGTGGTTATGCGACCCTTAATGCACTTTCAGCATCTGCAACGATTATTTTTGGCTGCATGATCGGAAGAATGTTTCGTGAACAGTGGGAAGTAAAAGTACAAATAAAAACATTGGTACTAGCAGGCTTTGCAGGGCTAGCATTGGGATGGGGCTTAAGTTTTCCCATACCCATGGTCAAGAAAATCTGGACAGCATCTTTTGGCTTGTTTGCAGCAGGGTGGACCTGCCTGATTTTTGCATTCTTTCACTCATTGACGGAAGGCCTTGGTAAAAAAGCCTGGGCCAACCCTTTTATGATTGCGGGAATAAACTCAATCTTCCTGTATATGTCTGCGGGAATTCTCACCGGGCAATTTCGCAACCTGCTCATGCCTTTTACCAGCCACGCTTTAACAGGCTTGGGCAATTGGGGGCCGGTGCTTTTAGCACTTTTGGTGGTCTGCTGCCATTGGTCGCTAGCTTACTGGCTCTACCGCAGAAAGATATTCTTCAAGGTTTAGCAAATCTCACGAGCTGCAAGGTTTCCAAAACTGCTCTAGCGTTCGATTTTATCACCCAGGTGAAGCTCAACCTTTAAGAAGTCGATTTAATCTATGGACACAAAAAAGGGTTTTCTTGCACCCACACTATTAATTTATTGATAAAAGGAGTTTATAATACAAGGAACAATGGTAGAATAGGCTATATAGAAAAGCTATGCCTCCTTGGAGAATCATTATGAAGCGTACTCGGAAACAACACCCAGCAAAAAAATTATCTCTCGAATTCCTTGAAGATCGCACCGTGCCAGTAGTTGGCGCTTTTGCTGATGCACCCGTTACTTTAGCACCTCAATATGATGGGGTGGTTCTTATTAACGCAGTTGATGGCGCTCAAGCTTTCATTGGCACGGGCAGCCTTTTAGTCGATAGAACCTTTATTCTTACCGCTGCCCATGTTGTTACCAACAATAGTGGCACCAAGCTTTCTGGAACCATCGATTTCGTAACCGCTGGTGGAACCCAGAGCATCGTTTACACCGCTGCAGATGTATTCGTTGTTAATGGATATGATCCTAACGACAGCGGCAATATTGTTCCTAATGATGTAGCACTTATACGAATCAACGGAGCCGTTCCCTCTGGCATTCAGGGATATGATATCTACCGCCTGCATGATGAAATCGGTCAAGACTTTACCATGGTGGGGTATGGCCAAACGGGAGATGGCGCAACCGGCGAGACCGATGGCTCTTCCGGAACTAAAAGAGTTGGAACCAATACTTTTGAAGCCACTGATAATGTAACCGAAGGGGCTGCATATTTTCGCAACCTCGCCTACGACTTTGATGATGGCACCTCCACAGAAAACACTCTCACCAATGATTACAATGTGCCATCAACCTTGGGAGTTACCAGCGGTGGCACTTTAGTTGAAACCGCAGTGGGCAGCGGTGATTCTGGTAGCCCGGGGTTTTTCAACACTTCTTCCGGTTTGACCATTGCTGGAATTGTAAGTGGATCAACGGATGATAGTAAGTTTGGTTCTATCGGATCTTATGCCAGGATTTCTGCCTTTGCGAGAGCTATCGATCTCATTGTTGGTACCCCTGTTAGCAATCGAGTTACAACCACGAATTTTGCTGCAAGCCCTGGTGCGGCTAATGGTTCTTTCTCTTCCCCCAATGCGCATGTTTATGATTCCACCGTAACTAATCCGACTGAATTCGTTGCAGATATTGAAGCCTATAGCTCTGCATTCACAGGCGGCTTTACTATTGCAATGGGCGATGTCAACCGCGATGGCTTTGTAGATATCATCACTGGCCCTGGCCCTGGTGGCGGTCCTAACATCAAAGTGTTCTCCGGTGCAGATTACACCACCGTCCTCTATAACTTCTTTGCTTTCGAATCCTCCTTCACTGGGGGTGTTACACTCGCTTCCGCAGATATCAACAATGATGGCTACGATGATATGCTGGTTGGGGCTGGCCCAGGCGGTGGCCCGCGAGTCACTGTTTTCAGTGGCATTAATGGTGCCATCCTTTTAGATTTCTTTGCTTTCGAATCGACCTTCACTGGGGGTGTCAACCTCGCAGCAGGTTTGATTAATGGCGATTCCAATTACGATATCATCATCGGCGCAGGGGCAGGGGGCGGGCCCAGAATCAAAGTCCTTTCAGGTGCAAACCTTTCTGTAATACAAGATTTCTTCGCTTATGATCCTACTTTCTTAGGTGGTGTTTATGTAGGGTCAGGAAACATCGGCGGCGGTACATTCGACAAAATCTTAGTAGGCGCTGGGGCGGGTGGGGGCCCTAATGTGCGGGTCTTTGATAGCAGCGCAAACATGGTGCAAAACTTCTTCGCCTATGCAGTAGGCTTTTCTGGAGGCGTTCGTGTTTCCACCGGATTAATGTCTCCTACTTCCAACAGTGCAGATATAATCACTGGTGCAGGAATAGGCGGGGGCCCCAATATCAGCACCTTTAATTCTCTTAACCAGCCTTTCCCCCTCAACTTCTTCGCTTTTGATCCCTCTTTTGTTGGTGGAATCTTTGTCGCAGGTAGAGCTTCTTAATTTCATGCTGCTAAATCGCCAACTGCGACTATGATATCTAAATAGATTTCCTTTCATCTATTGGATCATTGGCAATGCAAAACAGCAAAGAACTACAGGAAATTTTAAACAAGTATGCAGAGCAGACAAAGTCTGGCATTACCCTCACGCCCGAAGAAGCTTGCGCTGCAAACCCCAGTTTGCTTGATGCCTTCAAAAGCGCAATTAATAATTCCAAGACCATCCTTCACATCGAACCAACTTCCCAAAAGCGCGATTATTCTCAAGATAAAACCATCGGCTTCGAACAAGTAATTGATCAAGCACAAGTAAAAACTCTTAGCGTCGGCTTTAATGAAGCGCTTGCTGATAAAATGCAAGCAGGCGATATCCAACCCACTATTCCGGGTTACACCATATCAGGAGAGATAGGCCGTGGCGGTATGGGCGTTGTTTATAAAGCCAGCCAAACCACCTTGGGCAGGCCCGTTGCAATCAAAACTTTATTAAGTGCGGGCAAGTTATCTGCTGATTTAAAATCTAGGCTGCGAAAAGAAGCTGAAGCCTTGGGCATGATGCAGCATCCCAACATCATCCAAGTTTATGACATCAATGAATTTGATGGCATACCTTACT
>Ga0194045_1000109_pt1 | contig 24782 bp, 17 predicted proteins | sample JunL6211m_MetaG_FD_161686 | JGI IMG/M metagenome (GOLD analysis project Ga0194045, IMG submission 161686) | Anoxic zone freshwater microbial communities from boreal shield lake in IISD Experimental Lakes Area, Ontario, Canada - Jun2016-L626-11m | ecosystem: Environmental > Aquatic > Freshwater >...
TTCGGATAAGGATAATGGTTGTACCGTGGTATATCCTGGATACCATCATCAAGGGCCATTAACGGTTCCTGATGGCACCTATCGGGAGTTATGTTCAAGCTTGGTGGACGAAGGAAAAGCAGTTTATCTTGAACTAAACCCAGGTGATATAGCTGTTTTTGGGGGATTTGTTCCGCATCGATCAAACCCAAATCTTAGTAATCGGCCTCGTAGGCAAATATATTTCAGTTACACCAAGAAATCAGAGGGTGGCGATCTTCGGGAAAAACATTACGAAGATTTTCATGCATGGCTTAAGGTAAAGTATACTGAGCATGGGAAGTCGAACACTTATTTTGCTTGAAACAGGAAGAGGAAAAATCATGTCAAAAGATAAATTGGTTCGTTTTCATCTTTCATTGAATGTTTCTGATCTTAGTAAATCAGTAATATTTTATCGGGCCCTTTTTGGAGTTGAACCAGCAAAACTTCGTTCTGATTACGCTAAGTTTGAACCTGATATTCCGCCATTGGTGCTTTCTCTTGAACCAACGCCCCGTCAAGTTGGCGGCCCTCTTAATCATGTTGGTATCAGATTGCCTGATGCAAAATCTTTGGTGGACTTACAATCCCGTTTGGAAATTGCAGGGTTAAGATCGCAACGAGAGGAAGGTGTAGAATGTTGTTATGCCAAACAGACAAAATTCTGGCTCCATGATCCTGATGGTACCCTCTGGGAAATTTACACTCTTGATGGCGATATCGAACATCGTGGGGATGGCCAACGACAGGAAATGGTCCTTGAAAATAGCCCATCGGTTTTAAGAAAATCAGAATGGGAACACCGCATGGGGCAACCGATTCCCGGAGAGATTCCGTTGGAAAATAATTCCACGGATGAAGTTCGCCTGCGTGGGACTTTTAATCTGCCTTTATTACCAATCCAAAGAACTCAAATTATTGCAGAGGCCATTCGAATACTAAAACCTGGTGGCCGTCTGTTTGTACATGTGTTGACAGCGCAAAATCCTGTTGATTCCCCTGAACTACCAGGCCCTGCTTCCGCTGTTCATTATGTGCCTGCTGAATCAGAACCTCTTAAATTGCTATCAGATGCAGGGTTTACTGCCATTCGATTGCTTAAATTTGATGCCAAACCTTGCTTTGTTCGTAATAGCGTTGCAATGCGAGAAACGCAGATCGAGGGCTGGAAGCCTTTTGCCAACTCTGATTCTCTTGAGGTTTCTGAAGTGATGTATCGTGGCCCTTTCGAATCCATCACCCAAGATGGGCATATTTTTCCTCTGGGCGTTAGAATTACTTTGAGTAAAACTTCTGCACAACGATTTCAAACACCCGAGCGGTCCTCTTTTTTTACCGTTTTTGATAAACCCTCCAATGCACCTGTTTGTGCAACTTCCTGTTCAACCTGAACACAATTTAAATGCAAGTGAGATTTTAGAACTGGCTAAATGATCTTTGTTTGTAATTGCAGATGGTTCAATTAATTCAGATTGCATCAAGGTTAACAGAAGAAGCTGCAGCGTTGGCAGGTGTTTCAATTCAAGAATTAGGCCTTGATCGATTAAGTTTAGAAGATCGACTACAACTTGCCGAAGCAATTTGGGATAGTGTAGTCCGTGAAGTTGAATCTAGTTCTTTGCCCGAGTGGCAGCTTACAGAATTAAAACGAAGGATGGAGAATAGCGAGATTAATTCTAAAGTTCCAAAAGCTTGGGAATTGATTGAAGCTGAAGCTTTAGCCAAGGTTCGGAAATTAAATTGCAGCCCTTTTACCTTTTGAACCAAGATTTTGCCAGGGGGTCATTCTTGAATACTCAAGCATGACATTCGCAACTTTGTGGCGTCTCACTTGCGAAGGATGAGTACCATCAACAGCAAGATCTTCACGATTATAAACGAGTTTGTCAGATTGTCTGGGAGTCACACCATCGACCCATAAATAGGTGATTTTAAATTTAATAAGGCGCTCGCCTGTTTTTCTCTTAATCCTCGATTATTATTTCATGTGCTTTGAATAATAAATCATAACTCCACCAGACATATTCTTTATATTTCCTTGTTTGAAGGCTAATGCTGCACTTACAATCATCTTTTCTTAAAGTTTAAAAAGAAGGAATAGAAATGAAGCATAGTCTAAAAAGCATTACCTTATTGATGATGATTGCGTTTGGAAATCTTTCTGCAGCAGAGGTTGCAAGCAAGCCCAACATTATTTATGTGCTTTGCGATGATCTTGGCTATGGCGATGTGAAATGCCTTAACCCGCAAGGGAAGATTGCAACCCCTCACATGGATGCGCTTGCAGCTAAAGGGATGATTTTTACCGATGTGCATTCAAGCTCTTCTGTTTGTTCGCCCACTCGTTATGGCATCATGACGGGCCGATACAATTGGCGCACCAAATTGCAAAGTGGTGTGCTTGGTGGCTTAAGCCCAAGGCTTATCGAACAAGGCAGGCTGACCACCGCTCAGTTATTAAAGAACCAAGGGTATAACACAGCTTGCATAGGCAAATGGCACCTCGGTATGGACTGGGTTAAAAAAGAAGGTAAGGATGTTGCAGAGCTAAATATTGAATCCGCTAGTCAGGTTCATAATGTCGATTATTCCAAGCCGATTAAGAATGGACCAAACAGCGTGGGTTTTGATTATTATTATGGCATCAGCGCTTCGTTAGATATGGTGCCTTACACTTTCATCGAGAATGATCGTGTCGCAAAGCTTCCATCTGTTGAGAAAGAATTTCCAATGTTTCTTGGAAGAGAAAAAGGGAAATGTCGCAAGGGCCCTGCAGCGCCTGACTTTGAAGTTGAAGATGTTCTGCCCACTCTTACCACCAAGGCAATTGATTTTGTAAAGGCCCGTAGTGTTGATGCTAAGGCTGGTAAACCTTTCTTCTTATATCTGCCTTTGGCTTCACCCCATACTCCGATTGCACCCACCAAGGATTGGCAGGGTAAAAGCGGGCTTAATTACTATGCTGATTTTGTAATGCAGACCGATCACAGCTTAGGGCTGATTTTGGCTGAGCTCGATCGTTTGGGAATTGCGGATAATACACTTGTCGTACTAACAAGTGATAACGGTTGCTCACCCCAGGCGGATTTCCCTGAGTTACTTTCCAAGGGTCATAATCCGAGTCATCTTTTCCGTGGCCATAAAGCTGATATCTTTGAAGGCGGCCATCACATTCCCTTTATTGTTCGCTGGCCCGCAAAGGTAAAACCAGGATCCAAATCTGATCAGCTACTTTGTCTGACCGACCTGATGGCTACCTGTGCCGATATCCTCAAGGTGGCACTTCCAGCAAATGCGGGCGAAGATAGTGTCAGTTTTCTTCCTGCATTACTTGGGCAGGATAAAGGCTCGCTTCGTGAAGCTCTAGTGCATCATTCGGTGAATGGCACATTCGCAATTCGTCAGGGTAACATGAAACTTTTAATGTGTAAGGACTCTGGCGGTTGGAGTGAACCACGCCCTGGAACTGTAAAACCCGGAATGCCCGAAGTGCAACTCTTTGATCTCAGCAACGATATTGGGGAGAGAATTAATTTACATGACAAACAATCTGAAACAGTTAAGAACTTAACTAATCTTTTGGAGAAGTACATTGCGGATGGGCGTAGCACCAAAGGTGAACCGCAGAAAAATGATGTCAAGGTTGATTGGAAGCGTGCGACTCAAACCAAAGATACTGGTAAAGCTAAAGATAAAACGAAGAAGTAAATAGCGGCAATTACATCGAAATAAAGAAAGACCTATTATGTCTTTCATGAAACCGCTTGATTAGGGTCGCATCATCCAACCAGTTCCCGGATTGTATCCGTATGTTCTATCAGGTATTGGGGGCGGTTGTTTGGATCTAGTACCGTGGCCTGAGTCGGATCGATACCGAGGTGCCGATAAAGCGTGGCAAACATCTGTTGGAAATGGATAGGGCGATCGAGTGGCCTTTCGCCATTTTTCGTAGTGCTGCCGATCACTTGTCCGACTTTAAGGCCGCCGCCGAACATTAGTGCGGATGCTGCTGGTGCATAGTGGTCGCGCCCCGCATCTTTGTTGATTCGCGGAGTACGACCGAACTCGCCCCAGACGAGTACTAGGACATCTTCAAGCATCCCTCGAGTTTCGAGATCGTCGAAAAAAGCACTGAGGCCAATATCGAAGGAAGGCAATAATTCATGGCGCAGAGCATTGAAGTTGTCTTTGTGGGTGTCCCATCGGCGTTCGCCTTCTTCTTCCCAGGTAAGGTTAACACAACGAGCTCCACATTCGATTAACCGACGAGCCATTAGAAACCGAGCATTTTGGAGCCCGAGAGGTTTTTTTGATTTTGGGCTTACTCCGAAATTGATGCCATAACGACTCCGCACGGAATCGGGCACGCGGTTAATGTCGAGGGCATCCGCAAACTCGCGCGATGTCACGAACTGAACGGCGCGCTGGGCATAGATATCCATCGCCAGCATGTTGCCTCGTGTATCGATTTCTCTTCGAATGGTATCGAAGTGAGGTAATAAGTCTCTGCGATCCTGTGTGATATTGCGTGATATTAAGTTTGCGCGCCCAGCTTCGCTGTCCGGAGTATAACAGTCTAAGGCACGGCCAAGAAACCCTGCTGAGCGAAAGTACGCCTGCTCGCTTGGGTTGTAACTAGAAAGCATGGCGACTGATGTGGGTACATTACCGTTGGTTGGGCCCTGAAGTTTCGCCACAACGGATCCGATGTTAGGCCGACCTCCAACATTTTTCATGTTGCCTGGCGGATAACCTGTCGCACACATTGCACCATCATGCGAGTCGACGGTGCCAGTCAGTGAGCGAATCAGGGCGATGCGATCCATCCGCTCAGCAATACGCGGAAGATGCTCGCAGATTTGAATACCAGGAACGCGAGTCGCAATCGGCTTAAATTCTCCACGAAACTCTACAGGGGCATCGGGCTTCATATCGAAAGTATCAATATGGGAAGGGCCGCCTGCCAACCAGACATTCACAATCGATCTTTTGCGATAAGAAGGATCGAGCGTGGATTGAGCATCAGCACGCAGGAAATCGGCCTGAGTCAATCCACAAAGCGCTGCGGCTCCCAAATGAAGAAGTTCCCGCCGGTGGAGGCAGTTGCACAAGCGATTCTTGTTGTTTTGCATCATTTCTTGGCTCTTTCTGGTGGGACAGTTCTATCAAGGAAAGATTCGGCGGGCAACAGCAATGCTAATAGTGTCTTGAACCTACTTATACTATAATCTTTGTAGGCTTCAAATGCCATCGTATTAATGGCTGGTAGTTTACCTTACCACGTTCGTTCACTTCGACCGGATAAAAGATTAGATCGTTGGCATTTCTTTATTATGCAAAAAGCTCTTTGATAACCTGGCCATGGACATCGGTAAGGCGGTAATCACGGCCCGAATAACGGTAGGTAAGTTTCTCATGATCAAGGCCCATGAGGTGAAGAATGGTGGCATGAAGGTCGTGAACATGAACTCGATTTTCAACTGCGAAAAGCCCAAATTCATCGGTTGCACCGTAACTAAAATCGCCTTTGTACTCATAATTTATGATTGGTCTGTAATGCAGTATTAACTTCCTGTGGGTACACATCGGAAAATTGCTACGCCATTGGATGTGATGTTTTCATTGAAGTTGGCCATCGTACCGCTAGCAACAAAATTTCGTACCGTGGAATAGGCGCTAGAAGTGTAATTGGCTGTGGGAACCGTTCGATAATCATTATACCTGAATAGAGAGTAGGACTTTCCCACAACTAGACCATTGACGCTAACAGAAGCACTCAAAGTTGATGGTGCAACCCCCGCGATGACATTGGGTTCAGTCCAGTTGCCCAGAGTTATACTAACGGGCAGAGCCCTTGCAGAGGTGTCTTGGATACCAAGCACAGCACAGCCATAACAAATTTTAGTCGGAATGCAAAAGGAGTATTTTGCACCGTTTACAAGCATTGACCGAATATCGTTGAGGGTTGATGCAGTTCGGATGCTGACTTGACTGCTGAAACAGTCATTGAAGTAAAGCTGATCGGTTGAATTATAAGTTGTGAAGTTTGAAGAGGTGAAACCTGTTGCAAGCATGATGTGATCATAATCTGGGTCGCTTAATCCTTTGACAAAAGCGGTTATAAGCACAGGATGTAGTAATTTGAGATGTTGCTTTACCCAGCCGAAATAGGTTTGAAATTGTGGCGATGCATATCCATTGTAATTGAACTCGGCTGAGTTCAGTTTTAAAGCAGTTAAAACTTTTTGGGCATTGACTGCGACAAGCAACTGGCTTTGTTGGTTGGTGTTGATAATTGCCCTGCAAACATATTGAGAGACATAAGTGCCAAAATAAAGTGCAGCTTGCTGGATCGAACATTCGCCGCAATAGCCGTTTCTTTCATCCCATTGCCTTCGGGGCGCTATTGGCATGCGTATGGTGGTAGGGGCAGTTTGGGCATTCGCAACCTTAGCAGAGTTTAAGCCTATTGCTGTTGCGGCTGTTGCGGTTAAAAAGTTTCTACGAGCTTGCAATTCTAACTGATACATGATGCACCTTTTAATATTGGGATAACGAATGAAGAAAATGAAGTTTTTGTAACTTAGGTCACAAAATTGAGAGAAGCAAATAATTCGACGAAGAATTTTAAAGTTTCTACTTAGTTTTGAATGACTGTTTCTTAAATACCCTGGTTAGGCTATATTAGCTTCGGTATAGATCTGCGCAAATTGATTTAAAAAGGTACCACAATGTTTAAGATTACTCTAAAGAATGCCTTCATTTCATTTCTTTTATTAATGAGTATGGTTTCTGGCACAGCTATCGCACAGGAACAAAAACAAAAGGCTAACAAGGCTTACCCGCCGATGATAGAAAGTTCTAAAGTTGAAACCTACCGTAAGGTGGGTGATACTGAACTGAAAATTTGGATATTTGAACCAAAAGAAAAAGCAACAAAGCCTAGGCCTGCCATTGTGTTTTTCTTTGGAGGCGGCTGGACCTCAGGCACTCCAGCTCAATTTGTTCCACAGTGCCAGCATTTTGCAGAGCGAGGTATGGTTGCCATGGTTGCAGATTATCGAGTTTCATCACGGAACATGGCAAAGCCAATTGATTGCGTTGCTGATGCCAAGGCTTGTATTCGATATATTCGAACCAATGCAGTGCGGTTGGGGATTGACCCTGATCGGATTGCTGCGGGGGGCGGCTCTGCAGGGGGGCACCTTGCTGCTGCCACTGCTACCCTGCCGGGGTTAGAAGCTGCTGGCGAAGATCTCAAAGTTTCAAGTACACCCAATACTCTGGTGTTATTTAACCCCGCATTGGTGTTGGCCCCTATTCCTGGTTTAATGCTAGAGGGCTTTTTGGCAAAATCAACCAAAGAAAGATTTGGTTGCGAGCCCGAGGCGTTTTCCCCCGCACACCATGTAAAGAAGGGTGTTCCTCCAACTATTATCTTTCATGGCAAAGCAGATACTACGGTGCCTTATAGCTCTGCTGCGGAATTTTCAGAGCGCATGAACAAAGCGGGCAATCGCTGTCAACTCATTGGGTTCGAGGGCGAAGGTCATGGGTTCTTTAACAACAAGAAAATGAAAGAAACACTTGACCAAGCTGATGACTTCCTCGTTTCGCTTGGCTATTTGCCAGCGAGGAAATAATAACAAGTTGATTCGGATGGCACTAGAGTTTTCAAATAAAGTGTTTGGAAACAGGATACCCATCAACTCTGAAAATCTGAACTGAGCAGGTTATAATGGTTGAAGCAAAATCTCTTTCAACTGTTTCCAAATTAATTTTTACGGTTTGTGGTTCAGAAAGATCAAATGGAAGGTCTCTGCAGCTCGGTTCGAATCTGCAGTATTGTTCATAATATTGCCCTTGTATGCCTCTTTCGGTTGCAATCTGGTAAGAGATGGTTGCATCTGCTGGCGCAGAAAGTTCTAAAAGTGCAATATACCTTCCAGCATCTAGGTTGGTTTTTATCGAATAAACACTCTCTGTAATTTTCTCAAAATCAGACAATTTAAACTTTGTTTTCTCTACCAATGAAAGTGGATTAGCAAACCCGGTGCTCCCGATCTTGGACTCATGAATGCAGACCACATTCCGAATTGCAGAACCCTTTAAAAAATCAGCAGAGGTGTGGACTTCCTGATATTGATTCGAGCAAAATGTCCGGTAACCGTGACTCTTGATTATAACCAATGCATCATCATCACTATTATTCGTGGCGTGCTCGAAGACTAGATGGGGCTTGTGCAGGTCTAAATTGTTGGCAAAACCACGCAATGCATGTTTTTCAGCACCCTCGATGTCCATTTTTACAACATCTGGAATCATTTTGTTACGTGCTAGAAAATCATCCAAGCTAATAGATTTTATGCGAAACAAATCTTCAATTTTTTCAGTTGATTTGATATCGATTCGCGAGGCTGCGCCGTTATTGAAAAACTGTAGCCATTCATCGGATTTATGCCATACCGCACCATGTATGAGGAATACATTGGTAAGAAAGTTGGAAATGCAATTGTTGGTTAACCGTTCGAGAATCAAGGGGTTTGCTTCAAAAGTGACTATCTGTCCTTTTGGTCCAACCAGCCTGGACATCACCAATGTCAGATCTCCTTGGAAGGCGCCAACATCTAGGCAGGTATCGCCTGGTTTTATCAGGTCTCGAAGGATTAACTGCACGCCGGGTTCAGATGCAATGGGCTGGTACCAAGCGGGGACATTTCTTTTAAAAAAAAAGCTGTTAGCGACTATTCTCTCTTGTAGAAAATCAAACCTTTTTTCTAGGTTTTTCTCTAGCTCTCTGATTAGGTCTGTATGTGCTGAATTTTTCATTACTTTAAATCCGCAGCTATCCAGCAAACGATGTATCAGTTGTTTTAATGGCTTCATCAATCAACACGCTCAGCTTTGTATGGTTTGAACCTAAACTTAATCGAGTTGTATTAAACGCTAATTTAGAGTGGTTAGCCACAAATTATTGGGGAGGTTTTTCAGCTTAGGCAAGGGAATCTATTTCCGGAGGTAGGGTATTGCTCAACCTCCGCCATTTCGACCTATCATCTTGGTGCGATGTATACGGTGGTACTCCTACTGCGCAAAGAAGTTATACACATATATTAAAATAAAAGTGATATTTTAAGTTTATATTTGTTGGCCTTAAACTATGCGCTCTACTAATTTCCTTCTCCCTTTTTATCTTCCTAAAACTGAACAGCAGGGTTATTATTGCTATGTCAAAAGTACCCGCCCGCATTAGGAAGCATTCTCATGAGCGAAGAACAACTAGGCACTAATGTAACCCGCAGGGATTTCATCAACGCTGGTGCTGCATGTGCAACCTCATTGACAATTTCTGAAACTATGTTGGCAAACCCTGCAGATGCAACTCCAGAAAAGAAAACTGCGCCTATTACCAAGCCATACCTAACGCCCGGCAAAGATTTTGGCGATGTTTCTCGCGGAGATCCAAAGCCTCATAAGCTTATAGGCGCTGCACAAGCAGAAGCTCGGCTTACTCCCGATACTTGGCGACTTGAAATCACCGCAGACCCCTTTGTTGAAGAACCGCATACCAAGGTGCCCGCAACTCTTACAAAATCTCTTACCCTTGCAGATGGCACTGCGCTTGATTTCAAACAACTCTTGGATTTGGGCAAGAAGCATGAGGTGCATTTTCTCAAGGCAATGCAATGCTTGAATATTGATACGCCCTTGGGTCAGGGTTTGTGGACGGGTGTGCCCTTGCGCGAGGTGCTGAAACTTTGCGGGAAGATGAATAATGTTCGTAGGATTTACTATTGGGGTTTTCATAACAACGATGCTAAGCAGGTTTTCAAATCCTCGGTAACCTACACCAATGCGATGGAAACTCCCCCCAATGAATTGCCTGTGTTCATTGCTTACAAGTTAAATGGCGAGGCGATATCGCCCGAGAGGGGCGGGCCGGTGCGCATGATCGTACCCTGGTCTCATGGTTATAAATCTATCAAATGGCTGCAGCATATTTTTGTTACGAATGATGCTCGTAATAATGACACTTACTCAACAGGTAATAACGATCCGGAGTCGTTTTTGAAAAGTGCAGCGTACATGGATAAGTCGCCTGATGGTAAAAAGTTTAAGGTGGGCGAGGCGGTTGATATCAGTGGCACCGTCATCAGCGGGCCATCAGGGGTGAAACGGGTGGAATACTGGGTGCGCAAGGTGGGAGATAAACCATCGACTTTGGGAGATGATGCGCCCGAGTTATTACAAGGCCCGTGGATTCCTTGCGAAATGCAGGAGCAACCCGATTGGAATAATGTCTTCCCTGAGGGGGTTAAGGCGAATAAGGTTTTGGGTTTTGATAAGAACACGGGCAAAGCGCTTTCGTGGCCTTTGCGCTATAGTATGTGTTCGTATGCAGTAACCATCAAGGGGCTGAAAACGGGGCAATATGAAGTACGGGCAAGATCGGTAGATCTTAATGATTTTGCACAACCCGAACCCCGGCCCACCCAGAAGAGTGGCAGAAATGGTATCCAAGTAAGGCGTTTTGAAATCGTATGAGCAACTCATGAACTTTGGCGCATCCTTACTTTTGTTGATCTCACTTTTCTTATTTGCTGGGTTTTAGCGGTAATGATTCGCCCTGATTGGTCTTTTAATGCTGGAATCATGCGGTATACTAGATCTGGTAGAAACATGCCTTAGTTAGACGATTTTATAAAAGAAGTAATCATGTTGATTAATAACCGCCTTGTTCGAGTTTTAAAACTTGCTTTGATTTTGATGGTGAGCGCATTGATTGTGCCCTCAGGTATTGCTGCGGATAAAAACAACGCAGGCGAAAAGTTCTTCGAAGAAAAAGTTAGGCCCTTACTTGCAGAGCATTGTTTTTCTTGCCATGGGTCAGATAAACAAAAGGGTGGTTTAAAACTTGATAGCAAGGCTGCAATGATCAAGGGTGGCGATATAGGCACTGCGATTATTCCGGGCGACTCTGCTGCAAGCTTGCTGATCAAGGCGGTGGGATATGAAGGCGATTTAAAAATGCCCCCAAAGGGGAAGTTGAACGCAAAACAAATTTCAGATCTTTCGAGCTGGGTAAAGATGGGCGCACCTTGGCCAACCACCGTAGCGGTGGAAGTGAAAGATACTAAATCGGGCTCAACAGTTTCGGGGAAGGATCATTGGGCGTTTCAGCCTTTGCGAAATCCTGCACCACCCGAGGTGAAGAATAAGAACTGGATTAGAAACCCGATTGATCAATTTGTTTTGAATAAACTTGAGGCAAAGGGTTTGAAACCTGCAAGGCCCGCAGACAAACGAACTCTTATACGCAGGGCTTATTTTGATCTGTTGGGTATGCCCCCAGAACCCAAGGAAGTCGAAGCTTTTCTTAAAGATGATTCTTCCGATGCCTTTGCAAAACTGGTGGACAAACTTCTTGCATCCTCGCACTATGGCGAGCGCTGGGGCAGGCATTGGCTTGATGTTGCAAGGTATGCAGATAGCAACGGCATGGATGAAAACCTTGCCTACGCTAGTGCTTGGCGTTATCGCGATTGGGTTATTCAGGCTTTTAATTCTGACATGCCCTTTGATCAATTCATCCGCATGCAAATCGCAGGCGATCTTTTACAACCCAATAACCATGATGGCATGATTGCAACGGGCTTCCTGATGGTTGGCCCCAAGATGCTTGCTGAAGATGATCCTGTGAAAATGCACATGGATATCGTCGATGAGCAGTTGGATACCATTAGCCAGGCCTTCATGGGTTTGACGATGGGATGCGCTAGGTGCCATGATCATAAGTTTGATCCGATTCCAACTAAAGAATATTACTCACTAGCAGGAATCATGAAATCGACCAGAACGATGGAGACTTATTCGGTTGTAGCGAAATGGCAGGAAAGGCCGTTGGCCGGCCCGATAGAAGTCGCGCAGGAAAAAGAGCACGAAGAACTGACTAAAAAAGTAAAGCAGGAAATAAAGAAGACTGAAGACAAAGCCTTTGCTGAGGTTGTCGCCAAGGCTAGGCTTGATGCAGATTCATACCTCAAGGCCGCACAGGAAAAAAGCAATTCCAAGAATGTGTTAGGCAAGACCCGAATGAAAAATGGTAAGCAAGTAGAAGGTACCTTGTTGATTGAGGCCGAATCTTTTGCTCGAGGTAATGTGCTTAAAGATGTGGCAGGATATGGTAAGGGAATTGGCGTATTGGTTAATGCTGGGAAGTTGCCTAACTTTGTTGAATATGATTTGAACATACCTGCAGATGGCAATTACAGTTTTGAAATCCGGTATGCTGCAGCAGATAAAAGGCCTGTTCGTGTTTCGCTTGATGGCAAAGCCAAGGGCGAATTTGCTGCGGGTGTGACCGGGGGCTGGAATCCCGAGGCTCAAAAGTGGGAGGCAGGCTTTATTGCCTCAATTAAAAAAGGCAAGCTCATCGTTCGCATCGATCGAGAGGGCCCGTTTCCGCATATCGATAAGTTTGCGCTATTGCCTTTGCAGAAGGGCCAGTCGTTGGAAGCTCAGGTTGTTTCAACTCCAGGGTTGGTACCTGGGTTTATTGATCAATGGATTGCATATCTGAGCAAGGGTGGAAAAATCCCAGAGGGCGATGCTTTCAAGCAACTGCTTCAATCCAAGGATGGACCTTTTGCAAGGCCCAAGAACATTGATCTTGTTCTTCCAGCAAATGTAATCGCCACATTAAAGCCCCTCCGCGATAATCTTGCCAAGCTTGAAAAAGACAAGCCTAAGCTTCCTACAGCGATGGCGGTTTCAGATGACAAACCCCAAGATGTTAAAATTCACATCCGAGGCAGTCATCTCACCCTAGGCGCTGATGCCCCTCGTGGGTTTCCCTCTTTAGTAACACTGGCAAACGTTCCCAAGATTGATGAAAAAGAAAGTGGCAGGTTGCAATTCGCAAACTGGATCACCCAGCCTGATAACCCCCTGACCCCACGGGTTGCAGTCAATCGCTTATGGACTTGGCATTTTGGCGATGGCTTAGTGCGTACGCCTGATAACTTTGGAAGGCTGGGCGATCAACCTGCTCATCCAGAACTTTTGGATTGGCTGGCACAATCTTTTCTACAACAGGGTTGGTCTGTAAAGGCGATGCACAAGCTTATCATGAATTCTGCAACCTATCAGATGAGCACCGAAGCCAACGCTCAGGCAGAATTGATCGATTCTGAAAATCGATTGTTTTGGCACAGGCAAAGGCAACGGCTCGATGCGGAATCATTCCGTGATTCGTTATTTGTCATTAGTGATTCTTTAGACCGCACTGCAGGGGGTTCACTTTTGGGCTTGGAAAACCGGAAATACGTCACTAATACTGGGAGCCGAAGTTTCGAAGGGTACAACACTAAAAAGCGTTCGGTTTATCTGCCTGTGATCAGGAGTTCGGGTTATGAACCATTCCAAGCGTTTGATTTCCCCGATCCGAGTGTCACCATGGGGCGAAGAGCGGTTACCAACATTCCCGCCCAATCCCTACTTTTGATGAATGGTAAACTGGTACAAGATCAGACCCGGAAGATGGCAGAGTATTTGATGAAGCAATCTGGGGATGAATCAAAGAAAATAAGCATGGCTTATGAGATACTCTTTTCGAGAAACGCACAGCCTTCAGAAGTGCAACGGGCGATCGAATTTCTCAACCTTTATCAAGCTGCAGCACAGTCTGAAAAAGGTTCCAAGGATGAATCGTTGATCTTGGCTTGGCAGGGGTTGTGCAGGTCGTTACTTTCGACCAATGAATTTGTATTTGTTGAATAAGCATAGGATTTTTAAATGATGCATTCTTTTCGTAAATCATTGCCCACCAGACGCGAAATGCTCACGCAATCCGCCAACGGGTTTGGCATGCTCGCACTTTCCGCAATGCTAGCTGAAGAAGCCAAAGCGGATGTTAAAATCAATGCGCCAATCCAAGATCCACTCTCACCCAAAGCCCCTCAGTTTCCTGCCAAGGCTAAAAGAGTTATCTTTCTTTTCATGCATGGTGGCCCAAGTCAGGTTGATACTTTTGATTACAAACCTTTGTTGGAACGCGATGATGGCAAGCCCCTACCCTTTAATAAACCTAGGGTAGTTTCTGGGCAGACGGGCAATCTTTTGAAATCGCCTTGGAGCTTTAAACAGTATGGCCAGTCGGGTGCCTGGGCCAGTGAATTATTCCCCGAGATCGCATCCCATGCAGATGATATTTGCTTTATCAAATCGATGTATGGTTCGAACTCCCGCCATGGTGGCGCCTTGTTGGAACTTCATACAGGCAGTGATACTTTTGTTCGACCTAGCATGGGTAGCTGGGTCACTTATGGCTTAGGTACCGAGAATCGAAACCTCCCCGGATTTATAACTGTATGCCCAACACTTTCCCATGGTGCAGAAAACAATTTCTCCTCTGCATTCCTTCCCGCTATTTATCAGGGAACCCCCGTAGGCAATGCTGGTACACCTAGTGACAAGGCGAAAATTCCGTTCATCACAGGCGATACCCCTACCCAATTGCAGCGCATGGAAATTGATTTCTTTAACAGGATGAATCGTGAGCGATTGCAAGTCACAGGCCCCGATAACGGACTTGAAGGCAGAATTGATTCGTTCGAACTAGCGTTTAGAATGCAAGCAACCGCCCCTCAATTGCAGGATCTTTCAAACGAAACACCACTCACGCAAAAGCTTTATGGGTTGGATGATCCCGCTACTGCGAACTATGGCAGGCAATGTTTGATGGCTAGGCGCTTTGCCGAAGCGGGCGTTCGCTTTATTCAGATTTCCCACAGCTACAAATGGGATCAGCATGGCAATCTTCGGAAAGATCATGCCAAGAACGCCAGGGAAGTGGATCGACCCATTGCTGGCCTTCTTTACGATTTGAAACAGCGCGGTCTTTTGGAAGATACTCTCGTTTGGTGGGGCGGTGAATTCGGCCGTACTCCCACAGCCCAGGGTGGCGATGGCAGAGATCATAACCCGCATGGCTTTACCATGTGGCTTGCGGGTGGGGGCATAAAACCGGGCATCAGTTACGGTGCCACCGATGATTATGGTTATTATTCTGTCGAGAACAAAGTTCATTTCCACGACTTGCATGCCACCATCTTGCACCAGTTGGGTTTGGACCACGAGAAACTCACTTATAAACATGCGGGTAGAAACTTCCGCCTGACCGATGTGCATGGCAGAGTGGTTCGAGAAATCTTGGCCTAATCTTAAATGCCCTGTTGGTTTCACTCCTTGTAAATAAGGCACGAACTATGATTAGAATTACTGCAGGGCTTATTTGTTTTGGAATTTCGTTATCTCTTTTAACACAGGGGGTAGCGCAGGAAGGTAAAACTTCTTGGAAGGCGGGGGTCGCTAAGGCTGTTATCACTCCTGAAAAAAGCGTATGGCTTGCGGGGTATGGCTCAAAGCGTGCGCCCGATGGAAAGCTTCATGACATCTGGATGAAATCTTTGGCACTCGAAGCCCCCGATGGCAAACGGGCGATACTTGTCACCAGTGACTTTCAGGGCGTCCCCAAGGAAATGAGCGATGCGGTGTTTGTTCTGCTTAAGAAAAAACACAACCTTGAACGCCATCAGGTGATGATCACTTTTTCGCACAACCATTGCGGCCCGCGCCTGGGTCTCGATCTTGTGGATTACTATCCCATCGAAGCTGAACAAGTTAAACTGGTTGATGAATACACAGATCAAATGGTGTTAAAGATGGTTTCGATGATTGGCGAATCTATCGCCAACCTTGCCCCTGCAACCTTAAACATGGGCGAAGGCCGGGCAACTTTTGCGGTCAATAGGCGCAACAATAAAGAAGCCGAGGTCCCCAATATCATTGCAAAGGGTGAAGCACTTAAGGGGCCCGTTGATCATACTGTGCCTGTCTTGACAGTTTCAGGGAGCGATAAAAAGATCATCGCAATACTTTTTGGATACGCATGTCACCCGACTACGCTTAACTTCACCAAATGGTGTGGCGACTACCCAGGCTTCGCGCAGATCCTTATCGAAAAGAATCATCCGGGCGCACTTGCAATGTTTGTCAATACTTGTGGCGGTGATCAAAATCCTCTTCCCCGCAGGAAGGTGGAACTTTGCGAAAAGTATGGGAAAATGCTCGCTGATGGCGTGGAAGAGGCCCTTACGAAACCTCTTAAAACCATTCAGCCTGGCTTGAAAACTTCTTTTGAACTCATGCCCCTTCCGTATGAAAAAACCATCACTCGTTCCGAGCTTGAAGTTGCACTTAAGGATACCAATGCTGTGCGGAAGCGTTGGGCCGAGCGGATGATTAAAAAGATGGATGCGGGGGAAAAGTTTGAGTCTTCGTACCCCTACCCTATTCATGCGTGGAAGTTGGGAAACGAAATGCTGATGATTGGCATGGGTGCGGAAACCGTGGTTGATTACGCCCTTCGGTTTAAAGCAGAGTTCGGAAAAGGCACCTGGGTTTGTGGCTATGTGGATGACATGATCGCTTATATTCCATCACGAAGAGTATGGGCGGAAGGTGGTTATGAGGGTGGCCCTAATCTTTTTGAATATGGCCGTCCTGCATTGCGCTGGGCTGCTGATAACGAAGAATTGATCGCAGGGAAAATCAAAAAGCTCGTAGACTCTGTGAATAAGTAACCCGCTTATTATCCTAATCATAGAAGGGTTTGTTTTGTACCATCTAACTCGTCGAAACTTTGCAAAGTCTGTGATCACTTCGCTTGCTGCGATTGGTTATTCGCAATCTCAGGCGATTGCTTTGCAAAAACAATCCCCCATCATCGATACTCATGTTCACTGTTTTGCAGGCAATAAAAACAAAGACTTTCCTTACCATAGCGATGGCCCTTACCAACCTGATGCGATTACTTCGCCACAGATTTTGTTGGAGCAGATGAAGAAGGCGGGTGTTGATTTCGCAGTTGTTGTTCATCCCGAACCTTATCAGGATGACCATAGATACCTTGAATACTGTTTATCTGTGGGCAAAAAACAATTGAAAGGAACATGCCTGTTCTTCGCAAATAAGGGCGACTCAGTCCGACTTATGGGTGAATTGGTCAAGCGCAACCCAAAAAAGATTGTTGCTCTTCGCTTTCATGCTTACAACAAAGAAAAACTTCCACCGTTTGAAAAACCAGAACTGCGAATCTTATGGAAGTCAGCCTCGGAACTTGGCTTGAACATCCAATTGCATTTCGGGCCACGCTATGCAGTAGGCTTCGAACCCTTGATTAAAGAGTTTTCAAAAACGAAGGTGATCATCGATCATATGGGCAGGCCCTTTGATGGTTCCATTGAAGAAAACAAGCGTGTGCTTGGATGGTCTAAGTTCGAAAACACCATCATGAAAGTTTCTTCTTTACCTGATCCTAAAATGTTTCCTGAGCGAGATGCAGGCAAAGTTATCAAGGATTTGGTGAATCGATTCACCCCAATGCGTTTGATCTATGGTGGGGGCTTTGATGATAAATCGGATGCGCAATCGTATCGTGCATATCGGGAAAATATCAGATCGTATCTTGCAGCGCTTTCTAGCTCGGAACAATCGATGATCATGGGAGGCAATGCCCAGAGGTTGTTTGGGTTTGAAAGCTAGTGGGCTTTACGAAGGCTTTTATTTAGGAACCTGATTGCTCTCGGTTTCGATGAAGATCATGGGGCTTTTGGTTTTGTCGAGCCAACGTAATAAGAGAGTGATGTTCTCTTCCGACATTGCAACACAACCCGCAGTGGGCTTCGTAGGGCCCGACCAAAGGTGCATGAAAATGGCGCTTCCTTTTCCTACAACAATCGGGTTGGTGTTATACTCAATCACCACGCCTAATTTGTAGGCATCATCATCCCTGCGCATGAATTCAAAAGATTTCGCAAGGGTTGGCGCCTTTACCATGCGGTTATAATCAGGCGATTTTTCATCATCAATCCATAGGTCATCCTTCGTCACTTTGGAATATTTTAGGTTTGTCTTTGCTGTTTCCTGATAACCAAAGGCCATCCCTATTCGGTATAGCCCTGAAGGTGTTTTGCCATCCCCTTCTTTTTTTATTTCAGGCCTGGTTATCCCATTTTTGCCCACCACGATGGGAATCATTTTTCCTATAGCTTCCCAATTGGGCCCTTTGCGTTCGTAATAAACTAACTTTCCTTGAATGCTTTTTGAAGACGGGGTTTGCACATGAATCAGTTGCCCGTTTTCTTTGGGCAGTTTGCTCCATGGAAGAATTTCGCCTGCAAACGAAGGTGCTGCATTATGAACAAGCATGCTCATTATTAGAACCATAAGCTTTTTCATCATGATCCTCAGCTTTTGTTTAATGCGATTAAACGAATCTAGCAGAACGCTTTAAAGCTTTGCAAGCATGGATTAGAAGTTTTATCATAATTGATATCTTGGTTTTCAAGCAATGTTTAGATATCATTATGGGTGATACAAATCTTTTTTTAGGGGCATCATTCGATGAGAATTACACGTAGGGGTTTCGTTGAACAATCCATAATTGCAGCTTCCGCAGCCTTGGCAGCAGGGGTTCCGCAAACGTCTGAAGCAGCAGACACTAAATCAGAGCGCAAAGTTGGGGCCAACGAAAAACTGCGCGTCGCAGTCATAGGTGTTAACGGTCAGGGCGGTAGCCATCTTGGCGAATGGCTTAAAAACCCGGATGTCGATCTTGTCGGTGTTTGTGATGTCGATCCCGCTGCCTACCAAAAAAACATGAACAAGTTTAAATCGCTGAAACATCAGCCCAAGTTCTTCCAGGATGTTCGCAAGCTTTGCGAAGATAAAAACATTGATGCTGTTTCCATTGCAACCCCTAATCACTGGCATGCGGTGATGGCGATTTGGGCCATGCAGTCAGGCAAGGATGTTTATGTCGAAAAACCTTGCAGCCATAATGTGCTTGAAGGTCGGGTAATGACCCAGTGGGCTCGCAAGTTAAACCGCATGTGTCAGATGGGCGTGCAAAGCCGCAGTATGACTGGCATGAGGCAGACTCTTGAATTTATTCAAAGTGGTAAAATCGGAAAAGTCACTGAAGCCAGGGCCATCTGTTATCGTAAACGCGATAGCATCGGCTTAGTAGACACCCCTGCCCCAATTCCTGAAGGTTTGGACTTTGATCTTTGGTGTGGCCCTGCAACTAAGGTTGTTCCCATTAGAAAAAGATTGCACTACGATTGGCATTGGGTATTCGAAACAGGCAATGGCGACCTCGGAAATCAAAACCCCCATGAACTTGACAAGGCAAGATGGGCCCTTGGCAAGAATGAACTTCCTAAGCGTGTGATCAGTCTGGGGGGCAGGCTTGGTTACAAGGATAATGGCGATGTTGCCAACAGTCAGATTAGTATTTTTCAGTGGGACGATGGCGCCCAATTAATCTCTGATGTTCGGGGCTTGCCCATCAAGACTCCTGTAACTTTTGGTTTAAAGGGTGGCCCTTTCAATGGCGCTTGCAATATTTGGTTTGGCACTGATGGCTATGCCGTTGGGCCTAACTACACTTCAGGCGTTGCGTTTGATTACAAGGGCAATCAGCTTGGCAAATGGAGTGGTGGTGAATATCAGGCTCACTTCGCAAATTTCGTCAAGGCGATCAAGAGCCGTGACTATAAGGATTTGCACCTCGACATCGAGCAGGGGCATCTTTCCAGCGCGCTGGCGCATCTTGGAAATGTTTCCTATCGATTGGGTAAGGTTGTTCCTATTGGAACCAAGCCTAGCAAGTTTGCTGAAAACAAGCATGTTGCAGAAACCTTGGCTAGCTTCGAAGCTGGCCTTAAAGAGCACAATGTGGACTTCGACGCTACCAAGTTTTACATGGGTCAAGAACTTACGATTGATCCGAAGACTGAGCTTTCCACCAATGAGGCAGCGAACAAGTTGTTCACACGGGAATACCGCAAGGGATTCGAACTGCCCAGAGTGTAAACCATTAATTGATAATCTTTTTGAAAAGGGGCGTCAGATAATCTCTGGCGCTCCTTTTTCGTTTCTAGGGATATCAGTGTAGATTCTAGATTTTTATCTAAATGTTTTGGCGTTCTGAAAGGTGGTATAATAGTATTATTTCTAGATATTGCTCTAACCCCCATACGGAGTTCAAAATGCCATTAACCAAAGCCCAGATTAACGAAATATTTGCAAAAAACCAAATCACCCTGGAGGATATGGCGACAGTCGCCTCCTCGCCAAATTTAATGGATTTTGAATTAATTGACCTTTCCAACAAAGGCTTATCTGATGAACAGGGTTTATTATTAATTGGTTCAAAGCACATTGGCGGATTGTTGGAGCTTAACTTGAGCAAAAACAATCTGACTGATAAATTTGTAAAATCCCTTTTAAAAAAAGGAGTTTTACCCAAATTAGAAAAACTAAATCTTAGGTTTAATCGGGTTACTTCTGCTGTTATTTCAAGTCTAATAAATAATTTCGACAAGGATCTGAAAGAACTCGAGGATAATTATATTACCACCATTTGTGGCATATCGATTTGCGATTCTTCCTATGGGAATATGCCAAGATGGATAAAATTGGCTGACAGATGCAAAGAAGAGGATTCTGACGGCGTCTCGATGGATCTTCAGGGTATTATTGATTTTATTAACAATAACACAAACCCTTCTAATGAAGAAGTAGTCGGAACTGGAAAGTCTGCCGGAAAAGCACCTGCATTGTTGCAAAATAGGACCTTTGACAGGTGTATTGGCGGGGCAATGGCTGGTTCGGATTCGCTTGTTGTCAATAAGCTTTATGCTGTTGAAGATTTTTTCTACCTCGAGCACAGCATGGAAGGCGACCAACTATTTGAATTTGAAAAAGAAGCGTTTGAAGAAGCAGATCGCCTCGAAAGTCTCTACGAAGATGAAGATGAAGATGAAGATGAAGATGAAGATGAAGATGAAGATGAAGATGAAGATGATCCGTTAAAGCTATCCGAGGAAGAAGAAAAAGAGCGAGCAGCCTTTATCGATGAGGTTGAAAAAAAGTGTAAAACAAGGGCAAAAAAATTGGGGTTGCCCGGAGTAGAGCAGCAGGAATTAGCAGAAGGTATTAAACTTGAAATGGTATTAATCCCAGCAGGGAAGTTTAATATGGGATCGCCTGCATCTGAAAAGGACCGAGGTGCTCATAAAACGCTGCACGAAGTAACGCTAACGAAGCCTTTTTACCTGGGTAAGTTTGAAGTAACGCAGGAACAGTGGGAAGCGGTGATGGGGAATAACCCATGTAATAGAAAAGGGGCCAATTTACCAGTAACGGATGTATCGTGGAATGATTGCCAGGACTTTATCAAGAAGTTGAATGCCAGCACAAAGGGTGGTTACCGATTACCTTACGAGGCAGAATGGGAATATGCGTGCAGGGCGGGAACAAGTACATCGTATTCGTTTGGGGATGAGATCACGCCCCAAGATGCAAATTATGAAAATTCAAATATAGGCAAATCAGTGGAAGTAGGGAGTTACAAGCCTAATGCTTTTGGCCTTTACGATATGCATGGCAATGTGGGGGAGTGGTGTGAAGATTGGTATGGAGATTATCCAGCGGGCACGGTAACGGATCCGAAGGGACCAGCATCGGGAGATTGCCGTGTGATGCGGGGCGGGGGTTTCAGCTACACTGGTTCCGCTGCTCGTTCTTCCACTAGGATCAACGGTTTCACGCCGTCCAGTCGGGACTACGTCCTTGGGTTTCGTTTAGCGAGGACAATTTAATTACTGCTTAGCCATTTTACTGCTTGCTGCTTATGTATTTAAAAGCCTCCCCCGAAGGCGCTCCTTTTTCGTTTCTATGGATATTTCGAGTTAGATTTTCCGGGTTAAAGGGGCAAGCTTTTAGCTGTAAAAATTGTGAAAAACGCCAGATTAAATTCCTTCAATAAAAATAACAACTAAGAAAAGAATCTGGTATTATAATTGGATTACTTTATTAAGGTTTTAAACAAATTTAAAGCCTGTGTATTCATTTTGCCCGGGGAAGATTATGAGGCATATCGTATCATTATTTTCTGGCTGTGGCGGTATGGACCTTGGGTTTGAGGGTGGGTTTTCAACTGCCGAAAAATCTATTAAAAATCCTAGTTGGATAGCAGAGCGAATTTCAAACGGCCAAGTTAAATTAAAAAAAACAAATTTCAAAACTGTTTTCGCATGCGATATTAAACCTTCAGCAAAATCAGTTTGGGAAGGCTATTTTAATCGGAAGGTATTCAACCTTGAGAGTGTGGTTGATCTTGTAAAAAAAGCGAGATTGGGTGAATTCAATTTTCCTCGGGCGGAGGTGGTAACTGGAGGATTCCCTTGTCAAGATTTTAGTGTGGCGGGAAAACGGAATGGATTCAAGTCGGTGAAATCTCATGATATGTCCTTGCTGGAAAAACCATCTGTTGAAAGTAGAGGCATGCTCTATTATTGGATGAGGGAAATTGTCGCACTTGTGCAGCCAAACATTTTCATAGCAGAAAATGTTAAAGGCTTAGTCAGCCTTGGTGATGTTAAAGAGGTTATTGCAGAGGATTTCAGAAGTATTGGGGGCGGGTATATTGTTTTGGAACCCAAAGTCTTGCATTCGGGGGAATATGGAGTTCCTCAAAGCAGAGAAAGGGTAATTTTTATTGGCGTAAGAAAAGATTCATTAAAAGATGAAGCATTAGCTGGATTGGAGTCGAACGACCCAGACTTTAATCTTTATCCGGAAGTAACACATCATTTAAAAAATGGCATTGTTACAGTTAAAGATGTTTTAGCAGACCTGCCAGAACCTGAATTAAGCAGTGATTTGACTCATCAGGCCTATTCAAAAGCAAAATGGTACGGAAAGCATTGTCAGGGACAAACAGAAGTTAACCTCGATGGGTTGGGGCCAACTATAAGATCCGAGCACCACGGCAATATTGAATTCAGAAGGCTTTCGCTGGGAAATGGCGGAAAAATAGTTGGAGAAATGAATTTGCCTCAAAGGCGGCTTAGTGTTCGGGAATGCGCTCGAATTCAAACATTTCCTGATGATTTTAATTTTGTTGGGAATGGTGTGAGTGGTTCGGAAGCATACAAGCTGGTTGGAAATGCAGTCCCACCTTTGTTGGCCTATCATTTGGCAACAAAACTAGATTCGTTATGGAATAAATTTTTTCATGTACAGAAAGTTACTAAAGAAGAATGGGTTGCCTAAATGTCTCGTGATCAAACAATCTATTCCGAACTTGCAGTTGCCATTGCAATTAATGGTGGATCAATTGATGGTGTAATAAATATCGATAAAGAATCAAAAAGCGCATATCGAAGAGAATTGAGCAGGCGCAGCAAATCTGATCTGGGAAAAGCAAAAACCAAATCCTTAGTTTCCGCGGGGAAATTGATCGGTGATCACCTCGCTAAAAAAGGTGTTGCCAAACCTGTTGTGAAATGGACTGGTACTGAAAAACTTGGTGCGGGATCTTCCGTTGCAAAAGACATTTTGATTTCCAATGCAAACCTTAGAATTTCGGTCAAGGAAAATGCCGATGTTTATATCAATGGTTCGCCTGAGAGGATTTTCCAGATGGTTCCGTGCGGTTTTTTTGGTCAAAATGCTAGAGGAGAGGATTGGTTTTTTACCACAGCCGAATTAGAATTGGATTATTACTTTCTTGCTTGTGGAGGTAATCGAATCAAAGGCTGCAAAAATACTAGTGATTTTTATTCCCTGATTGAAAGAATACAAAGGAAGGTCTTTGGGGAAAAAGTTAAAGCTTTACATGACAGCAATAATTCTAATGTTATAAATGCTTATAAGGTTCTTTGCGAGAAGGTGAGCAATGAATCTGCTCGGATTTTTAATGCGAATTTAACCAACTCCTTGACTGCCAATAAGCGTATATTGCCTGAAATATTCAAGTTTTTCTTTAAGCTTAATAGCGTTGAATATATTCTTGCAGGTATCGAAAAAAATAAACCATTTGCAGTATTGTTGATGCCAATAGATCGGTGGATAAAAAAATATGAATTCATGGGAGTAATTGCGTTGCCTTTGCTAAAAGGGCAACCGGAAGTATTATTGCGCTTTAGTTTTCGCAACAAAACAGATGGAACAAATTTTGATTTGGAAGCAAGGGTGGAAATCCGTTGGTCGCATGGGAAATTTTGTGGAAATCCAGAAGCTAAAGTTTACAAAACATGGACTTATGCTGATCTCCCATGGGTTTCGCTTGTTTAAATTAGATTTTGATAATCGTAATTAGGTACCTTTATGCAAAAGCAATTGGATCAGAGTTGGAAGGCTTGGGTTAAGGAAAATCTTGGGTTGGGTATCCACAAGCTTGAAGTTGCAAAAACTCTGATGCAACACCGTTTTGATATCGAAGCTATTAAAGCTGAGTTAGAACTGCCTGATTTATTCAGATCGTGCCCGGTAAAAATCGACCCTGCGAAAATCGAATCTATTCCAGGCGTAAGCCGACTGCATCCCACTTTCAATATTTTCGAGATCAAGAATTTTATTGATCCCCAACAATGTAAGATTGCATGCGATATGATTCGGTTTTCTGCCAACCCCTCCACCGTTGGTTCTGATAGGGATACTGCTTACGATGCCAGTCGAACCAGCATGACTGCTTACTTTCAAAACCCCGGCTACGATTTTTCCCCCATCCTTGCAATTGAAGATAAAGTTCAACTGTTGGCAGGCATCGAACTTCTTTATTCCGAACCAATTCAAGGCCAGTGGTATAAGCCTGGGCAGGAATTCAAACAACACTTTGACGCCTTCAC
>Ga0194045_1000110_pt1 | contig 24761 bp, 16 predicted proteins | sample JunL6211m_MetaG_FD_161686 | JGI IMG/M metagenome (GOLD analysis project Ga0194045, IMG submission 161686) | Anoxic zone freshwater microbial communities from boreal shield lake in IISD Experimental Lakes Area, Ontario, Canada - Jun2016-L626-11m | ecosystem: Environmental > Aquatic > Freshwater >...
GCTTGTTGCTTTAATGCATTGATACTGTGCAGTTTCTTTGTAGGACGGCCTTTCCAGGCCGTCGAAAGCCGCGTAAATGCTCGCGACGGCCTGGAAAGGCCGTCCTACCGGTTTGCCTAACGGCAAATCTATTTAATCAACAATCCCTCACGCTTCGGGTTGTGATCGAGCCTTTGCCTGCAGCAAATCCACTAAATCAGCAGTCTCCGAAGCGGGGCGAGGGGGAGAAAATGCGCTGGGGTCGCGCAAATCCATTGGGATTTCGACTCTAGCGTGCAGCGGAATGTGGGTAAAGATGGGGCTATCGCCCTTCGGCTATCCGTTTGTTTCACTCGAAGACTCATACCGACGTGCCACACGCTTACTTCTTGTCGAGCCTGCGCTTGTTCTCAAAGAATTCCGTCAACATGCGTCCGCATTCCAATGCGAGAACACCGCTGGTGATATCGCACTGATGATTGAGCCTCGAGTCCGACAGAAGGTGAAAGAGCGATTCGACCGCTCCCGCCTTGTTGTCGATAGCGCCATAGATAACGCGTGGAATCCTCGACTGTAGAATTGCGCCGGCGCACATCGGGCAGGGTTCAAGTGTCACGTACAATTCGCATTCGAGCAGTCGCCATGATTTCAGGTAGGCTGCTGCTTGCGTGATCGCGATCATCTCGGCATGTGCGGTTGGGTCCGCCAAGTTCTCTCGCTGATTGTATGCCGCAGCGATGATACTGTGCTTGTACACGATGATTGCTCCTACAGGCACTTCGTTTTCAGTAGCCGCCTGCTGAGCCAATTCAATCGCCCGTCGCATAAAATGCTCTTTGCCAAATAGTAGCAGGGATGCTGCATCGTCATCGTCACGGAATTCCATGTGGTCTTGGTCTTGTTGCGAGATATTCTGAGGCTATTTCAATTGAAGGGGTATCGCCTCTCGTGCTGGTACCCCTGGCTCGGCTGGACTAGGCAGTAACGTTGTATCGAACATCACTGGCGGAACCGCTTCGAGAGTCCCGTTCGGTTCACACCACATCATTGGACCATTTTCCATTGTGCCTTGTTGCAACCCGTTGGAGTTCGCTGCGCCGAAACCGTACGCTTCCGACGTAATTGCACCTGGATCAACCCAAATGTTATCCGCGTCAACTCGGATTGTGCCTAGATCTTGGTCAAGATTTCTGCGTTGGGCTTCGTAAAAAACCCAAACTCCCTGAAATGTATTTTGTGCTGTGAGCAAATCCTGCAAAGCAGACACGCTATCTCGTGCCGCAGTTGGGCCCGACGATAGGCTCAGCGTTTCACGAATTTGACGCAAGTCTTCGTTGATCGTGATTTGCTGTGCGGCAATGCGAACGGCATAACGCTGTAATTCAAAGTTATATTGGTTGTAACGAATGTTTCGCAGTTGCGAACGCAATGTTTGCCAAACAAGATCTTCGAATCGATAGTAGTTGCGTTTGGCTTGCTGGTACTCGATGAGTACTTGGCGATACTGATTGCGTTCTTGCATTCGGGTCAAGGGGGAATCCCACTGTAAACCTGCTCGCAAGCGTCCCGTTTTGGCTTTCAATGAAAACGGATTGTCGTTTGCATTTTGGACATCCCCGGAGAACACCACATCAAGAGTGCTTTCCAAGCTATCCGCTACGACTTCGATGGCTCTCCACGAGTCGACAAGACTCGCTCGACTGTTCATCCAGTCAAGTCGATTGACGCGAGCGATTTCGACGGCTTCCTCGGCTGAGAGGTCCACAGGCGGTAGCATTACGCTTTCGATTCTCGTTCGAGCCTGTAACACTTGAAGCGCCAAGACGTCTTCTGCGAATTCGGAAAGAATACTCTGGCTAGGCAAGAGGGCATTGTCTCGAACTGTCTCGAAAATCGCCTTGGGATTAGATCGATCTTGGTTCGAAAGAATCTTCTCTAAATTGATATCGAGCAAGTTGATCTTTTGTTCGCGCTCTTTGAACCGAGCTTCCAACTTGTCAAGCTCCTCGGTCAAGTTCGTTGGCAAAGATCGGATTTGACCGGAATCCAACAACGCGATGTCCAAGGTCGCGGTTGGCAATAAGCTGCATACGGTTCCGCGTTCTTGCTCATAGAGTTGTCGTAAGCGAGCCAACTCCTTTTCTCGTGGGCCAACGATGCCCTTAAGCTTCTCGATGTCGGCTCGTACCTCCGGAAAGTCCCGACCTAGAATGGTTCGACGAAGCGATTCAATGGAATCGATTTTCCCTCGAATTTCGCTGATTGCTTGCGCCGTGTCCTTGTTCCAGGGCATCGAGCGGGACTTGTTGCCAGTCGCTGCGTCTATTTCAATGGGACTCAGCTCTAGCAATTTACTGTTGCTATTGCCAACCGCTTCGCGCAAGTCGTTGGCTCTTGAGCGTCGTTCTTTCAGTTCGTCGCTGATTAAATTGAATTGATCAAGAATAGGGTCCTTGATTTCAACACACACATACGGAGGCAAGCCAAGGGTTAATTTAAAGGCGTCCAGCGATTGCTCGTAATTGAATTTTTGTTGCAATAGACTTGCTTGCAGGGAATTCAACGCTTGCCTGGTTTGCGAAACTTGCAATTGTTGGCTTGGAATCGCATCCTGAGTCGCGGATACGACGGTTAGTTGTTCTCGGAGAGCATCCTCGAATCGAGCCACGTTTTCACGCAGTCTTGCAACGTTCTCTTCGACATTTCGAATCTGCAATTGGTTTTGGACTAAGCCTAGGAATCCGCCCACGGTTGGCACCCCGCCACCGCCACCAAATCCAGCCGCACCATTCGTCTGTACGTTCCCAACGGTACCGAAGCCCCCACCCAAACCCGTGAAACCTTGGAGACCCGCACCGCCAAACAAACCTCCTCGACGCGTTGGGCCTGGTTCGGCTGCTCTTCCGACTGTGATCGTCGTATAGAATCCCGTCCGGTATCTTTCGAAGGAACGCACATTATAGAGCAACGTGCGCTCGGCCAACGTCAAGCGTTCCATGATCAAATCGCGTCCGCCGCCTCGCAACAGCGGTTGAATTAAGCTGAAATCGAGCAGAGTCGTGGCCGATTGTGTGTCTGGGCCAGCAAATTGCCATGTCATCGAATTAGCAAATCCGATGATCATGTCCGCACCGTTGGTGAACTGTCGCCGGAACGCGATTGGACGTGCTCCCCTTGAAAAGGTCGATCCGTTCAAGGTCGAACTGCTGTTCCCACCGGCACCGCGTCGCAAAGGGCCATCAGCGGTATAGAAGGTTGAGTAGCCAGCATAGAGCTGGTTTCCCAAGAAAAAGCGTTCGGTGCTGACGTCCAACGCAGACAGGTAAAGCGTTTCTATTTCGGACTGATATGTCGTATTGTGAAGCACCGCTGTTCGGACTGCCGTATCCGCGTCGAGAACAAGTACGCCTCGCTCATCCAGCGGCAAATACTGCCACCAAATTGGGTTCTCGGCTGTGTTGGTCTTGCCGTTCACGTCCCAAAGCGGATAGCCCTTTTTGCCGTTAAGAACCTTCATGTATTGGTGAGAAACATCGTCATCTTCGGGCATGGGCGGGCGATCCGGATTGAACGGATCAAACATTCGTGATGCTCGATTGACTTGAATATCGCGGATCTCTGGCGAACGTGCATCCACGATTTTTTCGCCGATGAGATTCGTGACTTCTTGGTCGGCCCGATTGCGGTAGTGGGCTCGATTGCAGCCCGTCGACGATGAGATCGATTGTGCTGCGAACAAGGTGACACACGCGATGCGCAGTGTTTTTCGCAACCAATTGCGTTTTTGAGTTTGATCACTCATTATCGTTTCGCCGCCAAATAAAGGAACTGAATGAAACCCAGCTTTCCTTTCTTTCGGCTTTTAACGATCCTGTTGTTGATTCCCGTAATACCAGCTCTGCACGAACTACGGATTTTAACTGTCTTAACAGTCTTGCCGATTATGTAGCTAGCATTGCGAATGTTTTTTGCGAGGAACATCCGCAACTGTTTTACAACCCAATTAGCAGTCGGGCGATAGCCCCGGTTTTCCAATTGCTCGGCATTCGTCGAGAACCGGAGCTATCGCCCTCTGCTATCAGTTTGTTTCACTTGAAGACTCACACCGATGTGCTAGCGAATGCCTAGGACGCCCGAATCCACGCCCGTCGCTTACCGGCTTGTTGCTTTAATACTTTTCCAAATGCATTTCGTTTAACAGTCAGCCGTAGGCGTACTGTCAAAGCGCAACGTACGCCTTCGGCTGACTGTTAAACGACTAAAGCAACGAGCCCTTACGCGTCGGGTTACCATCGGAGCCTCGCTTACGGGCACGGGTTACCATCGGGTGGCACGAGCGCGCTCGCTCGTGAATTCATGGGCGAGCGTGCCCATGCCACTTTCGAATCCCCCGTCTCACAATCCATTAAAGCAACGAGCCATATCGCTCTGGGTGTGCCACCCCGGGATGGGTACCGCCGTCCCGCTTAACGGCAAAACGAAGTTTGGCGGATGAGGATCTCGGGTTGGCTCGTTGCTCTTGCATGGATGGGCGAATGATCTCATCGGAAATTTTCGCATACATGCCGTTGATCAGTCCTTGTTTGAACGCATGCTTCACTCGTCGATCCTCACCCGAGTGGAACGTCAAGATAGCAACTCGACCGCCAGGCACCAAACATTCTGGGATCTGCTTAAGCAGCGCATCCAAGACCGAGAACTCATCGTTAACTTCAATCCTCAACGCTTGAAAAACGCGGCGCACCGTGTCGTTGGATTCGTCTTTATCGTATTGGCGTTGCGACGTCACCGACGAACGAATCACTTCAGCCAATTTGAACGTGGAATCGATTGGCAAGCGCGCGTGAGCATCGAGAATGGCTTTCGCAATACGCATCGCCTTCGGTTCATCCGAATTGATCTCAAGCAATAGGGCCAACGATTCTGTTTCCAAAGCTGTTAGCAACTTGGATGCAGATCGACCTCGCAACGGATTCATCCTCATATCCAAAGGACCATCCGTCTTAAAGGAAAAGCCTCGCGATGGATCATCGATTTGCATGGAGGAGAGGCCTAAGTCAGCCAGAATGATTTGCACACCCTCCTGTGCCTCCATGGCAAGGATTTGACTGAGGCTAGCGAAGTTCGTGCGATGCACAGCGATCGAATCGTCCGGATAGCCTAGGGAACGCAATCGTGCCTCTGTCTTTGGCAGTTCGATTGGATCGGCGTCCAAGCCGAGGAGATGGCCATGGGGCTGGATGGCAGACAGCAACGACGTTGCATGTCCGCCATAACCCAGCGTGCAATCGACAGCGAAGTCGCCCGGCTTTGGATCGAGCACTTCGAGGATCTCTCGGACCATTATGGGGCGATGTGAACCTGCGGGTGTCCTGCCTCCTGCTAGTACCTTGGCGATGTCCAATGGATACTTTTCAGGCTGCTGTTCCTTGTATTTTTGTTCGAATCCGCGAGGGTTCTTGCCTCGATATCGCTCGCGACGTGGTGGCTTTTCTGGATCAGGTTCTGTCATAGCGAGACTTGGCTCAAACGAACCGCAGGAGTTTTACACATGCAATTAGCATACACTCGATTGTGTTTTTTTACTCAATCATGAACTTGCGTTTTGGCGATTAATTGTGAATGCGACTGGAATGACGTAGAATCGGGTTGGTTGGTTTATCCTCCCCGCTATGAAACCCTTTCGCAGAAAACTCCTTTCTGCCTCGAAAGCACCCACCTATGCAACGTTTGAGATTCGCTTTCCTAGCCACCTTTTTATTGGCGAGCGTAAACGCCCGAGCAGATGGCCCTACCGATAATCAAATCGCATCCGTGCGACCCGTGCCACCTCCAGGCGTGATGATTACCCCCGACGAACGAAGCAAACTAGAGACCGATCTCAAATCGCTCAACGAATCCATCGCGAAGCTTCGAAACAACAAATCTCCCCGGATTCAAAAATACTTGCCCGACGTGGAAGTCTTCGCGCGCGCCGTCGATTTGGCATTGAAAGAGGACGGATTCTTCGAAGCCAAAGATGCCACCCGCGCTATCGATGTTTTGAGTGAGGGAGCGAAACGGGCGAACGCCCTCGAGACTGCTAATCCGCCGCTGGGATTAAAACCCTGGGGAACATACTGGCTGACACAATCGGGCCCCGTCGTTCGGGGCTATCGATCGAAACTGGACGGGACCGTTCAGCCCTATGGCGTCGTCTCAGATGGGCCAAACATTAGCCCCGGCCAACATCGCGCAGACATTTGGTGCCGCGGTCGAAGCGAGAAAGGGCTCGAACTGCAATTTATTGCATCGCGTATGACGAGCTCGGATCCCTTGCCAGCCAAAAATACGATCATGATTCATCCCTTCGGTCGATATTGCAACGCCAACAAACTAGCTGGCGAAGTCGACACGCTCGAGGTCCTCGAACACGCGTTGCAAGACTACCCGATCGATCCCGAACGAGTCGCTATTCGCGGTTTCTCTATGGGGGGAGCTGCCGCTTGGCATCTGGCGGTCCACTATCCAGACAAATGGTTCGCGGCTAATCCAGGAGCCGGTTTCTCCGAGACGCCACAATTTCTTAAGGTATTTCAATCCGAAGATCTCAAACCGACTTGGTATGAGCAAAAGCTTTGGCAAATGTACGACTGCCCAACATGGGCTCGCAATCTGCAAGTGTTGCCAACCATCGCTTATAGCGGCGAGATAGACAAACAAAAGCAAGCAGCCGATGTGATGGCGGAGGCGTGTTGGAATTTGCCGGAGAGAGAACGCTTTGAGCTGACGCACATCATTGCCCCAAGGACAGCCCACAAAATCGATCCAACTGCCCGCGTCGAGATTGAAAAACGATTGGCAACGCTCGATCGTATTCGAACAAATGATGTGCCAACCAAACTCTCGTTTGCGACGACAACACTAAAATACAACCGATCGCATTGGATTACGGTCAATGCGATGGAAGAACATTGGAAGCCAGCGATTGCAGTCGCGACGAGCCTGCCTATATACAAATCCATATTGATCGCGGTCGAAAACATTTCGGATGTGTCGATTGATTTCGCGGCCGATCAAATGCTGGAGATCAATCAGGTGGCGATCGTTCCCTACCAAGAACTTCTTTTGGCAAATGGGAATATAAGGCAGGAATGGTTTACGTCTCCCGAAGTTTTTCGAGCATCGGCACCCCGGAAATCAGACCGCTCCTGGGGCGTCCGTCTGCGAAATACGGGTAACAAGTGGGAGCAAGTCTCACCCATCGAGCCCGCATCCACACAACTTGTCAAAAAACACGGCCTTCAAGGCCCCATCGACGATGCCTTCATGGAGAGTTTTCTCTTCGTTAAGCCGTCCAAAGCCGGGCGTCATCCGGAAGTGGACAAGTGGGTTGAGTCGGAATTCCAACACGCCGTGCGAGAATGGCATCGACAAATGCGAGGCGACGTGCGAATTAAATCCTCCGAGGATCTCAAACCGGAAGATATCGAAAACAACAATCTGATCCTTTGGGGCGATGCGCAAAGCAATCCAACGCTTGCAAAAATTGCTGACAAACTGCCAATCCAATGGGGCGGAGAGCAGATCGTCGTCGGCGATCGCAAGTACGCTTCCAAAACACACGCCCCAGTTTTAATCTACCCGAATCCGCTCAATCCCGAACGGTACATTGTTCTCAACAGTGGCTTTACGTATCGTGAATACGACTACCTCAACAATGCACGTCAAGTTCCAAAGCTTCCCGATTGGGCGGTGGTGGATATCACAACTCCCCCTGATTCTCGTTGGCCCGGCAAAATCGCGGACGCGGACTTCTTCGGTGAGAAGTGGGAGCTAAAGCCTGCCAGAACGATCAAGTAATCGACTAAATGGAAGGGCAGGCAGAGCCTGCGATTCAGTGGGTTCCAAGGCAGAGCCTTGGAACCAGTCGCTGAGTACGACATCGAAAAACAAAAATTACAAAACACTGCGATATGCCTCCATCGCCAACTCAATCCTTAACGAAACCAGTTGAGCCTATTGCAGAGTATCCTGTTCCATGGGCGCATGTCTTACCGAGTCTGTTGGGGCATATTTCTTTCCGGTTTGAGCACTCCTCCAACCGGATCCCTCCTCGAACATGGCTTGCCGTTGTCTCCTCGCACAACTCCCAGTTTGGGTTCACAAGTTCTGATTGGCAATCGTCGTTGCAGTCGGCCTTGCACCTAGCTCAACAGCAGAGTTGGGGAATCCTGTGTGCAACGAATACCCCGTACTCCGAGTCAATCCGTCACGCTTGCCGCCGGATGCATGTGCCATGGCTCGAAATCGAAATCGACGATCATGCTGGTCGAACGAAAATCAACCACGGACAACTAGAAAACCTCAACCCATCTTGCTTTCAAGGCAGGATCGTTTTGGGTAAGGATCCGCAGGACGTGAGCCCAATTCCGCTGCAAGACCGAGCGGCCGTATTTCTGTCGGACCATCTGTTCGCGTTGAACGTGCGAGACGGAGGTAAGATCGCGCAGCTCATCGAGACGCGGTTAGAGAAGGATGAGTTCAAGGACGCGTCAACGTATGTTTCCTTAAGCTCGATGAAGCCAAGAACATCGACAGCCAGTGGTCCCGACTGGCTGCAGCGCGGAGCGATTGGCTGGATTGCGATTGACCGTTCGGATGACCATGTGCATATGGAGGCAGCCATTCAGTCGACTTGGCAGCCCATCCTTCCTTTGCGAAGTTTGATTGGTTCGAATCGCAAGCTCCTGATCCATTGCACACGCGCCAGACGTGGCCCTTGGCCGGATCAATCTCTAGATCAATTTCATGACGAGTTGCTGCATTCCCCTTGGTTGCAATATCCTGATGTTATCACATCGCTAAAGCGTATCTTGTCGCAACAGCGACTTCTTGCGACTAGGAATTACCGCAGAGGAGATAGCGAAACGGTTTGCTTCTCCGAAGTACCCATAGACCAATTGTTGGCGAGGCGACGTTTTCAATCTCATTTGTCGAGATGGGATTGGGAGCCTTATGGCATCATGATCGATCAGGAGTGGTTGATGGAGTTTGGAGTCAAGCCGGTAAGTTATGTCGATCGAGAGCAAGCGAAAAAGATGAGCGACGGACAGTTGACTTATAGCCAAATCGTTTCGAATCGAACTAACTCGCAAGACTGGACGGCAGAAAAAGAATGGCGACTGGCAGGGGACCTAAGACTCACCCATGTCCCTTTCTCCAAAGCTTTTGTCTTTGTGCCAAGCATGGCAGAAGCGATTGCGATTCAGCATTTATCACGTTGGCCGATCGTAGTATGCGATCATTAGCTCTCGTTACCAAGCTCTGCTTGGTAACGACATTTTGGAAGCTCTGCTTCCCGTCCAACCTAGGGTTTTCGGGTGCCGATGCTCGGAACCATCACACTCCGCGTAATTTCTAGAACGATTCACTCTCGAGGGCCTGAGTTAGTGGATCGAGTTTATTTCTGCTCGGAACGACTTGAGTCACGCTTACTTTGCCTCGCTTCAGTTCTTCGATTTGGGCCGCCATGCGTTGGATCAAGGAAGCGATTTCGTTCCCTGCGCTTTCTCCCAAATGGACGGTTAACGCTTTGCGAGCGCTATAGGACAAGCTTAAGTCGTCTTTTTTCATGACAATGATCCTTGGTCTATCCTATCTTATCGCTCTTGGCCGTAACGCTCTTGTCTCAATTTCGCGGCTGATCCACATCGCAACCGTGTTACCAACAATGCCTCAGTGTTTCAACAATGGTTGTCGCGGTGGCTGAACGTTGGAAACACGCCCAAGAATTTCGCGAAGCAATCGTTGCTCAAGATCCGCATCATTTTCCTGGCGAATCCAACCGAGCGTAACCGGTTGACCGGCTAAGTTGGCACCGGTTCGAACAATGGTACCATCATGGCGTGCGATCGCAGACCCTTCCGAGGAGAATTGTGAACGATCTACGTCCTCCAGCTCCTTAATGACCTCGATGCCAACGCTGAATCCTTCGTTCGTTGGAATCACTCGAATATTGGCGGTGCGTCTCATCGTTTGCAAAGTGCTTTGCCATCGTTGGAAGCCTTCAAGGGCGTCTTTTCGCCACGGTTCCAAGTAAGTGGCTCCTATCTGAGGAAACGTCTCGAGTCGACCTTCGAACCATTGTGTGTTGTCGCGAGTAGGACGCTGTTCGCTTTTGATCTGAAAGTAATCTTCCACGGTGTCAACGATTTGATTCCATAGAAACTCGGAATCTTGCGTATTGACGTTCATCGGGTTTGCTAGATTTGTTTTTGGTCCTAGCGGTATCGATGGAATAGACAACGTCGTCGCTGGCACTTGGTCCAATTGACTACAGCCAGCGAACAAAAACAAGACACAGGCCCAAGCCAAGCGAGCACGTATCCATGAACTCTTGCAATAGAGCCAGCGGGCCAAAAATGAACAAACGAAAAAGGTAAGCATCGCTTGGAGCTACGACGCCGGTTTGGGTTGCTCGATATCCCGCAGAGAACGCCCTAATCGCTTCCGACCCGTGGCACTGGGCAATTTGCGAGGACTGGCTTCCTCCATTCGAACGTTGGAAGCTGAAACACTCTGCTTTGCAAACGACATCAAAGCTGGATTCAGCTCGCGATGATCGTCGGGTGAACCAATGGTGTCAATTGCATCGCTGACCCCAAGAAGTACCGACTGCTTGACCCCGTCGCGTATCCAACCAAATAGACCCGATCCGTTGCTCATGACTATGGACTCCTATGACTTTGCTACCATTCTTCGCTACCTTTGGGAAGAATAGCGATCGGCGAGCCAAGAAACCATATCAAAAATGGCAGAACTGTGAGTGTCCAAGCGTCAGTCTGTCGTCTGAATGGTGATGCCCATCACGACTGGCGCTGTGATGTCATCCCCCTTGATCAGCTCGATCTTGGATAGCGAATCGCGGGTCTCGGGCCGAACTGCCAAATATCGGATCTGGCGGCCAGCCAAGTCGAACGCGAACTCGCTCTTGGGAACATCCACTCGCCGAATGTAATCTGCGAAATGTTGGCCGTTGATCAGTTTATGATCTTCGGTTTTCCCATTCGCATAATGCAAGCGAACGATCATGGATAATGTTCCTTCCTTGGATGCGGGGAATGACCAGCCGCCAACGCCACTCAACAAATGGATGGCAACCGCCGAAGTTTGGCACGTCAGCTCAACTTGTTTTGGCATCTTCGGTGGGAAATTCCCCTGCGAACCGTACAGCATGATTGCATTCGCAACTCGGTCGCCCTGCGGATCCACTAACACAAACGGAACATCCTTGAACACCTTGGGAGACCAGTCGGAAAAGGTTAACCGTTCCGCTCTATTGTTCTCTTCCCAAAACATACCTTTGGTGGTTATCGAAGTCGCGACACTATCGATGGGTAACGGGACATACTTGCCCTTGCTCGCAAGAAACTCCAGAAGATCTGTCATTTCTGCACGACTCATTTGTCCTTCGAAGCCCTCTGGCATGAGCGACTTTTTCGACGCGATCAATTCTTCTATATCCTCTCGCAAAACAACTTCTTTCTTACCTTGCGAATTGACGATCTCGATCGAAGTCTTGCTCTCGCTGGCTAACATACCTGTCAACACGAGGTTGTCCGTAGTGCGTATGCTATACGTACGGAAATTGGCTTCGACGCTGCGACTTGGGTCGAGGATATTCATAAGTAGTTCGGCTTTTGGATGAACGGCCATGCCTGTCAGGTTTGGGCCGATGTTGACTCCTAAGCTGCCATGAATATGACAAGCGGCACAGTGCTTTTGATACATGGCCTTTCCGCTCGCAACGTCGCCTGATACGCGAGCGACGTCGAGCCAAGCGTCAAGGACCTTCTGTCGATCGCTGTTAGGAACACCTCCGCTCGATTTCATGATCGCAAGGGCTCGATTTCGAACCGATTCCTCCGGGTGTTCGCGAAGGGCTTGCTTTTGGTCCAATTGCAGATCGCTCAGTGTGAGTTTTCCAGCGTCGATCGAATCAAGTAGTTCGAGCGTTGATTGAGGTCGACTCATGAGCAACCGAATTGCGCTCTTTCGGAATTCGGGAGTCAAGTTGCGGCTGCGTTCCAAAAGCAATTCTCCTAAACCCTTTAGCCGTGAGCTTGTTAACGACTGCAGCATGCCAGCCGAGAACTCAGGGGAGGATTGCGCCGAAATCTGAGCGAGTACCGCAGTTGCGATTTCGCGATTTTCCGGCTGCAGCACAACGGATTGCTTTGCAGCGGCAATACGGCTCGATTCGTCCTTGGATGCGTCGGCAAACACCTTGCTTAGTTCGCTTTGGATTTTGGCGATGCCGGGACCAAGATCCTTGATGCCGACAGTCGTGGCAAGTTGCAAAACCTGACTCTTGACTTCAATCGGAAGCTCGTTCTTGAGCCATGCGTTGATGAATCGGTCTTGGCCGGCTTTGGAGATATTCAGCTCGTAGTCTTTTGGCCAACCTGCGACCAAACCATTGATCAATGTGGTTCCAACCGCCGGATTGTTTGGGGCAACGAGGATTTGCTCAAAGCCGCTTGCATCCAGTTTGGACCGGGCCGCATGCTGAGCAACAATGCCAATATGCTTGAGCACGTCCGCAGATGGATTCCAATCCTTCTGAGATAACACCAATGGTAACACCTCGCGTGCGTGACCAGCCGAAGCACTTGTCCACGCGTCCAAGAGCCATCGATCGGTCGAGACCTCTTTGCCCGTCGTTGCTTGCGTTAACTGATCAGGTCTAGACAGCACGATTCCGAGATCGTTCGTGTAAGCTGGGATGTCGGCAATCTTGAGCAGAGCGGCCAACCGAACTTGGAGGTCAGAATCGTTCAGGTTTCCTGCGGCAAGCATGGCATTGAGAGTTTGTTCGTTATTGGGTGCGACGATGATCGCATTGCGACGAACCGCAGGACTCTTGTGTTGGAAGGCCGACAGCAGCGTGCTATCCGGCTTGGCTTGTTGAGGAACTGCGTTAAAGGAAACGGACTTGGTTTGCTTAACAGCGTTGAGAACCCACATCGCATGAATGGCACCCACATTGAGCCCATTGCTATCGACGCTCGAATCCTCCAGCAACGCTAGGAGCGAGCTGATGGTCGTTGGCGTTAGCACTTGCTTTTCGATCAAAAGACGCTGAGCTGTTTTGCGCCACAGCATGGTTGGGTGTTTGAGCGCGGCTACTAGAGCGGCTTCGTCGTTGGGATCGAGTCCGTTGAGGATCGACTTGTCGGCTGCTTCTTGAGCCTTTGCGTCTAAACCTTCGTTACCGTTGTAGACAACGCGATAGATACGTCCATATTTTTTGTCGCGCAATTCGTTTTCGTATGCGTTTCCCTTGCCTGTTTGGAATCCTTGCGGCGTAGGGTTATGCTGAATGATGAAATTGTACCAATCGATTACCCAAACGTTTCCATCCGGTCCCACCTCGGCCATCGTCGGGGCCGCCCACTCATCATCGCTTGCAACAAGATTGAATGGGTTGGCACTTTCGTAGCCAGCCCCAACACGATCGAGGACAAAAGTTCCGACCAAGTGCCCGGTTGGCTCGCATACAAAGGCTACTCGATTCCACCAACTCTTGGGATACTTGCGAGCAGTATAGAGAGCATGCCCTGCACCGGCCGTGTAACCGCCGTGCCAGTCAACTTGGCGAACATTTGGCGTGGCAGCCTTGAACATGTAGGTGTTTGCGATGGGCTTTAAGACGTCTGGAGACCATCCGTTCACGCTTTCGTAGTAGCGATTCGGGATCGGCATGAATCCACTGGGATTTCCGTTGGCGGTCGAACCAAAGATGAGCCCTTCTTCGCTGATTCCAAGCCCCCACGTGTTGTTGTTGGTGGAACGCATGAACTCCAGCTTGCTAACACGGATGGAATGGCTGTCGAAATCGTTCGTCCGTTTGTCCATCGCTTTGCCATCTTGCAGCGCGAAAACTGGGGCTGTCTCACTGGACGAGCCTGGTTCCACGGCAAATCTCCAGAAGCCTTGTCGGAATCGCTGTTGACGTTCACCGTTGATGACAGGCGTCGAATCGTTGTAACCTTGCATGGCCCAAATCCAGTTATCGAGCCCGTACTGAAAATTGCTCACGCCGCCATGCGTATCGGTTATCCCCCAACCGGTGATGAGTTCCTGACGCATATCCGCCACATCGTCGCCATTGGTGTCTTTCAGGTAAACCGTGGTTGGGCCGTCTTGAATGATGGCTCCACCGCGAAAACAAACGATCGCCGAAGGAATGCTCATGTGCGTTGCAAAAACAGTGAACTTGTCGGCGACGCCATCGTGATCGGTATCTTCGCATATTCGAATACGGTCGCGGCCTTTGCCGGGTGGTTGCAACTCGTTCGGGTAATCGATTGTTTCACAAAGCCATAATCGACCTCGATGATCCCAATTCATGGCCAGCGGCTTGCCCGCTAGGCCCGCATAGGATTCGCCTTTCGCATCGATTTCCGATGCCCAAATCTTCATCTCAAACTGCTTGGGTGTGACGTAGTGTTTGACGGAATCTTGCGGCGAAACGGGATCTTGCATCCGCGTGATCGGTTTACCCTGCCCACCCCGACCAGGCATATAATTCGGAATCTTTTCGCCGACTTCCGTGTAAGTAAACTTGGGTAGATCTCCAGGGATCGAAGTCGTCTCTGGAACCGGGACTCGACTACTATCCGAAAAGGGCGCAACGTCCTGGAGTGATTTACCGGCTGCCCACTTGATACCACGTTCCAATAAATTGATAAAACCTGGTTGCTGCCAAGTATCGAGATTGTGTCCCCAGGCTGTGTAAAAGACTCTTCCTTTTTCGTGTGTCCGAATCCAAGTCCAAGGTTCTGCAGTCGTACCGGCAGCGAGTTTTCCTTGGCGACGTTCCTCTAAAACGATCCGATCGATTGGATTGTGTTTGTGATGAATATAGGTTTCATCCCAGCTTTCGAACCCGCCGAAGCCTTTCATGATTTCATGGTTTGGTGCAACGATTTGAGTTGCAAATCGTTCGCCACCATGTTCCTTGAACTGCCCGCCAACAAGCTGGACATAGGCATCCGAATTGCGAAAGCAGAACGTTGCGCAATGCAACGGAACCAGACCTCGGCCACCCGCGACGTAGCTGAGCATGGCTTCTTCTTGGCTCTTGCTGATGGTATCGATGTTAGCATAGATCAGCAGTGCATCGAATTGCTTAAGTCGCTCGTTGTTGAGAGTGCCGTCCAAGTCATCGCTGTATTCAATGTCGATACCGACGGTTGCGAGCGGTTTTTGGATGGCTCGATAGAGCGAGGCCGGTTGATGATGCCCTTTGTCTCCGAGCATGATGACCTTGGTTCGATCCGCCGACAGCCCGGTTTTTGGGCAAACCAAAGAAGTCAATGACAAAACAAACAAGAACGGAATCGTAGCGAGAAGTTTTCTAGGTGAACGCATGTTTTTGTGAGTTCGATTGAGAGTTCGATTGAGATGGTGAGGAATGTTGCAGAGCAGCGGGCAAATTGCCTGCTTTCGACTGGAAGTGGGATAGGCTGCCAGCGCTGCCAGCCTGTTAAGCTGAAAAAGACAGGCTAATGCATGGTTGCAGTTCCCGGCGGCCAAAACCTGAACACCAACGCTGCTCTCCAAAGCTATTCCAAGGCCTAACCCGCCTTTAGGTAGCTTACTTTAACCTAGATCTACTGTTGCTGGGAGTGTGTTAGCGCCGCAACTACTGTAAAATATTGGCTGCCTTGGATTTGATTGGTTGGATTCCTCGCGACTAATTATTAAATTGACTAATTATTAAACTGACTAAAAAACATGAACATCGAATTCGATCCGAGCTTACCGAAAACCGAACTTCGTCGCCAATTCTTAAAGTCGTTGGCCGCCGCCAGTGCAGCCGCGATGGCCGTCCGAGAGCCTCGATTATTGTTGGGAGCGGATCGTGAGCCGATCGATCATCCGCGACCAACAGCCGACGCCTGTATCTTGCTTTGGATGGGTGGGGGCATGGCCGCTCCGGATACGTTCGATCCGAAACGGTACGTGCCATTCGAGGTCGGCGTGCCAGTAAAAGATGTCGAAAGTACATTTCCGCGAATCGACACCGTCGTCGACAACATCAAGATAACGCAAGGGCTTGAAAATATCGCTCAAGTGATGGATCGCGGGACGTTGATCCGATCGCACGTCTTGCCGGACTTGGGCAGCATTTTGCATTCAAGACACCAGTATCATTGGCATACAGGCTATGTGCCGCCGCAAACCGTCGCATGTCCACACATTGGAGCTTGGATGGCGCGCGTCCTGGGACCTCGTAATCCGGTCATCCCACCCTTCATCACGATTGGGCAACGGCTAGAGGGAGTTGGCGAATCGGAAGAGCTCAAGGCCTTTACGACCGCTGGGTTTTTCGGTAGCGAGTTCGGGCCGATGGTACTGCCCTATCCAGAAGTAGCCGCTCAGTCGGTTCGACCACCCAAGGGTATGGAACCGGGGAGGTTTGACAATCGATACAAGCTCTACCAACGCCTCATTGACCAGAACCCTCACCGGGAGCTCATGAGTGACTATCAGCAACAATCGATGCTGAGGTCGATGGACAACGCCTACCGATTGCTTAGTTCCAAGGATCGGGCGGCGTTCGATATCTCGCTTGAACCCAAGGATAGTTATGCCAAATACAACACCAGCCAGTTCGGCCAAGGTTGTTTGTTAGCCAGACGTCTCGTTGAGGCTGGAGCTCGATTCGTAGAAGTGACCACGGAGTACGTTCCGTTTCTCAATTGGGACACTCACGCCAACGGCCACGAAACTTTGGTACGGATGAAGAAAGACATCGACCAACCGATAGCGCAATTGATTCGAGACTTGGATGAACGGGGATTGCTCGACAGAACATTGATCGTGCTCGCCAGTGAATTCAGCCGGGACATGATCATGGAGGGCAAGCCGGGTTCGACTGCCAACGACCAGACTACGTTCCCTGTCGATAAGTTGCAAGAGATGAAGCACTACGGTCAGCATCGACATTTCACCGGCGGCTCCTGTGTGCTGATGTTCGGTGGTGGCATCCAGCGCGGGTTGCTCTACGGAGCTTCTGCTAACGAGCGTCCGTTTGTCGCAATTGAAAATCCGATTAGCGTCATGGATCTACACGCCACAGTGCTGTCGGCGATGGGCATCAGCCCCAAGACAGCGTTCGACATCGAAGGCCGTCCGTTTTATCCGACCGAAGACGGAAAAGGCAAAGCGGTCAGCGACTTGTTCATTTAGGCGAGCGATTGTTGCTACTTAGCGGTGTTGCTACTTAGCTGTGTTGCTACTTAGCTGTGTTGCTACTTAGCTGTGTTGCTACTTAGCTGTGTTGCTACTTAGCTGTGTTGCTACTTGGAGGTTGCGATCTCAACCGCTCTTTCCTGCGATCCCCGAAAGAACCGCATCGGAACGGAACGTCCTTTCTCAACTTGATTGATTGCATAAGCAAGAACGTCCGTTTCACGCAACAAATCGCGTCTGCCATCGTATTCGACTAAGACATCATTTTTGAGAACTCCTGCTTGCTTGGCTCGATCGTGAGGCGCGAAAGCACCGACATGTTCGACCACAAGGGCCATTTTGTCCGAGGCGATTCCAAGCGAAGCACGCATTTCATCCGAAACGGGTTTTAAGAGCATTCCGCCTAGCCCGATCCTGCGAAGCCCCCATGTCGAGGCTCGCCAGCTGATATCCTCGCGTGGTCGCCAACCAGAATCGAGTTTGAGATTCAATTCCATCGTTTCGTTTCCGCGGGTGACTGAGGCTACGATTTGTCCACCATCGCTGGGGAAACTGTTGAGAACCCATTGGACATCCGCAAAGGATAGCATCGGTTGGCCCGCGAGCAGTTCGATGCGGTCCCCTTTCTGGAAACCCGCAGCTTTTGCAGCAGACGCATCTACGACACTTTCAACGGTCGCGCATTCTTTCGGATCAAGAATCAAACCTATGGTTTTTGGATGCGGATACGGAAAGAGCAACGACTCCGGCAACTTGGCATCCTGGGCCTGATAGTACTCGCGCATCGCATCGCCGATTTGGTGACAATGAATGCAACTCTTAACAACGTTCCCTTCGTAGTCGATTTTTCCAGTGTACTTGGATGCAAGCGCAGGAAATTTTTCAGGAGATGCAAAGAGAGGCTTCTTGGGTTGTTTGTTCGACAACGATGCTCGATTGGCTGGGTAGTTGCGATGCAATTTTAGCGTTGCTTGTAATGCTTTCCCCAGTCCCTCAATCGACACATCTTTTTGCCATTCCGTTCGATCCGAGCGTGTGCCGTAGCGGCCGTAAAGCGTTCGATCCGCGTTGAAGAAAAAAACACCAAAGGACTGGTCCGTATCAAATTCAAACAACGACAAATCCAAGCCATTTGTCCCAACGATACGGACCCGAACAAACGATTTCATCAGTTGCTGGATGGCTGGATCCGCCTCGAGCAAATCGTCATCTAGCTTGACGCATTCCTCGCATGGAATGCACCTCAAGACTACCAAAAGAGGTTTTCCAGACTTGGTCGCTTCCACGAATGCCGAATCCAAATCGTTGTAGTACCAAAGTCCAAGGGACTCAAACTTGCGCTTATCCCCGAGCACTTTCGCCTCGCGGCTCTGAGCCGATACGAACTGCGCCGAGGCAAGGACGAGCGCTAAAATGGATACGAAAGGAAGAAGCCCTAGAAGCCATCTCATTCGAACTCGCATAATAAACCTTTGATTTTGGCCTGCAAACGGATCGGCGACGACTCCTCATGATAGACGTGGAAACCAGATCAACATAGCTAATCGCGATAAAAAACAGCTACCCTAATGACTTTGCGAGCCATGAGCATGATAAAGCACCTTTACTACTTACAGCGAAGCGTCCACTCGAAACAGAGTCTAAGCACAGCCGCAACTGTTTTTCAACCCAATTAGCCGTTGGGCGCTAGCCCCGGTTTTCCAATGGCTCGGCATTCGTCGAGAACCCGGGCTATCGCCCTTCGGCACTCAGTTTGTTTCACTCGAAGACTTTGTTTCACTCGAAGACTCAACCCGATGTGCTTAGTTCATTCCGTTCTTGGCTCGCAAAAGGAGTCGTTCTATAGGACGAAGCGACTCGATCACTTTCAACTGTTTTTTGATTTTGAGGGTATCGTCCGTGATAATATTCTGGACTCCAGCATCAATTAACTTTAGGACGAGATCGGGGTCGTTCACCGTCCAAGCATGGATCTCGATCCCACGCGTCGATGCTCGGTCAACGACATGTCGGGTAATCTTGGTTTGCGAAAGCATCAAGAAATTCACGTCGAGCTGCGTCGAGTCGCCGAGCGATGTCGCCACGATAAAGCCAATCTCGATCTCTGGCTCGATCGTTTTCGCTAATTGAATACACGCGTACGATTGTGAGCAGATTCGGCATTGACGCGTCATTCCCGATTGCCGAATGGCATCGACAACTTGGCGAGTGAGTGCGTCCGTGTCCGAAGTTCCGTGAGGTTTCAGCTCGACATTCAAACGAATTTGATCTTGGGAGGCCATCAGCAGTTCACTAAATCTGGGGATTCTTTCACCGACAAAATCTTTAGAAAATAGGCTCCCAACATCTAGCGATTGAATTTCTGCCAGGGTTGTATTCCCCACTGCTTTGCTCCCGCCTCCCACTCGTGCTAGATCGGTATCATGCATCACGACCAATTCGTTGTCGGCAGTGAGTTGGACATCGATTTCCGCCCAATCGGACTTGTCCGCGATGGCGCGCTGAATAGCGGCGATCGTATTTTCTGGAGCAAACGCCGCTCCTGCGCGATGAGCGGTGATCTGAATTCGATCTCTCAAGACGAGCGTGTCGCAAATCCAATACGAAACACCGATCGCGATACCAACCATGACTACGGAGATTAAGGCGAATAACCAGCCGAGCCGGAGCGAGGCCGATTTTTCTTCCGGTCCAACATCGGAGGAACGTTCGAGAACCAACGCTTCATCTAAAATCCGGCGTCTTGTAACTTCGATGTCTTCACGGGCGACATTGTGATAAAGCGCTAATACGACGGCGGCGAAACCGATATTCCCCACGATACTGAGTATCGTCCCGAGCAACCATTCTAACGACAGTGCAACGCCCGTTACGAACGCTGCCGTCGACAACGTCTGCCAGGAAACGTCGAGCATCTCCGCCAGTCCCAAATGCGTCATCGCGAGCACACAAGTTGCGATGAATGCATGTGCCAAAAACCAAGTGATCAAACAAGCAGACATTGTCGAGAGGTTGTTTCGCGATGACTCTCGGCTTTTGCGGAGCGATTGCCGTGGCGAAAGCTTGGATTCGCTCAACAGTATCGGTAAAGCCAGTATCCAACGCAGAACAATAAATAATCCGAGAGCGACAAAAGCAGCCACTACGACTGCCGCCAGTCCAACTCCCCACCAAAACTCCTGTGGCCTCAAGATGATTAGTCCATTCAAATCTCTCCCTTGCCAAAGCATCGCGTAAATCAAACCTACCAAGCCGACGAAGGGCAATGCGATCGCAAGGAGGACTGACAACTGAATGCCACCGAGTTTCAATAGTTTTTGATAAAGATTTAAATAACGGCCGCTGATACTCCACCAACGGAATCGCGGGTTCAGCATGATCTGCATCAGTCCGGCAATTTCCAGATAGAGAGTCGCGATCGCGATGCCACCGACACAACAGATCGCAACTAAACCAATTGGGGACAGCAAGAAATGAGCTATTTCAAAGTTACCTACCGAGACACGTCCCCAGCGCTGAAGAAACAGTCGCATGGTGAAGCTGACAAGTGGAGCGAGCAGAATGAAGTTGACGACTTTGAAGGCGAGCGAAAAGAGAGCCAGCTTTAGCAACGAACCACGTGCGAGTTCCCACGCAAGGTTCATCGTGGACTTGAAGCGTGAAAAGAAAATTTCGGAAGGCATAGATTTGAATTCATTCCTATTCAAAGGAGCAACTCAATGCATGGATGAGTGAATTTTTTCGCGGATTGTCAAAGTGCTTCTATCGGAAGAAAAAGGCGACAGGACCTGGAATCATAGTCACCAAACCGTCTGCAAGTGAACGATAAAAGCGTTGATCGGAGTTTCTCGCCAGTAGTATCGCCAGTGCGGCAAGTCCGAGCGAGGTTACGGCAAGCCCCCATCGCCCGAACCATGAAGCAACGATCGCGCCGAGCAAACCGCAAATGACAGCTGTGATAGCGCCTGCACGCGGTCCGAGCCAAGGAGTGACTCCGCGAACTCCATCTCGACGGTCGGCCTCGACGTCTGGAATATCGCATAGGATGGTGTTGGCTAACATGATCATTGCGACAGTCACTACCGATGCGACAAATGCGGTATCCATTGGCGGCGGATCTGAAAAAGGCAGCGTGGCCGTTGCTGTCGTCCACGCAACCGTCGTTAATATGTTTTTCGGGATGATCCTTTTTAGTGGGACATAAGCCCCAGCAACCAGGGCCAGTACCCCACATACCTTGAATCGCCACCATGCCGTGCAGCCTAAGATCCCGGTTGCCGTGGAAGCGATTAGCACGCCAAGGATCAATACACTTCGCAAGTTGGGTGGATCAGTGCTTCGTTCGTCAATCAGCCGATCCAGTCCATAGGCAGCCATCGTTCCGCAGGCAACAAGGAGCAATCCAAGAAGCGAGACGTTTCGTCCACCCAAAGCGACCGACAATGAAACCGCTGCTGCAGCCGGCCAAAGCAGCGTCGTCAGCAACGACCCCGCAATGGAAGCGATCGAATCCATGTTGCCAACGATCGGCTTTGTCTTAGTTTTTGTGGTGGTGATGACTACAGTTCGCCTCCGTTGACGGCTTCGGTTTTCTTCCGCACTGCGCCTACGAGAAGAAGAATCACGCACAGAATTCCAAATGGTACAAACGAGAGCGAGTCTATCGTTGTCCCGAATTTTTCAAGATTGATAGCTTCAATCCACTCCGACTTGAAATTCATAAAGGAGATCAAAACAGCAGCAATCGCACCGCCGGCAATATAGCCAGAACTGAGTAGCACCGCAGGGCTTGAGTCGTCGTCACCGCTCGTTTTGTTTTTGCGTAACTTGTCGACCGCCAAACGAATCATTCCGCCAATAAAAATCGGCGTGGACGAGCTTAGTGGCAGATAAACACCAACGGCGAAAGGCAAACTTGGAACGCAGCTAAGTTCAAGTGTTAAAGCAATCAGAGCACCGATTAATACCAGCCCCCATGGCAACCTCCTATCCAAGATGCCATCAATAATCAATTGCATAAGAACCGTTTTCGGTGCATCGAACTTACTTGCCTTGACATTTTTTCCGTCATCGTCCTCGGTCAAGACACCATTTATTCCTGGGTCAACCAAATAGATTGGTTTGCCAGCTTCGTCGATGAGGTACCGTCCTGCCGGTAGAGGTGCATCTCGTTCCGTCCGACCAATATTTAAAACGTAGTAATTGGTCGAGTCCGACTTTGCGTACGGTCCCGATCGAACATGATCCTGGGGTAAGCCTTTCACGTCCACGACAACGCTGGCATTTGGCTCGACCGCTTTCTTACTGTAGGTTGAATTGGCTTCATTCATGGCGATCAAGACAAGACCGACCACCAACGCAGACGTAAGTGCACCAATCAAAATGCTCAACTGCTGCGCTCGCGGGGTTGCGCCAACGATATGGCCCACCTTGAGCGCCTGCGCAGTGCTTCCTCCATTCGATGCGGCCACGCATACAACTCCCGCAATCGTAAGAGCGGTGAGTTTGATTTCTTTATTAATCGTGGCGACGCCAAATCCCTCAAGGGCAAGCAGCATCAGGCAGGTGAGCAGAAGTGTCGCAACGGTCATACCCGAGATGGGATTTGAGGAAGAGCCGATTTCCCCAGTCAATCGCGATGAAACGGTTACAAATAGGAACCCGAATAGGACAATCATGCCCGCGCCTGCTATGCCCGTATAACCAAACCCGAGCCCGAGTTGAGGTACCGCCATGAGCGCTAGGACGAGCAAGATGCTGCCAACGAGCACAATAGGCAGGGGGATATCGCGATCCGTTCTTTTGTTTCCCTTGATGTTTCCGTTTTTCGAGGTTAGATCACGAAAGCTTGTTGCAATCGCGTTGAAGATTGTGGGAAGGGCTTTTAACATGCTGATGATCCCACCCGTTGCAACGGCGCCAGCACCAATATAAAGGATGTAGCTGGTTCGGACTGCAGATTCATTCATGTCTCGAATCAATATCGTCCCCGGCGCTAAAGGAGCCTCAAGCCCTTCTCCAAAAAATACGATCATTGGACTCAACACTAAGTAAGCCAAAACGCCTCCCGCGACCATGATGCTCGCGATGCGCGGGCCGATAATGTAGCCGACACCGAGGAGTGATGGAGATAACTCAACGCTAACCGAAGCCCCCTTGAGCCCGATCGTCTTTCCGGCTGCATCCAGAGCGTACAGCGCGAAGGAGACACCTTCTTTCCACAGTTTCAACGCCTGCATCAAGAATTGGTATGCGAAACCAAGTCCGAAGCCGGCGAACACCATCGAGGCCGTCGCACCACCTTTTTCTCCAGCAAGCAAAACCTCGGCACAAGCCTTGCCTTCCGGAAACGTCAGGATGCCATGTTGTTTTACAATGAATGCTTGGCGGAGCGGAATCATCAAGAGGATTCCTAGCAATCCCCCAAAAACGCTAACCGTCATGACACGAACCACGTCGATGTCGAATCCCAATAGCAAAAGGGTTGGCATAATCAGCCCAACTGCAAACGCTAAAGATTCCCCAGCGGATCCAGTTGTTTGAACTATATTGTTTTCCAAAATAGTTGTTTTACGAATCCCTGTGACACTCGATATCGCTCGAAAGAGCGTAATCGAGAGTACTGCAACAGGGATTGAAGCCGACACCGTGAGTCCGACTTTCAGGACGAGGTAGATCGAAGAGGCACCAAAGACAATACCGAGCAAAGCCCCCATAAGAATCGGAAACCATGTGAACTCGGGAATGTTTTCTTCGTCCGCGATAAACGGTTTTTGTTCCGGAACGTTGCTTTCGCTCATGGCATTGGAGGTCCGCTTATGGACCGACCCTATTCAAGTGGTTTCGTTCAGCTTTCGCTCATTCGGTTTCATCGCTGGGCAGATTGTTATCCTTTTCGGCATCGGTCGCAACCGTACGGACGAGCATTAAGGCGAGCAACCCTTGCCGATCCCTGCATCTTTGGCTTACACTCACGTTCGTTTAACCGTTAGCCGCAGGCGTACGTTCCTGGTGCCGCAGGCGTACGTTCCTGGTGCCGCAGGCGTACGTTCATGTATCGAGTTCGCCTTTGGCTGACTGTTAAACGAATAATGGAACGTTTTCGGGCTTGAAACTGCGACTCCTCAACCACTCAAATCGTATTTTCGATCAAAAAAATGGTGCAAAAGCAACGTCAGGATGCCGCGATCAACGCGCTGCGAATGATCCCCACCAAGTGGGCTGTGATCATTGTCGTGGCTCTCATTGGATACGTCCTTCTTCAACCACAATTAAATAAGTGGTTCGGCTTGAGCCTGCCAAGTGTTGCGAGTCTGGTTGGCGACGAGAAACAAACGAGCCAAAAGAAGCAGGAAAAGCCGAACTCAAACGAAAAAACCAGCACGACGAAAGCAGATTCGAACGCATCGAAAGCGGCGACGGAAGAAAAATCGGACAAAGACGATTCCGTAAACAAGGCGCCTACCTCTCAACCGCAGGACAGCCAACCTAGGGACAGCCAACCGCAGGTCAGCCAACCGCAGGTCAGCGACCCAACC